>Ga0213876_10000763_pt1 | contig 22200 bp, 22 predicted proteins | sample BarmaccomBMRX_R9_FD_160113 | JGI IMG/M metagenome (GOLD analysis project Ga0213876, IMG submission 160113) | Root-associated microbial communities from Barbacenia macrantha in rupestrian grasslands, the National Park of Serra do Cipo, Brazil - RX_R9 | ecosystem: Host-associated > Plants > Roots... | reverse complement strand
GGGGCTCGTGAAAACGCTCCGCCGCTTTCCCCGGCGGCGCCAGAGCGCGTTCCGCAAAAGTGGAACCGCTTTTGCGGCGAGAACGCGCTCCAAGTCTTTGAATTCTAGAGCACGATTCAACGATCAGACGATTCCGTCTGATCGCATCGTGCTCTAGGCTCCTACGGCATTTCCCAGACGCCGGTGCGGCGCACTTCCATGTCCTCCAGGGCGCGGGTGACGGGGACCTGGTACTCGGCGAGCCGCACGAGGCCGCTCTTGGGGAAGTAGGTTCGGCCAGGATCGCCGATCAGCACCCGGGCGCCCCCCGCGCGGGCGGCGGCCAGCCACGCCAGGACCCGGGCGGTCAGCGGCGCCTCGTAGCAGACGTCGCCGGCCAGGATGACGTCGGCGCGCGGCGGCGGGGCCGCCAGCAGGTCTGCGTCCGTGAAGGCGACCGCGACGCCGTTGACCTCGGCGTTGAGGGCGACGGCCTCGCCGCAGAAGCCGTCGATGTCGGCCGCCAGCGCACCGGCCGCGCCGGCCTTCATGGCCGCAACGGCCGCGATCCCGGACCCGGCGGCGAAATCCAGGATGCTGCGGCCCGCGACGATTTCGGGATGGTCGAGCACCCACCGCGCCAGGCCCTGGCCGCCGGCCCAGGCGAAGGCCCAGAAGGGCGCGCTGAGGCCGAGCGCTTCGAGCTCCGCCTCGCCCAACCGCCAGAGGGGGGTCTCCTCGCCGGCCAGATGCAGCTTCAACTCGGGGGTATGCGGTGGCGGCTGCAGGCGCGTATGGGCGAGGATGAAGGCCCGGCGGTCGGCGATCATCGCAGCCGTCAGCCGGGTCCGGCGAACAGCGCGCCGAGCATCGAGGGGGCCTGAGGATCCCACGAATGGCGGGGACCGACGGTGAGGCCCCCGTCCACCAGCAGATAGGTCCCGGTGACGAAGGCGGCGTCGTCCGAGGCGAGAAAGAGGGCTGCGCGGGCGACGTCGTCGGGCAGGCCCGCCTTGCGGACCGGCTGCATGTCCTTGCCCCGCGCGGCCACCTGGGCGGCCATCTGGCTCGCGACCTCGCCTGTCGCGCCGAGCGCCGCCCCGAAGATCGAGGTGGCGATGAGGCCGGGGCAGATGGCGTTGACCCGGATGTTCTGCGCCGCAAGCTCGGCCGCGGCGCAGCGGGTGAACTGGATCACCGCCGCCTTCGCCGCCGAGTAGGCCAGGGGACCGAAGCCAGCCTGCAGCCCGGCCACCGAGGCGGTGTTGATAATCGAGCCGCGGCCGCGCGCCTTCAAGAGCGGCAGGGCGTGGTGGGCGCTCAAGGCGGGCGCCCGCACCAGCAGGGCGAAGGTGGCGTCCCACCCCTCGGCGCTCATGGCCTCGACGCCGCCCAGCATTCCCGCCGCCCCGGCGTTGTTGAAGAGGACGTCGAGGCCCCCGAAGGCCTCGTCCGCGCGCGCCAGGGCGGCGACGATGTCGGCCTCGCGCGTCACGTCGCAATGGGCGTAGGCCAGGCGCTCCGCGAAGCGGCGCTCGAGCGCCTCGCCCTTCTCGTCCTGCCGGTCCGCCACCACCACCTTGGCCCCCTCGGCCAGGAAGAGTTCGACGGTTCCGAGCCCGATCCCGGAGCAGCCGCCGGTGATCAGGGCGACCTTGCCTTCCAGTCGTTGCGCCATGGCGCGCTCCCTTGGCTTTTTGGCGATGGCGCCCGTCAGTCCACCATCACCACGACCTTGCCCATGGCCTCCCGCGCGCCCAACCGGGCGATCGCCTCGCCGCCGCGGGCGAGCGGGAAGTGCTCGGAGATCTGCGGGCGGATCTTCCCGGCCTCGTAGAGGGCCATCAGGGCCCTGACGTCCTCCCGGTGGCGGGCCGGATCGCGGTTCACCGAGGCGCCCCAGAACACCCCGACCACGTCGCAGCTCTTCAAGAGCGGCAGGTTCAGCGGGATGCGCGGGATGCCGGCCGGAAAACCGATCACCAGGAAGCGTCCCTCCCAGGCCATGGAGCGAAGCGCCGCTTCGGCGTAGTCGCCGCCCACCGGATCGTAGACGAGGTCCACGCCTTCCGGTCCGACGGCGGCCTTGAAGAGATCGGCCAGCGCCTTCTGGCCCTCGCGGTCGAAGGGGCCGCGGGGATAGACCACCGCCGCGTCCGCGCCCTGGGCCCGGGCCAGGGTCGCCTTGGCCTCGGAGGATACGGCGGCGATCACCCGCGCGCCGAGCGCCTTGCCGAGCGCCACGGCGGCGAGGCCCACGCCCCCGGCCGCGCCCAGCACCAGCATGCTCTCGCCAGCCTTGAAACGGCCCCGGTGGACAAGGGCGTAGTAGGTGGTGCCGTAGGTGAGCAGGAAGGCCGCCGCCTCGTCGAACGGCATGGAGGCAGGGATCTTGGTGAGGCGCCAGGCTTCGGTGGCGACCTCCTCGGCCATGCCCCCGAAGGTCACGGTTCCCAGCACCCGGTCTCCCGGCCGGAGGTCTTCGACGCCCTCGCCCACGGCCTTGACGACGCCGGAGATCTCTCCGCCGGGCGCGTAGGGCCGCTCAGGCTTGTACTGGTACTTGTCCTCGATGATCAGCACGTCCGGGAAGTTGACGCCCACGGCCTTGACCTGGACCACCGCCTGGCCGGGTCCCGGGGCGGGATTCGGGAGCTCCTCCAGCACCAGGGTCTCCGGCCCACCCGGCCTTTTGCTCAGCAACGCCTTCACGCCCACCTCCGGTCACGATCTTCAGCTTCTGCGGTCCTAGCTAGCGGAAGCCCCCGGCGCAGAAAAGGCGACGACGCGCGTGACCAGACCCATCTTCGCCCTCGCCATCCATGGCGGCGCCGGCCGCGGCGCCCGCGACCATTCCCGGACGCTCGAGCATCTGCGCGGGCTCGCCGAGGCGGGGCGTGAGCGGCTGGCGGCCGGCGCCTCGGCGCTCGAGGTGGTGGTGGAGACGGTGGCGGAGATGGAGGCGTCCGGCCTCTACAACGCCGGACGGGGCGCGCCGCCAAACCTGGCCGGCCGGTTCGAGCTTGACGCGGGGGTGATGGCGGGGCCGGGGCGGCGCGCCGGCGCCGTCGCCGCCCTGCAGGGTTTCGCCTCGCCCGTCCGCGCCGCCCGCGCGGTGATGGATACGCCGCAGGTGCTGATGGTCTCAGAAGGGGCGGCGGCCTTCGCCGCCGCCCGGGGACTGGAGGCCGTGGAGGACGCCTGGTTCAGGTCGCTCGCCGCCGAGGCCGGCAGCCCCGGCGGGACGGTGGGATGCGCAGCCCTGGACGGCGCCGGGGCGCTGGCGGCGGCCACCTCTACCGGCGGCCGCTCCGACAAGCCCCACGGCCGGGTCGGCGACAGTCCCATTCCGGCCGCGGGCGTCTGGGCGGACGCGCGGGTGGCGGTCTCCTCCACGGGCGCGGGCGAGGCGTTCCTGAGGGCCGCGGCCGCGGCCCAGGTCGCCTCCAGGGTCCAACTGGCGGGTCAGTCCCTGGCCGCCGCCGTAGAGGCGGCGCTCGCCGACGTGGCCGCGCTCGGCGGGTCCGGCGGGATGATCGCCCTGAACGCCGCCGGCGAGATCGTCCTTCTGTTCAACACCCCCGCCATGGCCCGCGCCGCGGTCCATCCGGACGGGCGGATCGAGGTGGCGGTCTTCTAGAGGACGAGATTGGACATCGCCCCACCGGCGGCCCATCTGCTAAAGCCACGAACCGCCCTTCAGCGATCCGGATCCGTGCCCGAGCCAGCCCTCCATCGTCCAAACCTCTCCGGCCTCACCCGGCCCCAGCTGCAGGCGGGTTTGGCGCAGGCCGGCGTCGTCGCGCCGGACAAGGCGCGGATGCGGGCGAGCCAGCTCTGGCGGTGGATCCACCACCACGGGGTCACCGACTTCGAGGCTATGACCAACGTCGCCAAGGAGACCCGCACGGCGCTGGCGGCGCAATTCACCCTGGCGCGCCCGCAGGTGACCTCCCGCCAGGAGAGCTCCGACGGGGTCATCAAGTGGCTGATCGCCTTCTCCCCGGGCGTCGAGGTCGAGACGGTGTTCATTCCGGACGTCGGGCGCTCGGGGGCGCTCTGCGTCTCCAGCCAGGTGGGCTGCACCCTCAACTGCGCCTTCTGCCATACGGGGACGCAAGGGCTGGTGCGCAACCTCAGCGCCGCCGAGATCGTCGCCCAGGTGCAGATCGCCCGCGACGACCTCGGCGAATGGCCGGCCTCGAACGAGGACCGGCGGCTCACCAACATCGTGTTCATGGGCATGGGAGAGCCGCTCTACAACCTGGACGCGGTCGCCGACGCCCTCGACGTGATCTCGGACAACGAGGGGATCGCCATCTCCCGGCGGCGGATCACCGTCTCCACCTCCGGGGTCGTCCCGGAGCTGAAGGCGCTCGGCGAGCGGACGGGGGCCATGCTGGCCATCTCGCTGCACGCGACGCGAGACGACCTGCGCGACAAGTTGGTGCCGATCAACCGGCGCTACCCGATCGGCGAGCTGATGGCGGCTATCCGCGCCTATCCTGGCCTTTCCAATGCGCGGCGGGTGACCTTCGAGTACGTGATGCTGAAAGGGGTCAACGATACGGCCGCCGACGCCAAGGCGCTGGTGAAGCTGATCGCCGGGGTCCCCGCCAAGATCAACCTGATCCCCTTCAACCCCTGGCCCGGCGCCCCCTTCGAGTGCTCGGACTGGGAAACGATCGAGGCCTTCGCCACGATCCTGAACCGCGCCGGCTACGCCTCCCCGATCCGCCGGCCGCGCGGCCGCGAGATCCTCGCCGCCTGCGGCCAGCTCCGTTCCGAGAGCGAGAAGCTGAGGGCGAGCGCCCGCCGCGCGCTTATGTCCGCCGACTGAGGTCTTGGCGCGGGCCGCCCCCGGCGTGCTAGTGACGACGGCGGCGAAGCTTTTCGAGAAGGGTCGATGCCGACGCCGTTCCAGTCCCCGGAGCTGCAGGCATGGGCGGCGGGATTTCCGCTGACTCTGCTGCACGTGGCCGTGACCCTGGCGATCCTCATGGTCGGCGCCGGGCTCTACGCGCTTCTGACGCCCCACCGGGAGATCCAGCTCATCCGCGACGGCAACACGGCCGCGGCCATCTCGTTCGGCGGGGTGCTGGTGGGCCTCGCCATCCCGCTCGCCTTCGCGCTCGCCGCCTCCACCTCGCTGCTGGAGATCGGGCTCTGGGGCGCGACCACGACTGGCGTGCAGCTCGTCCTCTTCTGGCTCACCGACCTCGTCCTGCGCGGCCTGCCGCAGCGGATCCGGGAAGGCGAGCTCTCTGCCGCGGCCCTCTTGGTGGCCGCCAAGCTCGCGGGCGCGGCCATCCTCGCCGCCGCGGTCACGGCCTGAGGCGGCCAAGGCCGCCCCGCGCGATGCATTCCCCGTGACGCACTTCCCGAAATTGCCGGACTGGCTGGTCTACCTCTCGGTGGTGCTCGCCATGCTGTTCGCCGCGCTCGGCCGGCGCGAGCACGCCGACGCGCCGCCGCCCCCGCCGCCGCCCACCGGCGAGGGGGCGCAGCTCAGTCCCGCCTCGCCGTTCGATCCGGCCCTGGTGGTCAAGGTGGACACCCGGTCCCAACAGACGGAGGGCACCGCCTTCTCGGTGGGGGACGGCGGCGTCTGGGTGACCGCCCGGCACGTCGTCGACCACTGCGCCAAGGCTGCGATCCTGGTGGATGGGACCAGCGGGGTCGAGGCCAAGGTGTGGCTGGACCCGGCCGGCGAGACGGCGGTGCTGACCACGACGGGCGGAGCTGCGGCTCTGCCGTTGGCGCCCGCGGCCGCCCTGCGCCGGGGGACCCTGGCGTTCCAGGTGGGCTACCCGCACGCGGGACCCGGCGAGGTGGCCTCGCGGCTGCTGGGGCGCGAGACCCTGTTCCTGCGCGGCCGGCAGATGCGCACCGTGCCGGTGCTGGTCTGGGCCGAGGTCGGCCGCACCGAGGGACTGAAAGGGGCGCTGATCGGGCTGTCGGGCGCGCCGGCCCTCGACGAGGCCGGCCGGGTGGTGGGGGTCACCGTCGCCCAGGCGCCCAGGCGCGGACGGATCTACACCACCACGCCGGAGGCGCTGCGCCAGGCGCTCGCGCAGGCCCACGCCGTCTCCTCGGCCCAGGCCGGCGGCATGGCCTTGAGCACCGAGAACTACGGCCGCGGCGCGGACGACCTTCGGCGCAACCTGCGGGTCGCGCCGGTGGTCTGCATCACCGGTTAGGGGGTGCGCGCCGGCGCCTCGCGCAGACGGGCGCCCGCCCGCGGCTGCACCCGGGCCACCACGACGGCCAGGACCATCGCCGCCAGCCCCACCGCCCCGGAATAGAGGAAGAAGACCAGGTAGCCGGCGCCCAGCGCCGCCGGCGCCACCTGCGACTTGGCCATGGCCGACGCGAAGGCCGGTCCGGGCGTGTGGGCGAAGAGGCCCGCGAGCGGCGCGAAGACGCCCCCGGCCTGGGCGGCGCGGGCGGCGGCCTCCACGATGCGTCCCGACTGGGAGGCCACCAGCTTGCCCGGCAGGGAATAGAGCGAGGAGAAGAGGGCGTACTGGGTCGCGGTGAAGCCCGCGCTGGTGAGGCTCGACATGTAGGCGATCAGACAGGTGCCGGCGTAGGAGGAGACGACGTTGTCGATTCCGATGGCGATGAAGAGCGCCTGAAGGCTCGGTCCCTGGATCGCCAGCCAGCCGAAGATGGTGTTGGTGATCGGCAGAGCGAAGGCGCCGACCACCAGCGAGCGCATCACCCCGAGCCTCGCCACCGACAGCCCGCCCACGAACACCCCGGCCATGGAGGCCGCGACTCCGAACACCTTGCGCACCTCGGCGATCTCGGTGAGCGAGAAGCCGAGGTCCTGATAGAAGGCGTTCATGATGTTGAGGACGAAGTCCGAGAGCCGATAGAGGCAGATCAGCGCCAGGATCAGGAACCCGACCTTGCCGAACCGGCGGAAGAAGTCGGCCAGGGGGTCGCCGAGGGCGTGGAAGAGGTAGACGCCCGGGCGCGTGCGGGCGCCCGGGATCGGCGAGGCGGCGAGACCGATGACCGCGAAACCGCAGACGACGCTGGCGAGCTGGAGCCAGACGCCGTTCGGCTTGGCGACCCAGGCCGCCATCAGCTGGGTGGCCGCCTCGGGCTGACCCAGCCACCGCAGGAGCGCTCCGATGAGGTCGGCCCGGGCTCCAAGGCCGGATCCCAGCAGCAGGGCGGCCAGCAGCAGCAGCGTCAGCCGCGCCGCCCATTCGAGCGCCTCCAGCGCCGGCGCCTCGGCCAGGCCTCCGGCCCCGATCGGCCGGATCACGTGCTCGCGCTCGCGCGGGGCGAGCAGCACCGCCAGCACCCCCAGCGCCATCACCGCGGCCATGAGCGCATAGGCGACGTGCCAGCCGACCCGGTCGGCCAGGAACAGGGGCGCCGCCCCCGCGACGATGTTGGCGATCCGGTAGCCCCACTGATAGGCCGCCGCCATCGCGCCCTGTCTGGAAATGTCGGCCGCCTCGATCCGCCAGGCGTCGACCACGATGTCCTGGGTGGCCGAGGCGAAGCCGGTGAAGGCGGCCACCACCGCCAGCGGTCCCAGCCCGCCCTTCGGATCGCCGGCCGAGATGACGAAGAGGCCGACGATGATGGCCAGCTGCGCGGCGACCATCCACGAGCGGCGGTGACCCAGCCACTTGGTCAGCAGCGGAATCGTGGTGCGGTCCACCAGCGGCGCCCAGAGGAACTTGAACGAATAGGGGAGGGTGGCCAGGCTGAAGAGCGAGATCACCGCCAGCGACAGGCCCGCGGCGCGAAGCCAGGCGGACATGGTGTCGAAGATCAGGAAGTTCGGCAGGCCGGCCGAGAAGCCGAGCCCCAGCATGATCAGGATCCGCCGCTCGCCGAACACCGCCAGGGCGCCCAGCATCCCGCGCGCAGGCTTGTCGAGCTCGGCCGCGGGCGGCTCAGGATCGTTCACGCGGAGTCCCCCGGGACGCGGGACTCAGGGTCCCGAGCTCGCCAGCTTCGCTTGCCGGCGCGTCTGCGTCCAGCCGGCCGTCCAACGCGTCAGCACCGCGCGCAAGGCTTCGGGGCTCAGGGGCTTGACCAGGAAGTCGTCCATGCCGGCCGCCAGGCACGCCCGGCGGTCATCCTCGAAGGCGTTGGCGGTGAGCGCCACCACCGGCGTCTTGACGCCGCGCGACCGGGCGATCCGGGTGGTCTCGGTGCCGGAGATGCCGCCCATCCGCACGTCCATGAGGATGAGATCGTAGCTCTGCTGCGCCAGCGCCTCCAGCGCCGCCTCGCCGCTTTCCACATGCTGTGCGGCCGCCCCTTCCCGGCGCAAGAGCGCGCGCGCCAGCATGGCGTTGATCGGATTGTCCTCGGCGAGCAGGATCCGAAGGCCGCTCGCCAGCGGGCCGCCGGAGGGGCGGCGTGGGGCGATCCGGTCGTCGTCGGAGCCTTGGGTCTCTTCGGCGGCCAGCACCCGCTCCACCAGGGAGGCGCGCCGCAGCGGCTTGATCAGATAGGCGCTGAATCCGGCGGCGCGGTAGGCCGGAATGCGGTCGCGCTCCTCCGGGCGCAGCAGGACGACCCCCGCCCGTCCCGGCGGCGGCGACAGCACCCGCCCGCCCGCCAGGAGATGGTCGGCGAGCACGACGTCCCCTTCGTCGGTGAGCGCGGCCGCCGCCTCGAGGTTCTGAGCCCGGATCGCCCGTCCGCCACTGGACTCGACCTGGCGGGCCGCAGCCTCGCGGACGATGGCGCTCGACGAGGCGACGGCGACGGTGCGGCCGGCCAGCGGCCGCCCGGCCTCGCCAGGACCGGCGGCCTCGAAGCTGGCCTCGAGCCAGAAGTCGGCGCCGCCCAGCGCACCGCTCGCCAGTCCGAGCTCGCCGCTCATCGCCTGGGCGAGCCGCCGGGCGATGGCGAGGCCGAGCCCGGCGCCGCCGAGCCCGGCCGCACGCGCCGGATCGGCCTGGGCGAAGGCCTCGAAGATCCGTCGCCGCTCCGCCTCCGGCACGCCAGGACCGGTGTCGCGGACGGTGAAGCGCAGGCGCTCGCGCGCGCCCCGCCCCGCGACGATCAGCACGCCGCCCTCGTCGACGAACTTCACCGCGTTGCCGGCGAGGTTGAGGAGGATCTGCTTCAGCCGGCCCTCGTCGGCCAGGATCGGGGCGAGTCCCGCTTCGGCGGTCCAGCCGATCTCGATCCCCTTCTCGTAGGCCTTGGGGCTCAGGAGCTCGCAGACCGAGCGCAGCAGGTCCTCCGGGGCCACCGGCGCCAGCGCCAGCTCCACCCTTCCGGCCCCCAGCTTGGCGTAGTCGAGCACGTCGTTCACGAGCCCGAGCAGATGCTCGCCGCTCTCGGTCAGCGCCGCCACATAGGCTCGCTGTTCGGCGGTGAGCCGGGTTCCTTCGAGGAGCCGAGCCATCCCTATGACGCCGTTGAGCGGGGTGCGGAACTCGTGGCTCAGGGCCGCGAGGTGCTCGGCCGGGATGCTGGCGCCGGGGCGGATGGGGGGCTTGGCCATGGGCCCGATCTTGCCGGCGGCGGCTTAATGGGCGGTCAAGCCCGCAAGGCTCACCCCCCGCTCAGAGCCCCGAAGATCAGCAGCTCCTCGCCGTCCGCGATCGGGGCGGCCATGTCGCGCGCCTCCAGACGGCCGACGAAGAGGCGCATGTGGCGGCGGATGCGGTCCTGCTCGTCGACGATCCGGAACTTGAGCCCCGGGAAGCGGGCGTCGAGATCGTCCAGCACCTCGCCCACCGCCGCGCCCTTGGCCTCCAGGCGCGATACGCCGCCGGAATAGGCGTAGAGCTGCGAAGGGAGGAGCACCTGGACCATCCCTAGGCCTGCGCGGCCACCGTCACCGAATAGATCTCCGGCAGGCGCTGGGCGACGCAGCGCCAGCTCTCGCCCTCGTTGGCGCTCGCCCAGAGCTCGCCGTTGGTGGCGCCGAGGTAGAGGCCGAGGGGGTCGGCGGCGTCGGCGCAGAAGGCCTGGCGCTTGACGGTCAGCCACCCCTGCTCGGCGGGGAAGCCGCGGTCCTGGCGGATCCAGCTGCGGCCGGCGTCGCCGGTGCGGTAGACGGCCGGCCGGCCGCCGGGGCTCACCCTCGGCCATACCTCGGTCCCGTCCATGGGAAAGACCCAGGCGCTGTCGGCGTCGCGGGCGTGGGGGACGATGGTGAAGCCGATGTCGCCGATCTCCGCCGGCATGGCCTTGCCGATCCGCTCCCAGACCTCCGCCGGCCGGTCCAGGCGATAGATCCCGCAGTGGTTCTGCTGCCAGAGCCGGTCCGGACGGCTGGGGGCCAGCGCGATGAAGTGCGCGTCCTGGCCGAACTCCGGGTAGGGATCGGGGAGGAAGTTGGCCTCGACCCCCTTGTTCAGGGCCGACCAGGAGCGGGCGCGGTCCCGGCTCTCGAAGACGCCGCCGGTGGAGGTGGCGATGTACATGTGCGCCGGATCGCGCGGATCGACGACGATCTGGTTGAGCAGCGGCCCGTCCGGCGTGCCCGCCTCCGGAGGGACCCACTGGGGATACATGGGATGCTCGTTGAAGCCGGCGACGCTTTGCCAGGTCGCCCCGTCGTCCTCGCTGACGAACAGGCCCGGCGGCGAGGTCCCCGCCCACCAGACGTGGGGCTCAGCGGCGTGGCCGGGCTCCAGCCAGAAGGTGTGCCCCACCGACCGTCCCGCAGCGGGGTCGGCGGCCTTGGGGAAGGCGGGCGGGCCCCCCGCCTCGGACCAGGTCTTCCCGCCGTCCAGCGAGCGCAGGATCGTCGGGCCGAGGTGCCCGGTCTTGGCCGCCATCAGCCGCACGCCCGGATCACGGGGATCGGCGACGAAGTGGTTGACGATCTGGCCGAGGAACAGCGGCCCTTCCAGCCGCCAGGCTCCGCGCCGCCCGTCGTCGCGGCACACCCAGGCGCCCTTGCGGGTCCCGATCAGAAGCTCGGTCATCGTCCCACCTACGCAAGCGCCGCCGGTCAGCGCCGGCGGCCGTCATTGCGAAGGACGCTCCAGGCTCGCCCGGCCCGACAAGCCCGGTGATCTTTCCGCCGTTCCCGAAGGGGCGCAAGCGCCGCTCCGGCGTCAGCTCGCCAGCCGCTCGCCGACGTCCAGCAGCTGGCGTTGGGCCGGCGAGGCGAGAAGCGCGAGCCATTCGGAGTCGGTGACCTTCCTGGCGAACTTGTCGGCCGGGAGGGGGCGGGCGAAGAAGAAGCCCTGGAACAGCGAGCAGCCCATCACCTGCAGGGCCTCGACCTCTTCGCGGGTCTCCACCCCCTCGGCCAGCACGGCGATGTCGAGCCGGCGGCCGAGCTCTATAAGGGCGGCGCAGACGGCCTGGCTGTCGTGACGGGCGCTGACGTCGGTGACGAAGGCCCGGTCGATCTTCAGTTTGCCGAAGGGGAGGGAGCGCAGGTCGCCGAGGCTCGACGCCCCCGCGCCGAAGTCGTCGATCGCCACCGAGACGCCGATGGCGGCCAGGGCCTCGAACACCCGGCGCGTGTGGTCGAGATCCTCCATCAGCGCCGCTTCGGTGAGCTCCAGCTCCAGCCTCTGGGGCTTCAGCCCGCTGCGGCGCAGGGCCTGCGCCACCACCTCCGGCAGGCGCGGGTCGCGAAACTGACGCTCCGAGAGGTTCACGCCCACCTTGAACGGATTGAGGCCGAGCTCTTCGAAGGCGACGGCGTCGGCGCAGGCGCGGTCGAAGATCCAGGCCCCGATCTCGAGGATCAGTCCGGTTTGTTCCAGGACCGGCAGGAAACGAGCGGGCGGGATCGCGCCAAGCTCGCTGTGCCGCCAGCGTAGCAGGGCCTCGGCGCCGACCACCCGGCCAGCGGCGAGGTCGATCACCGGCTGATAGTGCAGCGCCAGCTCCTCGCGGGCGATCGCCTGGCGCAGGGCCTGCTCCATGACGAACAGCTCCTGGGCCGCCGAGGCGCCTTCCTCGGAATGGAACGCGAGCCGGCTGTTGGCCATCCGCACGGACTTGCCGAGCGCCCCCACCGCCCGCGCGAGCAGGGTGGGGCCGTCGGCGCCGTCGTTGGGGTAGATGGCGGCGCCCAGACGCAGGTCTGGGACGACCTGGGCCCCCTCTTCGCCGATCGGGTGGGCGAGCACGTCGACCAGGCCCTGCAGAAGCTCGCTGGCCCCCTTGGGGCCGCCGGCGTCGTTCACCCAGACCGCGAAGCAGTCCCGGTCCACCTGCGCCAGGGGGCGCGGACCGAGGGCCTTGGCCAGGCGGCCGGCGAAGGCCTGGAGGGTGTTCTCGGCGCTCCGCCGGTCGACGGCGGTGAGCCGGTCGTACTGGGCGAAGCGGATCACCGCGAGGGTGGCGCTCCGGGCCTGGCCGGCGATGTCCTCGGCGACCTGGGCCAGCAGCGGCTCGCGGGTGGAAAGACCGGTCACCGGATGGCGGTTCGCCAGGCGATGGCGGACCGATTCGAGCTTGGCCGCGAGCTGCCCCAGGTCCGCCTGCATCGCCGCCATGAGGTCGGCCCCGGTCTCCGGCTCGGGGATGCTGGCCAGCCGGGCGCAGGCGCGCACCTGGCCCCCCAGCTCCCGGATTTCGGAGACGAGGACGGCGATGGCGGTGAGCGCCGTGAGGCTGATCGCCGCCGAGAGGCTGAACAGCAGGGCGAGCGCCGGGCCGCCCTCGGCGATGCGCGGCGCCCAGATCAGAGCGCCGGCGAAGACAAACGGCGCCGCGCAGGCGGCGGCCGACAAGGCCACGATCTTGCCGGCGTAGCCGAGCGGCAGCCGCTCGAGGACGCGGCGGAGAGGATGCTGAGCCATGCGGATTAAGGCTGCCCCGGTGGATATCCGCCGTCAGCCTGGGGCTTGCCGCCTTCGATTCGGTGAAACTTCTTAGCTAATCCGGGTTCACCACACCCGAGCGCTTTTGCGCCTCAGCGGCGGAAGGCGAGACTGACGTTCAGTCCGCCGAAAGCGAAGGCGTTCACGAGAAGTTTCCGGGCGCTGATCTTCCGCGGCTCGCCCAGCACCAGATCGATGCCGGCGCACTCCTCGTCGGGGCCGAGATAGTTGAGGATCGGCGGCGCGAGCCCTTCTTCGATGGCCCTCAGCGCGATCACGGCCTGCAGGGCGGCGGTGGCGCCGATCACGTGCCCGTGGGCGCTCTTGGTGGCGATCACCGGATGGCGCAAGGCGCGCTCGCCGAACGCCGTGCGGATGGCGGCCGCCTCGTTCTTGTCGTTGAGGGGGGTGCCGGTGCCGTGGGCGGAGATCAGCACCTGGTCCGCCTCGAGGAAGCCGCCGGGCGCGCAGGCCTGGCGCATGGCGGCGATGGCCCCATCGAGGCTGGGCTGGGTGAGATGGAAGGCGTCGGAGGTGAGACCGGCCCCGCAGTACTCGGCGATCACCCTCGCCCCGCGCGCCTCGGCGTGGCTGAGCCGCTCCAGCACCAGGGCGCCGGCGCCGTCGCCGACGATCATCCCGTCGCGGCCGGCGGAGAATGGCCGGCAGGTGGTCTCGCTGGTGGCTTGCAGCCCCTCCCAGGAGCGGATGCCGCCGGGGCTGGCCATCGCCTCGCTGCCGCCGACGACGGCGACGTCCGCGAGGCCGCCGGCGATGAGGCTCGCACCCTGGGCGATCGCGTGGCCCGCCGAGGCGCAGGCGCTGGAGGTGGCGAAGACGGGTCCGGTGACCCCGAACTCCATGGCCACCGCGCTCACCGGCGCGCTCACCATCACCCTCGGAATGGTGAGCGGATGGATCTTGCCCACCCGCACCCCGAAGAACTTGTCGTAGGCCTTCTCCAGGGTGTGCATCCCGCCGATGCCGTTGCCCATCACCACGGCGGCCCGCGCGCCCAGCGGTTGGCCGAGCAGTCCGGCCTGCCCCAGCGCCTCGTGGGCCGCCTTCAGCGCATAGGCGGCGAAGGGGTCGAGGGAGCTTCCGACCCGACGGCCGAGCGCGGCCTCCAGCGCCCCGATCCCGTCCCCCTTCACGAGGGCGGCGGCGGTGGTGACGGGCGGCGGTCCGCGCGGCCCGGGATCGAAGAGCGTGGGCTCGATGCCGCTGCGGCCGGCCAGGACCGCGTCCCAGGTCTCGGCCATGTCATGGCCAAGGGCCGAGATGGCCCCGAGCCCGGTCGCCACGATGGGTTCAGCCATGATGCGCGGCTTAATCCTTCTTGGCCTCGATCAGCGCTTCGAGCTTGGCGAGCACGTCCCCCAGCGTGTCGGTGCGGGCGAAAGCGTCTTCGGCGATCTCGACGCCGTACTTTTCCTCGATGGCGAAGACGGCGCTGACGAGGTCCACGGAGTCGAGCCCGATGTCCTCGAGCGTCGCCGAGGGAACCAGCTTCGACCGATCGATCAGCGCCTCCTCGGCGATGATGTCGATCAGCTCCTCTTCATGTCCCGCCATGGCGTTCTCCCACCAACATGCCTCCGTCCGTCAATCCGAGGCGGAAGGCAATAGCAGGCCTAGCCGCCGGAACCACCCTTCTTGTCGCGGCCGCCTCGCCCTGCCGGCAAGTGTCGCAGGCGGGCGACACGGGACCATGAAAGGCCGGGCGGCCGAGGATCTTCAAGGTTCGATCGCGCGCGCCTCAGCCGGCGATCGCCACCGCAGCGTAGCTCCAGACCGCGCCGCAGGCCGCCCCGGCCAGCCCCGCCAGCAGCGGCGGGACACCGTGGGCGGAGAGCGTCACCGCCAGGGCGACGTTGCCGGCCACCCCCAGCGCGGCGAGCATCGCGAACCTCAGGTAGCCGACCAGCAGGCGCAAGCCCTTGCGCCGGCGCGCCCGGTAGGCCGCCGCCTGGCCCGCCAGATAGGTCACGGTCGCTCCCACGAAGGCCGCCACGGCGTCGGCTCGGGCGAACGACAGCGGCCCGTGGGCGAGGGCGAGGCCCAGCATCTGGGCGACCAGGCCCGCGCCGCCGACGCACACGAAGAAGATCAGCTGCGGCGAGATGACGTCGCCGCTCAGCCTGGCGGCGAGCAGTCCGAAGTATTCGGCCACCACCCGCGCATCCATCTTGCTCTCGCCGGCCGTGCGGTTCTTGAAGGCGTAGGCGATCTCCTTCACGCGCAGCGGCTCCGGCTGGCATGCGGCGATGTCGAACAACAGCTTGAAGCCGGCCGGCGAGAGCTTGTGGGCCACCCGCTCCACCACCTCGCGGCGGGCCATGAAGAAACCGCCCATGGGATCGCTCATCTCGACGCCGAGCGCCCGGCGCGCCAGGGCGGTGGCCACCTGGCTGCCCCATTTGCGGATCGGCGAGAGGCCATGCGCCAGGCCGGCGTCGTCGAGGTAGCGGCTGCCGGCCACCACGTCGCAGTCGCCGGCCCGCAGCGTCGTCAGCATCCGCGGCAACAAGGTCTCGTCGTGCTGCAGGTCGGCGTCGATCACCGCGACGAAGGGCGCGGCGCTGGCCAGCATGCCCTCGGTGATCGCCCCGGCGAGGCCGCGCCTGCCCACCCGCCGCAGGCAGCGGATCCGCGAATCGGACGCCGCCATCTGCTTGACCAGCTCGGCGGTGCCGTCGGGGGAATTGTCGTCGACGAACAGCACCTCCCAGCGCTCCCCGTCCAGGGCCGCGTCCAGCTTCTCCACCAGGCGCGCGACGTTGGCGCGCTCGTTGAACGTAGGCGCGATGACGGTGAGCTCGACTCCCGCCTCGATGCGCCGCCGGCGGGCCGGGGCGCGTTTCAGCATGACCGGTTCGTTCATTCCCCCTCTCATAACCGTTCCGCCCGACTCGCGGAACCGGGGCCTCGCTGCGGGATTCCCCTTATGGGGGCCTGCCGAGGAGCCTTTCGATGACGGAACCGTCCAAATCAGCGCCCGACATCCAGGGCGAAGGGAACTACGACGCCGCCCGCCGCTACCGCAAGGAGCAAGAGACGTTCGCCCGCTCAGGCAAGGTCGAGGAGAAGGCCAAGCAGGCCGAGGCCGCCTTGGAGGGGCCTGAAGGAGACGAGCTGGAAGCAGCCCGCCACAAGGCCGCCCGCGGGGAGCCCAAGGAAGAGGGCGAGGCCAAGCGTCCGCCAGAGCGGCCCCTGTCGCGGTAGATCCGGCGGCGTCCGGAGCCGCCATCAGGCCCCGGACGCCAGCTCCACGAGGCGGCGCAACTGCTGGTCCTGGTCCTTGGCGATCACCAGGACGCGCTCGGCGGTGGCGACCACGATGAGGTCCGAGACGCCGAGCGCGGCGACCTGCAAGCCCTCGGCGTGCACGAGGCAGCCGCTCGCCGCCTCAAGCACCGCGCGGCCGCGGACCACGTTGCCCGCCCCGTCCTTGTCCAGGGCCTCCCAGAGCGCCGACCAGGAGCCGATGTCGCTCCAGGCGAAGTCGGCCTCCACCACGGCGGCGTGCGCCGTCTTCTCCATCACCGCGTGATCGAGGGAGATCGAGGGGCTGGCGGCGAAGGCCGCGGCGTCGAGCCGCAGGAAGTCGGCGTCGGCCTCGGCGTTGTCGAGGGCGGCGCGGGCGGCGGCGATCACCTCCGGCGCCAGGGCTTCCAGCTCGGCGATCAGCCGCGCCGCCGGCAAGAGGAAGATGCCGCTGTTCCAGAGATAGCCGGCCTCCACGAGCTTGCGGGCCGCCGCTTCGGCGGGCTTCTCCACGAACCGCGCCACCTTGCGCACGCCGGCGATGATGGGCTCGCCGGGACCGATGTAGCCGTAGCCGGTGGCCGGAAAGCTGGGCTTGAGGCCAAACAGCACCAGCGCTCCGGCGCGGGCGGCCTCGGCGCCCAGCATCACGGCCGCCGCGAAGGCCTCGGTGTCCGGGATCGTATGATCGGCCGGCGCCAGCAGCATCAGCGCGTCGGGGTCGGCGGCCTGCGCCAGCAGCGCCCCCACGGCCGCGGCCGGCGCGGTGTTGCGCGCCACGGGCTCGAGCACCATCCGCCGGACGCTCAGGCCCGCATCTCGGACCTGTTCGGCGAGCAGGAAGCGATGGTCCAGGCCCCCGATGATGATCGGCGCGGAGAAGCGGGCAGGGTCGGATAGCCGGCGCAGGGTCTGCTGCAGCAGGCTTTCGGGCCCGGTCAGGGCCAGGAACTGCTTGGGCCGGCTCGGCAAGGAAAGCGGCCAAAGCCTCTTTCCCTCGCCGCCGGAGAGGATTACCGGCACGATCATCGCCGGGGCCTTAGCATCCGGGGGCCATTGGTCAACCATCGTCCGGTCGGGGCTCGGGAAGGGGCGGGAAGACGACATCTTGGGCAGCTACGCAGATCGCACAGTCTCGTGACGGTAAGCGCTACGCGGGCCGCCGGGCCGCCTCTGAGGGTCGCCCTCGCCGTGTTCAGGCTGGTCCCCACCGGAGGCCGCGAGCAGCAGTGCCTGGCGCTGGCCGCCGAGCTCGCCGGCCGCGGCCATGAGGTCGCCATCGCCTCCACCGATTCGCATCCGGTCCTGCCGGCGGGTGTGCGTCATTTGCCGGTCGAAAGACGCGGCCGGACGAGCCACGGCCGGCTCGCCGCCTTCGCCGCCGACGCCGTGCGTGCGGCCGAAGGGTTCCAGCGGCGCGTGGTCTTCCACCTCGTCCCCGGCTTCGACGCGATCTTCTGCACCGACCCGCCTCGGGGCCCGGCGCGCGGGTGGCGGGCGCTCTCGCCGCGTTATCGGACCTTCGCGTCCCTGGAGGCGGCCGCCCTCGCGCCTGGGGCCCGCTCGCTGGTGCTGACGCTGGCGAGGCCGCAGCTGGCGGCGATCCAGGCGGCCTACGGCCTCGCGCCCGAGCGGGCGATCCTGCTGCCGCCCGCCGTCGATCCGGCGAGGCGCGATCCGGCCGCGACGCCGCACGTCCCCACCGGCCGGCCTCCGCTCTGGCTCTGGATGGGTCTTGCGCCGCGCACCAAGGGCCTCGACCGGGCGATCGCGGCGCTGGCGCGAACGCCGCAGGCGCGACTGGCGGTCTGCGGTCTTGCGCGCGAGGACCCGAAGGCCGGCCCGGCCCTGCGCCTGGCGCGGCGCCTGGGGGTCGAGGGCCGGATCGAATGGCGCGGTTTCCTGACGGGCGCGGCCCTGAAAGCCGCCTTCGCCGAGGCCGACCTGCTGGTCCATCCCGCGCGCGCCGACGTCACCGGGAACGTGATCCTGGAGGCGGTGATCAACGGCCTGCCGGCCATCGTCACCGAGGCCTGCGGCTTTTCGGAGCACGTGGCCCGCGCCGAGGCCGGGGCGGTCGTCCCCGAGCCGTTCGGCCAGGCCGAGCTCGAACGGCGGCTCGCGAGCGCCGATCCGGCGACGCGGGCCCGCTGGTCGGCCAATGGCGTCGCCTATGGACGGACCGCCGACCTCTACGGCGGCATCGCCCGGGCCGCCGAGCTGATCGAACAATGGAAAAGCCGATGACCGAGCGCTTGCCGACCCTGGCCGACATCGAGGCCGCCCGGGCGCGCATCGAGGGCAAGGTGAAGCGCACGCCAGTGATGCGGAGCGCGGTGCTGGAAGCCGAGGCGGGCGCGGCGGCGCTCTGCTTCAAGTGCGAGAACCTGCAGGAGGTCGGGGCCTTCAAGGCCCGCGGCGCGGCGAGCGCGGTCTTCGCCCTCTCGGACGCCGAGGCTGCGCGGGGTGTCGTGACCCACTCCTCGGGCAACCACGGCGCGGCGCTGGCCTGGGCCGCCGCCCTGCGTGGGATCGCCGCCCACGTGGTGATGCCGTCGACGGCCACGGCGGCCAAGCAGGCCAACACCGCCCGCTACGGCGCGCGCATCGTGCTCTGCGAGCCCACCCTCGCCGCCCGCGAGGCCGCCGCGGCGCGGCTCGCCGAAGAGACCGGCGCGGTGTTCGTCCATCCCTACGACGACCCGGCGGTGATCGCCGGCCAGGGGACCTGCGCGCTGGAGCTCCTGGAGCAGGCGCCGGAGCTGGACCTCGTCCTCGCGCCGATCGGCGGCGGCGGCCTCATCAGCGGAACCGCGACCGCCGTCAAAGGCCGCGCGCCGGCGACGCGGGTGGTGGGCGTGGAGCCCGCCGGGGCCGACGACGCCCTGCGCTCCTTGCTCGCCGGCGTCCTGATCCCGATGGAGCGCCCCGACACCATCGCCGACGGTCTCCGGGCCTCGCTCAGCGAACGGACCTTCGCGGTGATCGCCCGCCGGGTGGACGACATCGTCACCGTCTCCGACGCAGAGATCGTCCTCGCCCAGCGCGCCCTCTGGGAGGCGCTGCGCATGCTGATCGAGCCCTCCGCCGCCGTCCCCTACGCCGCCATCCGCGCCGGCCGTATCGACGTGCGCGGCCTCCGGGTGGGGATCATCCTCACCGGCGGCAACGCGGAGGCGCTTTCCGTCAGCTGATAAGCGCCGATGAGCGGGACGGCCGCTTGGGGCTGGTGCGAACGGCGCGGTACGACCCAAGGCGGTCCTAGGCAGATGCGCGGCGACATCTTGCTCCCTGCTTGGCCCCGGAGGTTGCCGGGATGAGCGGGGTTTGGGAGGAGGCGGCACTCGTAACGTCGTCGCTCTCACCCTCCCCTCGCCGTGGCGGGCGGGTAATAAGAAGGGTGGGCTATGGTGAGGCTTCGGCTCTTTGGGGGCGAGTGAGGGCAAGGTGGGAAGATGGGCGCGGACGCTGGTGGCCCTCATGGCGCTTGGCGCGGCGGTAGGGTGTCGGCCGGCGACGGCGGACCGTTGCGCTGCGCCGCCCCCGTGGCGACAAGTCTACCCGAAGCCCGGCCAGCCCGACGCGGAGCTGTGGGGGTGCCTCAACGACGCGGCCTGGGACGCGCGGGCGGTGAACGTGCCGCTAGACTCGAAGGCGGCGGGGCTGATCGCCGAGTGCGAGGTGGACGTGGACAAGTACGAAGGGAACATGGTGTTCGGGAGCGCGACGGGTTCGGACGAAGACCGTGCGACTGCCGAGCAAAGGGCGCAGCAGTTGGCCAGGGCCGCGATCGCCGAATACCTGGGCTGCGAAGGGCGGTAGAGCGTCCTTTTTCCGCTCGGACCTTATCGACCGTTCGCGACCCTTGTCTGACGTTGGGAAGGTCCGATTTGCGGATTTATGACGCAGGACGCTTGAACGGGTTACGCAGAAACTCCACCAGGCTTCCAGTAAGTCCATAAGTGTTACAAGCTTGGACGGCCGACCGTCTCCGACCATTGAAATAAATATCGACTACGGTAGTTGCACCATCAAAGCAGTATCCCGACTTTCCATTGGCTGTTGGGAACTCGTTTCCGATTACCTGGGGTTCGGCGTACAGACAGGGGTCTTTGAGCATCCGCTCAAATTCGTCACCCTGGGTCCTCGTCAGCGTAATTTCGGAGTGGGATTCTTGGTTAGCCGGGTATCCGGCTTCATGATCGAGGTGAACAGTCCAGAGGCCGCTCGACGACTGCAATGCCGTGATCTTGCTTTGGCTAGGCATCATTGTCCCTAGCACCCAAACTCGTACGGCAGACGCGTCCCCCAAGGGCCGAAGGGCGAAACCTTGACGAAATTTATGAAGGTCACCCAAATCTTCCGGATTTTGCGGTTTCCAATTAGCCGCTGGCCCGACAAGCTTCGAGAAGTCGACCCAGCCGTCATTTGGGCAAACCAGACCCGTGTGCGGCTCATAGACGTGCTGTCGCGACAGGAGAAGGCCGACCAACGCAGTGGCCGCCACCAGGCAGGCGATTGCGAACGCCGCGGCGGATGTAAGCGCTATCGGGGGAGCCAGCGTTACCTGGCGGCGTACGGACATCTGCCAAGAGTTGTCCGAACTCGGACTTCCCGGCAAGGTCGCCCCTCCACCCAGCTGAGCCGTGGGGAAGGTCCCTTATTTGGTCGGCAGCCGAGGTCCGCTTCCTGGCCTGACGCGAACGCGGGGGAGCGACCCTAAGGCGACCTTCAAGCCGAACTTGGTCGATGCTAGTTGTGTGGCGACCTAGGGGGGCTGCGACGTGGACGAGGACAACAAAGTGCTCGCCAGCCTCGCAGAGGATGGCGTCATCCCGCCATTCGAACGCCGGCAAGCGAAGGTGATGACGCGGCTGGGCCTCGTCGGCCTCGCCCTGTTCGCATTTTCCCAAATTGGGGGTGTGTTGACGCGCAGCTTCGCTTGGTGGATCGCTGTTCCGTTCTTTGTTTCCCTTCTCTTGATCGGCATCGCGGCAGCGTACTGGAATCCGCGCTTGTGGGCCTGGATGGCCAAACGCTGGCTACCCTGACCATTCCAAAGCGGGCGGTCCCAGGCGAACTTGGGGCGAGTCCGCTCTCAGGCCAGTCGCCGCCGGCAGTTCGCGACCCCTTGCGGTCATTGCGACGCCCTGTCAAAGCTGTGTAGTTTCGGCCAATGCAACGTTTGGTCGTCGGCCTATTCATCCTCGTGACTACAGGGGTGTGGGCGTCAACGGCGGGGCGTTCGCTTGCCGAGCCCGTTCCAGAAGCATCGGCGTCGACCATAGGCTACCCCACCGTGGACGCTGCTCTTGCGGCACTTCATTCGAAGCCCGGCGTAACCTTCACCACGCAGAACGGGTGGATCGTTGCCAGCGATCCCTCAACAGAGACCCTTTGGTCATTTCCTCCCTCCGGCAATCCAGCATACCCGGCAGCCGTGAAGCGTCAGCTCGTACAAGAGGCCGGCTCAATAAATATCAAGATGAGTGTGATGTGCTGGGGGACGAAGGCTGCGTGCGACGACCTAGTCAGGTCCTTTGAGCAACTAAACGAACAAATGGCGGCCAGCATGCGGGCGCAGGCAACCCGGGCCAAAGCGCAGTGACCACGCCGTTTGAGCAGCTTCCGCGCGCTGCCCGCCTACTCGATCCCAACGCAGAAATTGGAACCAAGTCGTCGGGCTTCGCTTCGCGGCCATTGGGTGCGGGGGCTTGGAGCGAAGGCCCTCACAGGAGCCGCCGGTGGCGTCTCAGTTGACGATGGAAGATATCGCGGAGCGGATCGAGGCGCGGCGCCCACAGCCCGAAGAGCGCGGACCCTACAAGGAGCGCGCCGCAGCGGAATGAAGCGTCCGAGCCGCCGAGTTTGGCTCGCAGGGGCCATCATCGCGTTAGTCGTGGTGCTGGCCGTCTTGTTCGGGCAGACCTTTCTGATCGGACTGGCCTGCCAGATGGATCGGACGCAGTGCCTTTGATTTCAAACTGAGGCACTACCGAGCCGCCGCAGAGCGTGATCGCATTCGCTGAAGGTTACTACGACTAAGTCCGCTCCCCACCGAGGCTGTGTGAGAACGCGTTCCCCGGCGCGGCCGGGACTGAGGAAGCTGGCGGCTCCTCAGGCCCTCATGACTTGGATGAGCGGGGCGACGCCAAGGATCGAGATC
>Ga0213876_10000762_pt1 | contig 22235 bp, 21 predicted proteins | sample BarmaccomBMRX_R9_FD_160113 | JGI IMG/M metagenome (GOLD analysis project Ga0213876, IMG submission 160113) | Root-associated microbial communities from Barbacenia macrantha in rupestrian grasslands, the National Park of Serra do Cipo, Brazil - RX_R9 | ecosystem: Host-associated > Plants > Roots... | reverse complement strand
TGACGGGCTGCTTCAACCGCCGCTTCTTCGAGATACAGCTCGAACGCGACCTGCACCTGGCGACCCGCATGCGCCAGCCCGTCTCGCTCATCCTCCTGGACATCGACTACTTCAAGCGCGTTAACGACACGCACGGGCACGACGCGGGCGACGCGGCGCTGCGCATCCTCGCCAACGCCCTGCGCGAGGAGGTGCGCGGCGTGGACACGGCCGCGCGCTACGGCGGCGAGGAGTTCGCCATCATCCTCCCGCAGGCCGGGCACGAGGGCGCGAAGGTCGTCGCCGAGCGCCTGCGCTCGCGCATCGAGCGCACAGAGGTGCCGGGCGTCGGCTGCATCACGGCCTCGCTGGGCGTCGCGACCTTCCCCAACGACGCCAGCTCGCGCGAGCTTTTGGTGACGAGCGCCGACCGCGCGCTCTTCCTCGCCAAGCGCACGGGGCGCAACCGCGTCTGCTCGACGGAAGACCTCCCGCCCGAAGACATCTTCTCCCCCCCTTACGAGCCCGTCCTGCCCGCGCGCGAGACCTCCGAGGTCTACAACGGCCTGCCGTCCGAGGCGCCCGCCGACGTGCAAGAGTCCTGCAACCCCTCGTAATCTTTTTCAGTAGGCAGTAGGCAGTTAGCCGGTCGAGAAAGAAGTTAAATGATGCGGAGGCGGCGAGATTCATTTCTCGCCGCCTCCGTTTCGTTAACTCTTCTTGCCTTCAAATGCCTACTGCCGCCTGCCTACTGCCTACTACCGCGTGGGGCGTTTGTCTTCGGGGGCGAAAATCGCGCATCATAGGCGGCGGAGTAAACGTAAAGGACAGTCGAAGGCTTTATATAGTTTGACGGCCCGGCGGCGGCCGGCTCTGCGCTCATGGACGACCTGCGAAAATTCGCACTCTACTTCCGCCCGTACAAGAAGTCCCTCTTCGTCGGCGTCTTCTGCATCCTGGCCTCGGTGGTCATCGGGGTGCTGGAGCCGGTCTACGTCGGGCGGGCCGTGGACTCCCTGAGCGCCGGCCCGACCTGGGCGACGATCACGCGCTTCGCCCTCATCATTATCGGCATCCGCGTCGTGAGCGGAATCTTCCTTTACCTCCAACGCAACATCCTCATCGGCATGTCGCGCCACGTCGAGTACGACCTGCGGCAGGACTTCTACGCGCATTTGCAAAAGCAGCCGCTCACCTTCTTCCAGGAGCACCGCACGGGCGACCTGATGGCGCGCGCCACGAACGACCTCGCCGCCGTCCGCCAGCTCGCCGGGCCGATGGTGATGTACACGCTCCAGACGGTCTTCGTCGTCCTCGTCATCCTCCCCCTGATGCTGCGGATCAGCGTGCGCCTGACCCTGCTCCTCTTCGTGACGATGCCGCTCGTCTCGCTCACGGTGAAGTATTTCGGCCAGCAGGTGCACGTCCGCTTCGAGAAGATTCAGGAGTTCTTCTCGCACATCACGGCGCGCGCGCAGGAGAACATCTCGGGCGTGCGGGTCGTGCGCGCCTACGCGCAGGAGGACGCCGAGGTCGAGGCTTTCAAGACCTTCAACCGCGAGTACGCGACGCGCAACCTCGCGCTCGTGCGCATCTCGGCCGTGATGCGGCCGCTCATCCAGTTCGTCATCGGGCTCGGGATGGTGCTGATCGTCTGGTACGGCGGCGTGCTCGCCGTGCGCGGCGAGATGACTAAGGGGCAGTTCGTCGAGTTCACGCTCTTCCTGATGAAGCTCATCTGGCCGCTCATCGCGCTCGGCTACGTCGCCAACCTCTACCAGCGCGGCACGGCGAGCCTCAAGCGCATGAACGCCATCTTCGCCGTCGAGCCCGCGATTAAGGACGCGCCGACTGTTAAAGAGCAGCCGCCCGTCCGCGGCCGCATCGAGTTCAGGCACCTGACGTTCGCCTACGGCGAGCACTCGCCGGCCGTCCTGAAGGACGTTGACCTGACCATCGAGGCCGGGCAGACGGTCGCCTTCGTCGGGAGGACGGGCTCGGGCAAGTCCACCCTGATGAACCTGCTGCCGCGCGTGGTCGAGCCGCCGCCGGGCACGGTCTTCATCGACGGCGTGGACGTGCGCGACTACCCGCTCGCGCAGCTGCGCGCGGCCTTCGGCTACGTGCCGCAGGAGACGTTCCTCTTCAGCGACACGCTGGACGAGAACGTCGCGTTCGGCGTCCCGAAGTTTTCGCGCGCCGAGGTGGAGTGGGCGGCCGAGATCGCGGGGCTGGCCGACGACGTGCGCGACTTCCCCGAGTGCTTCGACACGTTGGTCGGCGAGCGTGGCATCACGCTCTCGGGCGGGCAGAAGCAGCGCACGGCCATCGCGCGCGCCGTCATGCGCCAGCCGCGCATCCTCATCCTCGACGACGCGCTCTCGGCCGTGGACACCTACACGGAGGAGAAGATTCTCGGCCGCCTGCGCGGCGTGATGCGCGAGCGCACCTCGCTCATCGTCTCGCACCGCATCTCGACCGTCCGCGACGCCGACCTCATCTGCGTCCTCGACGAGGGGCGCGTCGTCGAGCGCGGCACACACGAGGAACTGCTCGCCGCGGGCGGCGAGTACGCAGACCTCTACGAGCGCCAGTTGCTCGAAGAGGAGTTGGCGGCGAGCTGAACGACGCGACTTTGAGGGAGGAGCCCGAAAGCCATGATGAACCGACCGGCCGCCGGCCCCGACTTGGGGCCTAACTTCAGGCTCCGCGTGATGCGCATACTCTGGGGGGCGTTCCTGATAACCGTCGGCCTGTTCGTCCTCGTCACGCGCCTCGTCCGCCCCGGCGCCGGAACAGGGGCGGTGATGGGCGGGGGCAACACGACGGTTCTCTACGCGCTGGCGGCCCTGGCGCTCTCTATGGTCGCGGCCTCCTTCGTCCTGAAGTCCGCCTTGTACAAGCGCGCGGCCGAGCGGCAACAGCCGGACATCTTGCAGGCCGGCTTCATCCTCGCGCTGGCGCTCTGCGAGTCGGCAGCGCTCCTCGGGCTGGTGGGACTCTTTATCACCTGGAACGACTACTTCTACCTGCTCTTCGCCCTCGGCGCGCTCGGCGAATTGCTCCACTTCCCGCGCCGCGAGCAGGTGATGGCGGCCTACTTCAAGCCCGGAATGTGAGCCGCGTCGAGGAAAGGTTTTAGACGAAAGAGATGTCCGCGACAGTCCAACAGTTTCACGAGGAGGAGGCGCTCAAGCAGTTCGACCGCGGGATCGCCCGGCGCCTGCTGCGCTACCTGCGGCCGTACCGGCGCCTCATCGTGCCCGCGCTCGTCCTGACGCTCGGCGTCAACGCGCTCGGCGTGGTCGAGCCGAAATTCTTCCAGTACGCCATCGACTGGTACATCAAGCCCGCGGCAGACCAGCGCCAGAATCTACCCGCCGAGGCGTGGCGCGTCCTCTACGACAGCTTCGTCCGCGGGCTCGGCCTGCTCGCGCTCGCCTTCTTCGGCGTCAAGCTCCTGACGATGCTCGTCTCGTACCTCCAGACCGTCCTCCTCCAGTCGGTCGGCCAGCACGTCATGTACGACCTGCGCGCGGAGCTTTACGACAAGCTCCAACGCCAGGAGGTCGCCTACTTCGACCGCAACCCCGTCGGCCGCATCATGACGCGGCTCACGTCCGACGTGGACGCGCTCAACGAACTCTTCACCTCGGGCGTCATCGAGGGGTTGGGCGACGTGTTGAGGGTCTTCGCCATCGTCGCCTTCATGGCTTGGATGGACTGGCGCCTCACGCTCGTCGCGCTCGTCACCGTGCCGCTGCTCTTCGCGGCGACGACCTGGTTCCGCAAGCACGCGCGGCGCGGCTACGACCTCGTGCGGACGAAGCTGGCGCGCATCAACTCGTTCTTGCAGGAGCACATCTCGGGCGCGCAGACCGTCCAAATTTTCAACCGCGAGGCGAAGTCCCTCCGGCAGTTCCACGACGCCAACGACGACTACCGGCAGGCCAACATCGAGACCATCTTCTACTACGCGGTCTTCTTCCCGCTCGTCGATTTTATCGGCTCGCTCGGCGTCGCGCTCATCATCTGGTACGGCGGCTGGCGCGTGATGCAGAACACGCCCGCGCGCGAGGTGCTCTCCATCGGCGCGCTCGTCGCCTTCATCCAGTACTCGCAGCAGCTCTTCCAGCCCATCCGCGACATCTCGGACAAGTACAACGTCTTCCAGGCGGCGCTCGTCGCCTCGCAGCGCATCTTCCGCACGCTCGACCTGCCCATCGCCATCACGACGCCCGAGAGCCCGCAGATGAAAGGGCGCGCGCGCGGCCGCGTCGAGTTCCGCCACGTCTGGTTCGCCTACAAGGGCGAGGACTGGGTCTTGAAGGACGTGTCGTTCGTGGCCGAGCCCGGCCAGACCATCGCGCTCGTCGGCCACACCGGCTCGGGGAAGACGACGATCACGAACCTCCTCATGCGCTTCTACGACGTGCAGCGCGGGCAGGTCTTGCTCGACGGCGTGGACGTGCGCGAGTGGGACTTGAAATCTTTAAGGGAGAACTTCGCCGTCGTCTTGCAGGACGTGTTCCTCTTCAGCGGCACGGTCGAGGGCAACATCCGCCTCGGCCGCGAGGACGTGTCGGACGAGCGCGTCCGCTGGGCCGCGCGCGAGGTGCACGCCGACGGCTTCATCGAGCGCCTGCCCGAGGGCTACCAGTCGGAGGTGCGCGAGCGCGGCGCCGGCCTCTCGGTCGGACAGAAGCAGCTCATCTCCTTCGCCCGCGCGCTCGCCTTCGACCCGGCGCTCCTCATCCTCGACGAGGCGACCAGCTCCATCGACACCGAGACCGAGCAGCTCATCCAGCGGGCCATCGAGCGCGTCCTGCGCGACCGCACCTCCATCGTCGTCGCGCACCGCCTCTCGACCGTCCAGCGCGCCGACCAGATTCTCGTCCTCCACCACGGCGAGCTGCGCGAGCGCGGCACGCACCAGCAGCTCCTCGCCCGCCGCGACCTCTACTGGCGCCTCTACAAACTCCAGTACGCCGACGACTCGCGCCGCGACGTCCTCCCCGACCCGACGCTCGGCGAGAGCATGCAGTACGGAGACTGACCTCCGCGCGCCGCCGACTAAACGGTGCGGCGCGCGCGGCGCGATGTGTTAGAATGGTCGGCCTAACCCGCGGGGCGCACTATCAAACTCGTCGCAAGCTAACTCTCAAACCCGAACTCTCGTCAGAATGGAGGCGACATGGACGTTCTTCTCATGAAGATGACGCCGGACATGCCGGGCACGTCAACGCTGGCCGACTTCCGCGACCAGATCGAGCTGCTCTCTTTCAGCCACGGCGTCGCCATGCAGATCACCGGCGACATCTCGAACACGGAGAGAACTTCACGCAAACCCAACCATCAGGATTTCACCGTCAATAAGTACCTCGACCAGGCATCACCCAAGCTCAACGAGGCTTGCTGTATGGGCAGTCCATTCAGCGAGGTGGCAATCACGATAGGCCGCAACGACGGGGGTAAAGTCCTGCCGCTCCTACGCTACACGCTGAAGAATGTGGTGCTCTCGTCCATCTCGATAGGGGGCGGCGGCGGCGACCGCCCGGTCGAGACCGTCACCATGAACTACAATCAAATTCACTGGGACTTCATGGGCGCCGGGAAGTCCGCCACAAGCGCGGGGTGGGACGTGGCCCAGAATGCGGCCACCTGACTGCTGCCGGCGTTGGGGTGCGCCCGCCGGATTTCGGCGGGCGCCGCTTTGAACGAGGACGAGAAGGATGGTTGATTCCATGAGCCTGACTGAGCAGCACGCCGCCGGCCCCTGGCCCGGCCTCCCTTTCGACGAGTGGCGCGAAACCCTGGCGACGCTGCACATGTGGACGCAGGTCGTCGGCAAGGTGCGGCTGGCGCAGGCGCCGCTCGTGAACCACTGGTGGCAGGTGCCGCTCTACGTCACGGCGCGCGGGCTGACCACCTCGGCCGTGCCGTACGGCCGGCGGACTTTTCAGATCGACTTCGACTTCAAAGACCACAGGCTCGTCATCGAAACCCACGACGGCGACGCGCGTTCGCTGCAACTCGCGCCGCGCACGGTCGCGGACTTCTACGGCGAGTTCACGTCTTTGATGAAAGAGTTAGGGTTGGAAGTGAAAATCTGGACGACGCCGGTCGAAGTCCCCGACCCCGTCCCCTTCGAGCAGGACGTTGAGCACAAGTCTTACGACCCGGAGTACGCGAACCGCTTCTGGCGCGCGCTCGTGCAGTCGGAGCGCGTCTTCCAGCAGTTCCGCTCGGGCTTCGAGGGCAAGTGCAGCCCCGTCCATTTCTTCTGGGGCAGCTTCGACCTCGCCGTGACGCGCTTCTCCGGCCGCCGCGCGCCCGAGCACCCGGGCACGCCCGGTGTCCCCGACTCCATCACGCGCGAGGCGTACTCGCACGAGGTCTCCAGCGCCGGCTTCTGGCCCGGCGGCCCGGCGCTGCCCGAGCCGATCTTCTACTCCTACGCCTACCCCGAGCCCGAGGGCTTCAACGCCGCGCGCGTCGGCCCCGGGGCCGCCTACTACAACAACGACTTCAAAGAGTTCGTCCTCCCCTACGACGCCGTCCGCACGTCCGACGACCCGGACGCGGCGCTCCTAGAGTTCCTTCAGGCCACCTACGAGGCCGCCGCGACCCACGCCCACTGGGATCGCGCGTCCCTTGAGCGTTAAGTCGGTAAGAGCTTAAACGGAGAGTTCGCGTAGGCGCAGAGGGCGCGGAGAGAATCAAACTCTCCGCGCCCTCTGCGCCTACGCGAACTCTGCGTTTAGGTTTTAAGTCGTATTCACTTATTCCCGTGACGTTCCAGACGCTACCCGCTGCGGCGCGGGTTGAGCGGAATCGCTGCCGCGGTTCTTGAACTGCATGAGCCCTTCGACCGAGGAGTAGATCGAGAGATACATCTGCGTCTCGCGCGGAATCAAACTCTTCCACGCCGTGCCGCCGCGGCGCAGGTAGAGCGGCAGGCGCGCGGGGTTCGAGTTGTAACCGGCGGCGGCCAGCTCCGCGCGCGTCGCCGTCTTGTTCGCCAGCGCGTCGAGCACGTCCGGGTCGAGCGCGAGGCCGTTCCAGGTGTCCTGCATGTAGAGCAGCATCGCTTCGAGCGCGTTGCCGTGGTTGCGCATCCCCGCGACGAAGTCCGGGTTGAGCCCCACGCCCGGGTGCGCCTGCCTCACCAACTGGTAGGTCGAGGCGATCATCTGCACCATCCCGCCCGCGCCCGCCGAGCTGACCGAGTAGCGGTACGTGTCCAGCTCGTTCAGCCCGTAGAGCGCGTAGACCTCTTCGAAGAGGCGCTTGCGGTCTTCGCGGCGGTAGCGGTCGTGGTCAACGTGCTCGACGAGGCAGAGGCGCTCGGCGATGTCCACGGTCTCGGGCGAGATGATCTTGCCCTTCTCCTTGAGGCGCTGCGCGGCGAGGTCGAGCATGTTGCGCACGTACGTCTGCCCGTGCTTCGACACCTCGGGCGAGACGAGCGCCGGGTGCGCCGAAGAGTAGTAGGCCATCTCGCGGAAGCGGCCGAACTTCTCGATGGGGTACTCGACGACGAGCGGCGTCAACTGCTTGCCCGTCGCGGCGTCGGAGAGGGCGACCGCCGTGTTGACGTAGTTCGGGCGGACGACCTGCACGCGCACGTTCAAACCCTGCGCCGTCGTCAGCACCACGTCCGTCCCCGCCTTGAGGAAGGTCTCCTTCGGCAGGCTCAGCGTGTGAATCTTCGAAGAGCCCTCTTCGAGCGCGGCGAGCGTGACGAAGGCCGTGTTGGGCGTCGAGGAGGTGAGCGTCAGCCGCGACTTCAGAAGCCTCTGCGCCTCGGCCGCGCGCTCGCGGAACTTAGAGAGCGAGGGCGGGTGCGCCGGCTGCAAGGGCGCGGCCGGCGCGACGTACTGCGGCGCGGCCGTCGTCGGGTTGGGCGCCGGAGAAGCGGACGGCGCGGGCGGCGCGCCTTGCTGTGTCGTCCCGACCGGCTGTTGCGGCACGCGCACCGGCGCCGGCGCCGAAGACTGCTGCGCGGTGTTGACGACGCGCGGACGCGTGAAGGCCGGCGAAGGGTCGGCCTGCTGCGCACGCGACACGAGCGCGGGCGCAAACACGACGGCCGTCAGACTCAGGAGCAGAAAAGAGCGGTTGTTCATCGTCTTAACTTCAGGGCTGAAAGGCTAGTCCGCACTGGGGGGCGGCACTTGCTGCCTTAAGATTCTCCCCACGACGGCGAGGTTGTCAATACCGCTTTCGGCCTTCGCGTCAAATTGGCAGCCGTGGACGGTAACAAGTCAACGGGCAAAGGGTAAGGGGGAAAGGGGAAAGGGGAAAGGGGAAGGGTGAAGACCTTCACCCCTTACCCTAAGCCTTAAAACTCTCGGAGGCTGCCGGCGAGGGCGCCGGCGGCGGAGGCGGCTAAGTCCTGGAGCGCGCCTTCGCGGCGGTGCTGCGCGAGACGGAAGCGCGCGGCGAGCGCGTAGCCCACGTCGAAGCCCGCGTCCGCGTCCAGCTCGTACAGCTCGCGCGCGAGCGCGTCCTGCGCGACGCGCTCGACCAGCGGGCGCAGCTCTTCGGCCGCCGTGTCGAGCCCTTCGACGAAGACGATCTCGGTCTCGCTGCCCGAACGTGCGCGGCGCCTCGCGTGCTCGCGCAGGCGCGCGCGCGCCTCTTCGTGCACCTTGCCCGCGGCGACCACGACCGTGTGCGTCGCCTGCGCCTCGGCTTCGCCGTCTATCGCGCGCCGCGCGTGCGCGCCCGTGAAGTCGCCGGCGCGCAGGACGAAGCGGAAGGGCTCGCCCGAGACGTGCGCGATTAACTGCGCCTCGCCCTCGGCATCAGTCGGTAAGGACGAGGTCTGCCCCTCGGGCACGCCCAAACTGGCGAGAATCGAGCGCAGACTGTTAACCAGCCACGCGCCGTCCTTCAACAGCGAAGAGGCGAGCGGCGTCGGCGTCACGAGTTCTTCGGCGCGCTCGTCGGCCACGGCCGAGCCGCACACGCTGCACACGGCGTTGCTCGCCGTGACGATGGAGAGCGCCTCGGTCGAGGGCAGGCGGAAGAGCGAATGGCCGTCCTTGCGGCAGCTCACCTGCACCTCGCGCCGCACGAGCCCCGCGCCCGCGAGCCTCGCGACCAGAGACTCCTGCTCCGGCCCGCGCCCGCCCGCGACGAACTCCGTGGCGCGGCCGTCGTCGTGAGCCTCGCCCAGTCTTTGCAAAAAACCGCGTGCGGCCGCGTCTTCAAGAATCTCGACCCCGCGCGCACGCTCCGGCGTGACGGCCGGCGGCCGCGGCGCCGCGTCCGAAGATTCTTCGGCCCTGCCCTGAACGAAGGCGCCGTGCGTCTGTCCCTCGCGCGCCTGCCACTCGATGTGCTGCGCGGCTTCCGAGCCGCCTCCCGCCCCCGCGGACGCGCGCGCCGCCTCCTCGTACGCCTCCGCGACGCTGCGGCAGAAGGCTTCGAGCCGCTCGGACGGCGCGACCGTCTCGGCGTCGTAGACTATGCCGGCGCGCAGCCCCGCGCCCCCGCCGAAGCCGTCCCCGAAGATGAGGTAATGCACAAAGTCTTCAAAACAAAAGACATCGCCGCGCACGTAAGGCTCCTCGCCCTCGGCCGCGGCGCGCTCTTCCAGCGCCCGCTCAAGCTCGCGGGCGTGCTCTGGGCCGGCGGCGGCCTGCTCGAAGAAGTGCAGGCGGGCCGAGCGTATCAGCGGGTCGAAGCCGCGCCGCCGCAGGGCTTCGAGGACGGGCGTGCGCAGGTCTCTCTCGACGCTCAGGTCGGCCGTCCTGCTCTCGACGAAAAGCATAAAAGCGTCTCCTTTATGGCGGCGCATGCTATCACGCCGCGCCCGGAAATTTCCACGGGAAAAGAGTTTATGTGAGTCGCGTCACTTCTTTTCGTACCGAACTCGTTCTTTTGCCTTCAGGATGAACGAAAGTCACGTCCCCTTTCCGTCCAAATCTTGAGGAGGTCTCGCTGCGTCGTCACGAAACAGTCACATTGGTTGTGGTCGTGCCTGTAACTATTGTGTAGTATGGATTTTAGGCGTTGGCACCGAAGGAATAACGCCTCCACCTCAAGCAAAGCAATACCCCAAGGCAATCAGTAGACTTTGGCAGAGGAGACCGTTCCCCTAGATGTCTTTTTGCAGACTGTTCCCCCGCACGCTGGCGGCCACGTTCGCCCTGACGCTGCTCGCGCTCTCCGCGCAGGCGCAGACCGCGACGCGCCCGCGCCAGGCGACCAACGCACAGCCCACGACCACCACGGAAGCACAGGGGCGCACGCGTCTCGAAAACGACATCTTCGTGGTCGAGGCGGAGCCGGAGGGCGAGGACGAGCCCGCGCCCGCGCCTTCGAAGCCGCAGTTCGGCGTGCCGACGGCGAAGCTGGGTTTCGTCGAGCGTTCGATGTTGACGGCGATTGAGGAGCGCCTGGGGACGCCTTACAGGCTGGGCGCGACGGGGCCGAACCGCTACGACTGCTCGGGGTTCGTGTGGAGCGTCTTCCAGGAGGCGGGCGTGGCGTTCGAGCGCACTCCCGTCAGGAGCCTCTGGGCGGAGTTCGCGCCGCCGACCGAGGACGAGAAGTACAAGTTCGGCACGCTGGTCTTCTTCAACAACCTGCACCACATCGGCATCGTCGCCGACGAGAACGGCTTCTACCACGCCTCGACCAGCCACGGCGTCGTCTACTCGCGCTTCGACGACTACTGGACGAAGCGCATCAGCGGCTTCCGCCGCGTGCCGATGACGGCGCTCGTCGCCTCGGCGGGCAGGTAAAAGTTCAAGAGCCGGGCTTCCGAACACACGTCAGGCCGACGCCCTCCGGAGAGGGGTCGGCCTGAAGCTTTTAATGAGCGTCCGCTTTAGTGGCGGAAGCCGACGGCCTTGAAGCCGGCGCGCTGCTCGCCCGACTTGGTCTCGCTGAAGACGACGATGCGCTCGATGGAGACGTAGAACATCTGGTCGTCCTCGTCCACCATGTGCGCCACGCCCTCGTCCACCTTGACGAGCTTCCCCCGCAGGCTCGACGAGCCGCCGCAGAACACGTCGATCTTCTTCCCCACCAACTTCGCCAAAAGTTCTCGCATCTTTCTAAACTCCTGTTGGGCACGATGAAGTCTGAACGCCGAAAGGTGAACTGTAGAACATTTTTGCTTTCAGTTCATCGTCCGGCGTTCAGACTTCAACGTTTCTTTTCCGGCTGCCACTCCCAGACCTTCTCGCACTTGTCGTCAACTTCCGGCCCCTTCTTGACCTCGCGGAAGGTGATCTGGACGAGGGGGATGACGGTCTCGTCGGCCTGCTGGCGGCGCTCGAACTGGAGCACGTCGTAGTAGGCGCAGCGCGAGCGGTCGGGGTACTCGCGGCAGACGCCCGGGCGCGCGTGGTAGATGGTGCAGCCGCGCTTCTCCTGGTCGAGGAAGATGCAGGTCTCGGGGAAGATCGTGTCCTTGACCTTCTTCAGAATCCGCTCGTCCTGCCACTGCTTCGTGAAGCGGCGGCGCGCCACCTCGAAGGTGACGCCGAAGTGCTTGGCGAGGCGCGTGATGTCCCGCTTGGTCACCTGCACGCGCTCGTAGATCGAGCAGCAGAAGGCCGGGCACTTCGTGCAGTCGAAGTACGTGCGCGGCTGGTCGTCCTTGATCGTTTTAACCATTGGCTACCCGGAACCCCTTTTACCTTCTTTCAGATTTTTCGTACTCGGAAAGCAGCAGCTCCATCAGCTCCCCGCGGCGGTCGTAGAGCCGTTTGAGCGGGCGCGGCTCGTGGCGCGCGAGCGCGTAAGACGTAATCAAGGGCAGCGCGACGGTCGAGTCCACGTAGCAGACGACCGCGTCGGGCAGACGCTCCGGGTCAACCTTGCCCCAGGAGACGGCCTCGCCCGGCGTCGCGCCCGACAGGCCGCCGGTGTCGGGGCGCGCGTCGGTGACTTGCAGGAAGTAGTCGTGCCCGCGCTCGTCGATGCCTAAGACCTCCTGAATCTGCGGCTCGGTCTGGAGCATGAAGTTCTTGGGGCTCCCGCCGCCGAGGATGAAGACGGCCGACTTGCCGCCGTGCTTCTTCCCCTTGTCACCCCGGCCGTGGATGGCCCCGCGCTTGGCGGCGAGGACGAGCGCGGCCGTCTCGTTCACGTCGGCCGAAGGGTCGAAGGCGAGCTTGTTCCCTTGCAGAGCTTTCGCGGCGACGTTCATGCCGATGGAGGAGTCGCCGGGGCTCGAAGTGTAGAGCGGCACGCCGTACTCGTGGGCGGCGGCGAGGAAAGACTTGTTCTCGATCCCCAGCTTGCGCCCGCGTTCGAGCACGTACTTGCCGCAGAGGTTGTGGAACTCGGCCGTGGACATCGGCCGCTGGAACTCCTCGCCCTCGATCAGGCGGCGGAAGAAGGCGTCGGTGTCCAGGAGCACAGAGTAGTCGAAGAAGATGTCGTAGATGCGGACGACCTCCTCCTCCCGCAGCGTCACGTCCGAGATGGCGGTCGAGCCCTGGTGAAGCGAGAGGCCGATGCCGAAGTGCGTGTCGTGATACAGGTTCGCGCCGGTCGTGATGACCCAGTCCACGAACCCGGCGCGCATGAGCGGGACGAGTGCCGAAATCCCTAAGCCGGCGGGCGTGAGCGCGCCCGTGATGGAGAGCCCGACGGTCACGTCCGGCTCAAGCATCTTCTTTGCAAACAACTGGCACGCCTCGCGCAGCCGCGCCGCGTTGTACGCGAGAAAGGTCTCGTCCACGAGGTCGGCCACCGTCTCGCCGCCCTCAATCGCCCGCGGGTCGATGCGCCGCCCCGAAAGGTATTTGCTCTTCTTCTTCGCCATTCTTCCCCTGTCGAACGTGTTCGCTGGATAGAACTATTCGGCCGCGGCCGCCTGCTCGTTGTCCTCCCGCGTGCGGCGGAGGCGCAGGCGGTTGATGCGGCGCTCGTCGGCCTCAAGGACTTCCACGTCCAACCCGCGGAAGTTGAGGCGCGTGCCCGGCTGCGGCACCGTGCCCGACTCATTGATGACGAGGCCGGCGATGGTCGTGAAGTCGTCGTCCTCGATCTCCAAATCAAACAGCCGCTCGATCTTGCCGACCTCGGTCGAGCCGAGCACGTCGCAGTAGCCGTCGTCCGACAGGACGATCTCGACGATCTCCTCGCTCTCGATGTCCTCGTCCTCGATCTCGCCGACGATCTCTTCGAGGATGTCCTCGACGGTGAGCAGCCCGGCGAGCCCGCCGTACTCGTCGATGACGAGCGCGAGCTGGACGTGCGTCTTCTGCATCTCTTCGAGCAGCTCGTCCACGGACTTCGTCTCGGGGACGAAGTAGGCGGGCCGCAGCAGCGGCTCGATTGATTCGTCCTCGCGCCCCTCGGCCCAGTAGGAGAGCAGGTCGCGGACGTAGATGATGCCGACCACGTCCTCGATCTGCTCGCGGTAGACGGGCAGGCGCGAGTACTTCGACTCCTCCATCACGTCGCGCGCCTCGCGCACGGTGGCCGAGAGCGGCAGCGCGACCATGTCCGTGCGCGGCGTCATCACCTCGCCGGCGCGCGTCTCGCCGAACTCGATGATGGACTGGATGAGCACGCTCTCATCCTCTTCGAGGATGCCCTCGTCCTCCCCCACGTCGATGAGCGCCTGGATGTCTCCGCCGCCCCCGCCGCCGCCGTTCCCCTCCGCGTCGGCGTCCGGGGCTTCCGCGCCGGTTCGCGTGAGGTGTATGTCTTCGCCGCCGCGCCGCGAGCGCTCGGCCGCCATCTGGCGCGGGGTCGCCAGGAGCGAGAGCACGCCGTAGAACGGGCGGTAGAGCGGCAGCAGCATCAGCAGCGTCCGCTCCGGGTTCCCCGCCGCGAGCAGCCGCGGGATGACCTGCCGGAAGAATATCGTCAGCGCCAGCGCGATGAAGAACGCGATGAGCAGGAAGCGCCGCTCGGCCCCGAGCAGTTGGAAACAGACCGACGTGACGAGCACGACGACCGCGACCAGCACGACCTGGATCGCCGCGTTCAAAGTGAAGCGGAAGCGCGGCCGATTCTCCAAGACCTCGCCGAGGAACTGCACGGAGCGGCCGGGCCGCTCCTCGCGCTCGCCCGTCAGGCGCCGCAACCCCACGTCGCTCAACTGGCCGAACGCCACGTCCACCGTCGAGAGGAAGGCCAGCACTACGAGCAGCACCAGGCCCACCCCGATTTCTAGCTGAGTCTCCATAAAGGCCGTGAACAGTAAACGGTAAACCGTGACAGGACGCAAGCCTCTTGTCACGGTTCGCGGTTTACGGTTTACGTAATTATATCCCGAGCCGGCGGCGCAGCCTCAGCTCCAGCGCGTTCATCTCGCCGCCGTCCGTCTCGTGGTCGTAGCCGCACAGGTGCAGCAGCCCGTGCAGGACGAGCTGCTCGACCTCGTTCTCAAAATCTAATCCGTGCTCCGCCGCCTGCCGCGCCGCCTGCTCGACGGAGATGACCACGTCCCCCAGACTCAACCCCTCCCCCTTCTCAAACTCCTCCTGCCCCGCCGGGAACGACAACACGTCCGTCGTCCCACGCTTCCCCCGCCAACGCCGGTTCAACTCCCGCATCGCCCTGTCCGACACGAACGCCACCGTCGCCCCCGCGCCCTTCGCCGGCACCACTCTCAAGGCGCGTTCGGCGAAGGCGCGCCAGCGCTCGCAGTCCAGGGGCAGCTTCCGCTGGCGGTTGACGACCTCGATCATCGCTCGGGGCCGGCGGCCTCACCCTTGTTGGTCTGCGACTCGTAGGCTTTGATGATCTGTTGGACGAGGCGGTGGCGGACGACGTCCTTGTCTGTGAAGTAGACGAACTCGATGCCCTCGACCTTCGAGAGGATGCGCTCGGCCTCGACCAGCCCGCTGCGCTTGCCGGTCGGCAGATCGATCTGCGTCACGTCGCCCGTGATGACCGCCTTCGACCCGAACCCGATCCTCGTCAAAGCCATCTTCATCTGCTCGCTCGTCGTGTTCTGCGCCTCGTCGAGGATGATGAACGCATCTGCCAACGTACGGCCGCGCATGAAGGCCAGGGGGGCGACTTCGATGATGCGCTTCTCCAACATCTTGGCGACGCGCTCGGCGTCCATGAGGTCGAAGAGGGCGTCGTAGAGGGGGCGGAGGTAGGGGTCAACTTTCTCTTGCAGGTCGCCGGGGAGGAAGCCGAGGCGCTCGCCGGCCTCGACCGCGGGGCGGGCGAGGACGATGCGGCTGACCTGCTTCTGCGTCAGAGCCTGCACGGCCATCGCCACCGCCAGATAGCTTTTACCCGTGCCGGCGGGGCCGATGCCGAAGACGATGTCGTTCGCCTGAATGGCCTCGATGTAGCGGCGCTGGTTGGCCGACTTGGGCGCGACCTGCTTCTTGCCGGCGGGGTTGAAGCGCGCCTTGGTGAAGTAGTCGCGCAGGGAGTAGCTGCGGTCTTCGGCGATCTGGGCGAAGGCTTCGCGGAGCTCCTTGTCGGTGAAGGTCTTGCCCTCGCGGAAGAGCGCGGCGAAGTCCTCGATGATGCGCCCGGCGGTCTCCACGTCCGCGGGGTTGCCGTCGAGCGAAAGGTCTTGGCCGCGCGCGTCCACGCGCACATCGAGGAGCGATTCCAGGTGCTTGATGTTCTGGTCGTGGACGCCGTAGAGCGTCTCGACGGCGCGCGGCGGAAGCTCGATCTTCTTCAAAAGTCGCTCTCTTCTCCTTCAAGCGGGGACGGCTCGGCGTGGCGGTGCCGGGGGCGGATGAGGGACGACAAAGCGGTCTCGTTCATTGCAGAAACGACGCTACAACACGGCGGGCGGGGGTGTCAACGGAAGTGTGTGCGGGGGGCGCCGCGGGCGTGCGCCCGCGGACGGCGAAGGCGGTTTTCGCGCCCGCCGCCGCGCCTTGACACGGGTGCCGGGGCTCCCTATACTTTGGGCTTTGCTCTGGCGGGCAGATTCTCGACAGTGTGCCCCGGCGAGCTTTTTCAGACCAGGAATTGAGGACAGACGGAGTTAATCGAGAGATGCCTAATCACAAGTCAGCCGAGAAGCGTGTGCGCCAGAACGAGAAGCGGAACGAGATCAACCGCGGCAACCGCGGGCGCCTGCGCACGGGGATCAAGAAGCTGCGGGCCGCCATCGAGTCCGGCGACGCGGGGTCGGCGCAGACGCTGCTGCCGCAGACCGTCTCGCTCATCGACAAGGCCGTGCAGAAGGGCGTGCTCCACCGCAACGCGGCCGCGCGCTACAAGTCGCGCCTCACGGTGCGCGTGGGCGAGTCGGGCAAGTAAGCCGCCCGGACATTTCAGACGAAGCGAGGCAGGCCGTCGCCGTGGCGGCCTGCCTCGCTTTTTGCTGCCCGGAGTTCCAGCGAAAGGAGGCGGAAAGTGACGAATCAAGTTGCGCCTTACGGAAGCGACGAGGAGGTGTCGGAGGTGGTGCGCAGGTTCGAGTCGTGCGAGTTCGCGCCGGACGAGTTCAAGCACCGCCTGCACCTGACGGTCGCGCTCGTCTACCTCCTCGACTCCCCCTACCCCGCGGCTCTCGAACGGATGCGGCGGGGCCTCGGCCGCTTCGTCGAGCACCACGGGCTCTCCGGCGTCTACCACGAGACGCTGACGGTCTTCTGGATGCGCCGGGTGCTGGCGTTCGCGGAGCAGGCGGACAGGGCGCGCGGCCTCGCCGAACTCGCCAACGAACTGTCGGACGCGTGCGCCGACCCGCGCCTCGCCTCCGACTACTACAGCAAGAAGCGCCTCGAATCGGACAAGGCCCGCGCCTACTGGCTCGACTCCGATTTGAAGCCGCTCGACTTTTAACTTTCTTCAGGCCGACAGCTCGCAGACGAGCATTTCGAGTTGGAGGCGGGAGCCGCGTTCACCGCCGCCGCCGAGCGAGGTCTTGATGGCGAGGTCGGCCGCGGCGATGCGTGCGATGCGGCGCGTGAGTTCGTCGGCGTCCGCGCGGCGGGCGGTGGCGAGAAACTCTTTGCGCTGGCTGAAGGGCATGTTGACGACGCGGAAGACCTCCTGCTCGGGCGCGCCGCGCGTCATCAACTCTTTGGCGAGCGCGAGGCGGTGGAAGTTGCTCGCCAAAAGGCCCAGCAGCATGACGGGCTCGGCGCCGTCGTCGAGGAGTTTGCGCAACGTCTCTAACGCGCGGCGGCGGTCGCGCGCGATGAGGTGGTCGGACAGCTCGAAGTTCGAAAGCTCGCGCGAGCGCCCGACCAGCTCGTCCACCAGCTCCACAGTCACCTGCCCGCCGGGGAGCGCGGCCGTCGCGAGCTTCTCAAGCTCGGTCGCCACCCTCCGCACGCTCGGGCCGGCGAGCGCGACCGCCTGGCGCAGCGCACGCTCTTCGGCGTGCGCGCCGAGGTGCTTCAACCTGTCGCGCGCCCACGCGGCCAGCTCCCCGTCCCTCAGCTCCGCGAACTCGACGCTCTGGCAGACTTCGAGGAGCGTCTTGCTCAGCTTGAGCCGCTTGTCGAGGTTGTCCGCGACGAAGATGACGGTCGAGGTCTCGACGGGCCGCGTCACGTAGCGCACGAGCGCCTCTTCGTCCGCCTCGGGCAACGGCGCACGAGGATGCTTCCGGATGAAACCTGTTACGAACACGACACGGCGACCGCCCATCATCGGCATCTGCTCGGCCGCGGCAATCGCGTGCTGCACGTCAGCAGAAATGAGGTCAAATGAAGACTCGTTGAACTCGCGCAGCGGCGAGCCCTTCAAGGCGGCGTCGGCCACCGCCCGCGCCGCCGCGTCCCGCAGGTAGTCCTCCGGCCCGAAGAGGAGGTAGAGCGGCCCGACCTTCCCCGCCTTCAACTCCCGCCAAAGCTCTTCGCGCGTGAGGGTAGACATTAGGGTTCTTCGTTGACGCCGAAGCCGTTGACCAGCGTCGAGACGAGGCTCTCGGCGAAGCTGCGCGAGAGGCGCTCGACCGCGGGGTCTTCCTCGTTGAAGAAGGAGCGCGGGTCGTCCGTGAACTCGAACTCGCCGCGATAGACGTAGTCCTGGTTGTCGTAGAGGACGCGGTTGGTGACCTGGTCGCGGACGGTGACGGCGGCCGTGATCGTCACCTCGAAGATGCGGGCGCGGCCGCGCGAGTCGAGCAGCACGCCGTAGAAGGCGAAGCTCTTGATGGTGCCGTCCACGACCGCGTCGGCGCCCTTCGTCTCGCTCTGCACGCGCAAGCCCTTGCCGCGCCGCAGAATCTCGCGCATGACGGCGTCGGTGAAGCGCGACTCGACCTTGTAGCGCAGCGCCTGGTTCTGGAAAGCAGGCACCGCCACCGTCTTGACGTGCGTCGGCAGCCCCGACTTCGTCACGGGCTTGTACCCGCAGCCGCGGAAGCCCGACGCCAACAGGACGACGCACGCGAGCGTGGTCGCGCTTAACAGTCTCTTACTCGGCAGCATCGGTTTTGACGATACGATACGGAAGTCACGGGTGACAAGCGCCCGCCGCCTTTATGGCGTCGATGACCTTGACAGTCTCGACGGCGGGGCGCACGTCGTGGACGCGGACGACGTGTGCGCCGCGCAGCACCGCGGCGGCGACCGTCGCCAACGTGCCGTGCAATCTCTCTTCGACGGGCGCGCCGCCGAGCAGCGTGCCGACGAAGCGCTTGCGGGAGGTGCCGACGAGGACTGGGAAGTCTGGAAAGGCCGCGACGACGGCGTCGAGCCGCGCGAGCAACTCGACGTTCTGCTCGTGGGTCTTGCCGAAGCCGATGCCGGGGTCTACGACTATCGACATGCGTGCGACGCCGCGACGCTGCGCCTCTGCGACGCCGCGCCCCAGCGTCTCCAAGACCTCGCCCATGATGTCCCCGGCCGGCGGGAGCGTGTGTAACGTCTCGCGCGTGCCGAGCGAGTGCATGAGGACGAGCCCGGCCCCCACGCGGGCGACCTCGTCGGCGAGCGCGGGGTCGAAGCGCAGGCCCGAGATATCGTTGATTATCTCCGCCCCGGCTTCGAGCGCGGCGCGCGCGACGCTCGCCTTCGTCGTGTCCACCGAGATGGGCACGTAGACGCGCCCGGCGAGGGCTTCGACGAGAGGCACGACACGTCGTATCTCTTCCTCCGCATCCACGTCGCGGCTGCCCGGCCGCGTAGACTCGCCGCCGATGTCGAGGATGTTCGCTCCGTCCTCCATCATCCGTTCGGCGTGTTCGAGGGCGCGTGCGCGGTCGAAGAAGCGCCCGCCGTCGCTGAAGCTGTCGGGCGTCACGTTCAGCACGCCCATCACGAGCGTGCGCGCGCCCCAGGGCAGCCCCCTGCGCGCGAATTTCCAGACGCGGCTTGCATGCATCGGACGAGATTTAACCACAGAGGGCACGAAGTACACACGAAGGCCACAAAGGTTTTCTTCGTGCCCTCCGTGAACACCTTTGTGCCCTCTGTGGTTAATCAGGCCGTCGGAAGAGGAGGCTCATGCAGGTCAACGCGCCCTCCGCCTTCGCGAACTCGGAGACCTCGACGGCGCGCACGTCGTAACCGCGGCGCGCGAGCATCTCCGCCGTCCGCGGGAAGGCCGCGCTCACGCAGACCGCACGGCCGACGCGCAGGACGTTCGCGGCCCAGGGCTCGGCGGCGTCAACGGGGACGACCTCGCGCCCGCGGAAGACCGCGGCGTCCACCCATTCGGGATTAAAGAGCACGGCCTCTTCGTCGAGCGCGGAGCAGCCGGTCTTCAAATGCAGGCAGCCGCGCGGCTCGACCGTCAAGACCTCGTAGCCGTAAGGCGCGACGAGACTGCGCAGAGAGAGAGCGCCCTCCGCGTTCGTGCGCGGCGAGAGCCCCACGTAGAGCGTCCGGCCGAGGCGCAGCACGTCGCCGCCTTCGAGCGTCGCGGGCGCTTCGACCCGGGCGACCGTTCGGAGTCGCGCCACCTCCGCCTCGATCAGACTCACCTCGCCCCGCCGCGACTCGACGCCCGGGCGCGTCAGCACCGCGACCTCTTCGAGCACGACCGTCGTGTCCTCGACAAAGACGCTGTCCGGCAGCTCATCCAACGGCGGCAGCGTGACGACACGCGCGCCGCAGGCTCTCAGCGCCTCGCAATAGCCGCGGTGCTGCGCGGCGGCGGCGCCCGCGTCAATCGGCTCGCGCTCCCTGTACGTCAACTCGCACGCGTCCAAAGCGCGCGCGGGCTCCCTCGTCAGCGCGACAATCATGCGTGCTCACCCGTCAAGGCTGTTGTTTGTGCCACCGCTCCCACTCCCTGACGGCCTTCTCGTACTTGTTCACCCAATTCCGTACGAAAGCGACGACGGTTTTATCACTCTCCCTCGGACAGCTTTCGTACCTGGAGATGTACTCCTTGCCCGCCTCGTAGGCGACCTTCTGCTGTTCGGGGGTGTTCTTGTAGTTGTCGAGAAATGTCCGGTACAGCTTCGCCTCAACTTCCAGGTCATCGCAAGACCCTGGGACGGCGGGGGGTTTAATCCGCGTGAAGACGAAGTCGCCGCCTTCGTGGCCGGAGTTGCGGAGCGGGTTGTAGGCGGGTATCCGGCCGGCGCGGCCGGCGACGGGGCTCAGGACGTAGCCGACGAACAGTTCGGAGGCCGTGAACCGCGGCCCGACCATCTCGCGCAGGCCGCGCAGGAGTGCGGCGGCGAAGACGGAGTGGCCGCCGTCGTCCGCCAGGGGCTCGTCGCCGCCCGAGGCCAACAGCGTGCGCGAGCGCCCCGCGGCCATCTTTTGCAGGAACCGTTCGCGCTCGGCCGGGCTCGCCGGCGGGGCGCTGAGCACGTACGGCAGGGTGCCCGAGTAGCAACTGTCCGAGACGACGAGGACGTGGCGGGCCGGGACGGCGCGGATGCCGTTCGTCATCTCGTCCGCGTCGAGCCGTTTGGACACGTCTTCGCGCGTCGCGTCCGACGGCAGCCAGTAAGCCTTTTCGGCCGCGGCGTCCCTGTACCCGTGCCCCGCGTAGTAGACGAGCAAGCTCGCGTCCGCGCCGAGCGTGCGCCTGTAGCCCGACAGCGCCGCGACGATCTCCGGGCGCGTGGCGTTGACGAGCAGCCTGGTCTGGAAGCCGTACGACTCGCGCAGCACGCGCTCGACCGCGCGCGCGTCCCTCGCGGCCGTCCCGAGCTTCGGCAGGGAGAGATAATCTCCGTCGCCGATGACCAGTGCGTAGTAGGGGCCGCCGGCCGGAGGCGCCGCCTGGACGGCTCCGGGGCCGCGCTGCTGCGAGCGCGCCGCGCGCGGCGTCAGCGCGGACGCGAGCAGTCCGACGATGAAGAGCAGAGGGAGGATTGCTTTCACTTTCATGTCAGGAATGACGAAAAGGGGAAGAGGCTTGAAATCCCCTTCCCCTTTAACTTTTCCCCTTTACCCGCGCTTTAGGCCGGCGCCGGGTTGCCGCCCGTAATCGGGGGCAGGATTGGCTTGAGCGGGTTGGTCGCGGGCTCCTTGAGCTGCGGCCGGTCGGAGTCGTCCTTGTGCGACGTGGAGTCGTCGTCGTCGAGCGGCAGGCCCGCGATGATGCGGCGAATCTGCACGGCGTCGAGCGTCTCGCGGTCGAGGAGGGTCTCGGCCAGGCGGATCATCGTCTCGCGGTTGTCGGTGACGATGCCGCGCGCGCGCTCGTACTGCTCGCTGACGAGCTTCTTGACCTCCTGGTCGATCTTGATCGCCGTGTCCTCGGAGAAGTCCCGGTGCTGAGAGATTTCGCGGCCGAGGAAAATCTGCTCCTCCTTCTTGCCGAAGGTGAGCGGCCCGAGGTTCGACATGCCGTACTCGCAGACCATCGCGCGGGCGAGTTCCGTCGCGCGCTCGATGTCGTTGGAGGCGCCCGTCGTGATGCTGCCGAGGAAGACCTCTTCGGCGATGCGGCCGCCCATCAGGATGGCGATCTGGCCGAGCAGGTACTCCTGCGTGTAGTTGTGGCGGTCGCCCTCGGGCAACTGCTGCGTGACGCCCAGGGCCATCCCGCGCGGGATGATCGTCACCTTGTGGACGGGGTCTGCGTTCGGCACCTTGAGGCCGACGAGCGTGTGGCCGGCCTCGTGGTAGGCGGTGACGCGCTTCTCCTCGTTGGTGATGACCATCGACTTGCGCTCGGCGCCCATCAAGACCTTGTCCTTCGCCAGCTCGAAGTCCGCCATGTTGACGATCTTCTTGTTGTAGCGCGCCGCGTTGAGGGCCGCCTCGTTGACGAGGTTGGCGAGGTCTGCGCCGGTGAAGCCCGGCGTGCCGCGCGCGATGACGCTGATTTCAACGTCCTCGCCCAGGGGAATCTTGCGCGTGTGAACTTTAAGAATGCCCTCGCGCCCGCGCACGTCGGGGCGCGGCACGACGACGCGGCGGTCG
>Ga0213876_10000761_pt1 | contig 22250 bp, 24 predicted proteins | sample BarmaccomBMRX_R9_FD_160113 | JGI IMG/M metagenome (GOLD analysis project Ga0213876, IMG submission 160113) | Root-associated microbial communities from Barbacenia macrantha in rupestrian grasslands, the National Park of Serra do Cipo, Brazil - RX_R9 | ecosystem: Host-associated > Plants > Roots... | reverse complement strand
CAGCGAGGGCGCGCGAAGAACCTTCTCGGCGATCCCGAGCGCTGGCGCGAGATGCTCGCCGATCTGCCCTTCGGGCGCGCCGCGACACCGGACGAGATCGCCGCCATGGTGGCGTTCCTCGCCTCCGATCTTTCAGCCTACACCACCGGCACGATCGTCACGATCGATGGGGGGCTCAGCCATAAGGGGTGAGCCGCGAGCCGTCGGGAGTGAGGGGTGAAGACCGAGCCGTCAAGATCGATGCGAGGGCGGGCCGGCGTTCGGTGCGGGAAATGGTCCGGTTGCTTGCAGGGAGCCGTTTTTCCTTGCTTCAGAGCCATGCTTTCGGCAAAGGAGCGTGTGCGTCGCTTAGGAGTGTAGCTCAATCGGCTAGAGCACCGGTCTCCAAAACCGGGGGTTGGGGGTTCGAGTCCCTCCACTCCTGCCAAAAACGTCGGCGCACCGCCCGTCAGGCAGCGATCTTTCCTTGCGGCGCTTCAGCCGCGAGCACCTGCACTTGCACTGGGTTCCGGTCGGCCTCGAGCCCGCCAACTTGGCGTTGCGATCCGTGATTCTTGTCACCCCTTTGTGACTTGCCACCGCAGGCCTTGCTTAGCTAGCCAGCGCTCTCAACAGGGGCATGCCGGCAAAGGGGCAAGTCGATGACGTATGTTGCCGTTGCAATATTGGCGATTGTCGCCGCCATTGTTTTTCCACGTCTTTCGTTCGGCGAACGCCTCGGCCTGAAGGGGACGCGCCAAATCGAGATTGCGCGCGGTTTTCTGGTATTGGCGGCGATCGTCGCCGTGTTCGAAACGAGCGTGATCCGCGTCCCGGCGGACCAGGTCGGTATCGTTCGTAAGCTTTATGGATTCGCAAATCTTCCAGATGGTCGCTTGATCGCGACGAATGGGGAAACCGGATATCAGGCTGAGGTCATTTCGCCCGGCACCTTCCGGCTTGTCCCCTTTTTCAACGTCGTCAATACGCTCGAATACTTTCCGCTCGTGACGGTTCCGCAGGGATTTTATGGCCGCGTCGTGGCGCGTGACGGCGTGCCCCTTCCGGCCGGTCAGATCATGGCGGATGCCTGGCCGGAGCAGGACTATCAAAGATTTCTCGATGCCGAGTATTTCCTCACCCATGACGGACAGAAAGGGCTGCAGCTCAGCGTGCTCAAGCCCGGCGTCTACCCGCTGAATCTTGCCCTGTTCGAGGTCAGGATCGGTTACGTCAAGAATGGCAAGGATACGGTCCGCAGCAACGATGACATCTACAGCCTGCGTGGCTTTACGCAGGAAGACACTCCGCTCGATACCTCCATCACGCGAGTGCCGGCGGGCTCCGTCGGGGTGGTGCGTTCATCCGTGCAAGGCAAGGGGATCGATTGCACGCCCATCACCGCAAAAACGGATAAGGATGGACTCGAGGCCGATTTGGTCCCGCAAGGATGCAAGGGCATCTGGGCGGACTCGCTTCCGCCGAACGATTATTATCTGAACCGGGACGCTTATGACGTGACGTTCGTTTCCACGCGCGTCACGGCGCTGGAGTTCAAGGGCGGGTTCACACGCCGTTACATCGACCTGAAAGTGGACAGCAAGGGTGACTTCACCCAATCGGAGCGGACCCAATCCTTTCCCAAGCCGAGCGACTCCGCGGATACGGCGATCAACACGAAAATCGAGGGCTGGGAAATCCAGCAGGAGCTGCGCGCTGTCGTGCAGATCACGCCCGAGCATGCACCGATCGTCGTCGCGGCTGTCGGGGGGCAATCGGAGGTGGATGAGCGTATCGTGGTGCCGTCGATCAGGTCGCACGTGCGTAACGTCTACGGCGGCTCGATCCAAGTCCAACAGATCGATGACAAGGGCGCTGTCGCGGCGATTACCCGCCCCACGCGCGTTCTCGACACGGTCGAAAACCGACCGGTGCTCGAGAAAGCAATTCTCGAACGCATGCAGCTGGATGGACGACGCGCGGGGGTGGACGTCAAGGAGATTCGCCTGGGCGAATCGGTCATTCCTCCGGAGTTGCTGCTCGCTCGCCAACGTGAGCAGCTCGCCGGTCAGTTGAAACTGGCCTTCATCCAAGAGCAAACCGCTCAAGAGCAGCGTCAAAAGACCGAACAGGCGCGCGCCACCGCCAACCAGCAAAGCGATCTCGTCACCGCCCAAATCGGTGTCCAGACCGCGAAGCTCCTGCAGGACAAGAGAGCCGCGGAAGGGCACGCCGAGCGGTTGTTTCTGGAGGAACAAGCCGCGGGCCAGACGGCGCAAGCCAATGTGCTGGGAAAGGATAGCGTGCTGCGTCTACAGCAAATGAGGCTCGTAATCGATCTCCTTGCCGACCATCCCGATATTTTGAAGAACCTCAATCTTCCGCAGGTTTTTGTCACCGGCGGCAACGGCCTCGAAGCGGCCGCCGCGATATTCGGGACCATGACGCAGCAAGGGGCGGGCGGCGCGGCGGACGCCGTGAAAAGATAGAGCAAGCTGCAGGTCGTCGGAAAGCTCGGACGGCGCATCTGCGCGACATCCGGGGTCAACTTTCTTTCGCCACCCAGATCAGAACCGATAGCCGATCCGGGCGCCGAGAATGCTTATCCCTTGATTTGAGCCGCAATTCGACAGCGTGCCGCTGCCGTTCGAGATGTGATCGAAGGTCGCCATCACGCTCCAATTCTCAGTGAGCTGATAGCCGAGGTCCCAGCTCACATGATAAAGTGCCCTGCAGCCGAGCTTGTTGCGGTGCAGATCACCGTCATGGCCCTGGATCTGCCCGTCGTGGATGGCCCCGCCCAACGCAAAATCGGCGAAGATTTTGTCGTAGGATACGGTCCACATCGGGCCGGCGTAGATGTAATTCGTGCCACCCGCGAGATTTCCGGTTCCCCCGACCTGCAAATGGGGGATCAGATAATCGGCCCATCCGTCGACGTGAAAAGGCTTCGGCGTGACGATCTCGGCGTTGATGTTCGCATCGCCCTTTTCCGGACCCCAGGTCGACACGAAGCCGCCCGCCCTAAATTCCCAGCCCGAAAGGAATGAGCCCACCGGTGCGGCGTAGACGGGCGTTGGTGATTGCGCCAAATCCGCCGCGTTCGCAGCCTGTGCGCCGAGCAGGATGACCAGCGGCGCAGCCGCCAATCTGCCAGGGAGCATCCCTCGCCCTTTCAAAACTATTGGTCCGCGGTCGACGCTCTACACGAATCAAACGCATTTTCGCCATGATCGGTCAAGTCACAAGGGCTTTTCCGGATTGACGCCCCGGCTTCCACAAGTTTCGCCATGGTGACGAGCGCAGCCGACCGACCCTGTGATCGATCCGCAACGCACATCCCTAGGCTGGCAGACCCGCGACGCTCCATTCTCGAACGCCATTTCCTCCTTTGCCGCTCTTGCCAACCTTGCCTCGTCAACTTTGCCCCGTCGTCAAACTTTGCCCTTGGCGAAGAGGCCGGACGTCGATATATAATTGTTGGAGGCGGCGCGCGGCCAGGAGGTCCCGCGCCCCCTTCGTTTTGGGCGGTCGCAAGTCTCATCTTGGCGTAAAGCGCAAAGCGAGGGTCGCGCCCGAGCGCCGGCCGGCTTCGAAATGCATCGTCGATACTTCCTAAGTATCTGGCGACGCATGATCTTCCCGGAAACATGGTTTTCATTTCCCGGGCTACGCTTTAGGATCGCGAGATGGAAAACCCGGTTCAGTTCCTGCAAGAAGTCCGCGCCGAAGGCGCCAAGGTCACTTGGCCGACGCGCAAGGAAACCCTCGTGACGACGGGTGGCGTCTTCGTGATGGTGCTCGCGGCTTCCGCCTTCTTCTTCCTCGCCGACCAGGTGCTGCGCCTGTTCGTCGGCCTCATCTTAGGGATCGGACGCTAAAGCCATGGCGGCGCATTGGTACATCGTTCACGCCTATTCCAACTTCGAGAACAAGGTCGCCCAGTCGATCAAGGATCAGGCTGCGCAGCGGGGACTCTCGGACAAGTTCGAGGAGATCCTCGTGCCCATGGAAAAGGTCGTCGAGGTGCGGCGCGGCAAGAAAGTCGATGCCGAGCGCAAATTCTTTCCGGGTTATGTGCTCGTGAAATGCGAGCTTACGGATGAGATCTTCCACCTCATCAAGAACGTGCCGAAAGTGACCGGCTTCCTCGGGGCCGACAAGAAGCCCCATCCGATCTCCGAACGCGAAGCGATGCAGATCAAGGGGCAGGTGCAAGAGGGCGTCGAGCGCCCGAAGCCGTCGGTGCATTTCGACATCGGTGAGCAGGTGCGGGTCTCCGATGGCCCGTTCGCCACGTTCAACGGCACGGTCGAGGAAATCGATGAAATCCGCGCGCGCCTCAAGGTCGCGGTGTCGATCTTCGGCCGCCCGACGCCCGTCGAACTCGAATACGGGCAGGTCGAGAAGCTTTGATAAGAGGGAGCGTGATCGAGGAATCGTGAGTCCGCAAACTCGCGACAACGCCTTGCATGCCTGTGATCGCATGCGACCCTTCCTATCCATCAGGGCTCGACCAGCCGATGCTGCTTAGGTGTGGGAGCTCAGAGTCAGCCGTTGAACCATTCGCAAAGCGAGCGGAGCTTACTCCTTGGACTGGGAGGCGCTCTCGGTAGGTCGCGAACTCGGTTTCGAGGCCGTGTCCAAGGCCGCGGACGGCTTGGCCGAGATGGGGCCCCTGGGCGGAACTGCCGTCGCCTCGGGCATTCGCGTATTTACTTTGAATGTGGAAACGCGCTGTCCGCCCTTATTAACGGGCCTGGGGAGTGATTCAAAGTTTTTGCCATCTACTTGCCCTTTGGCGGATTGGTGCGGGGCGGATTTTGTAGCGATCCGGTCGTTGGCTTTGGTGAAATAACCACCACTGGCGGTACGGGAGTTCCGTTTGGCATGGGAATATGCACGTTGAACGTTGGGAATATACTTTTCCCGGATTTAAGCGTCGGGACTTTTCGAAGCCTAGGTTCAGTTTTTGTCACGGCTGATCACCTCCGTAAGTCAATGACATGTAAGCTCGCGTTTCTTCCGCTGCCAGGGCAACAAACTTCGCGGAAGGTTGAAAGCCGTCAGGAAAATGTTTGCGCTCGGCGTCAAGCCTAAGTTTTTGCATTTTTCTACGGGCTTCCGTTATGTCGCCCTCAGATACCTTGCCGGTGTAGATCTTTTCCCACTCGTGTTGTGCGTCGATAAAGAGTAATTCGAGCGCAACCGTGAGGTCGCTCGCAGCCTTATGCTCTTTGGCAAAAGGGAACACGTGCTTAGTGGCGTCAAGGAGCTGCGCAGACGCAATGATCGCAGACCAAAGAAATGGATAGTCCTTCCATACGACCCATCCTGCAATACCGCCACTAGAGGCGATGACCTTAACGAGTTCAAGCCCCCGAACCTGTTTAGCCAAGCGGTTCCTGCACAGCCTGATGCACACCGAAGCAGCCTTGAGCTGCTCCATTTCCCGCCAGTATAGGTCCGGCTGGCGGCGCGGGTCTTGCATTGTCACCACAGCGCGGAAACGCGGTTGAGAGGAGGCTGATTCGTTGCGGTAGCATAGCTAATAGCGCTAATTAGCACGAATCCGCATTCTTCTCTCCGATCAATGCCGAGTTGACGTTGCGAGAGCCCACGTAAGCTCTAGATCTGCTCATTCGGCTTGCAACAAACGCGGGCATGATAGCAACACAGGCGTGATCAATGAATTGACCCGTTTGGTGCCGCAAGGCGATCGAAGGTTATTCGATGCGCAGGGGTCTTATTTCTGCTCGCTCCACTCGTTCTTAATGCAAGTCGATCGGTACGGCTCCCACATCTCAACACTCCGCCTTGAACGTCTTTCCGAGATCGGTGCCCGTGCCGAAATAATGGCGGAAGACGTAGAGCAGCGGTTCCCAGCGCGCCGGATCGATATGGTTCGTGCCCTCGACCACCACGTCGCGATGCGCGTGCACGCGCTTCACCCGCGTCTCGGCGATGAAAAAGGCGGTGCGACCATCCGCTCCGTTCGATGGGCGCGCCTCGACGAGCTCGGCCTCGAATTGCAGGGGACATTCGGCGATGCGCGGCGGCTCGACGGTCTCTGAAGGCGTTGGCGCCAGCTGCGCAAGCGCGAATTTGTCGGCCACAAATTCATAGCCGATCGCGGCTTTCTCGGGCGGCACATCGTGCTTTCCGGTCGCTCGTGCGATCCGCTCGACATTCCGCCAAAGCTTCGGCGAGGGAAAGTTGAGCACGCACTCCCTCTCGCGGCGCAGATTCTCGATGCCCTGTCCGCTTGCCGTGCAGCCGAGCACGACCCGGTCGCCGAGCGCCCAGGCCGAGGACATCGGCGAGATGTTGACGGTCGCGTCGGGGTTGAGCGTGGTGATGAGGACGACCGGGGTGCCGAAATACAAAATGCTCGGCTTGATGGTCAGAGCCTCGCTCCTATCGGCCTCGCTCCTATCGGCCTCGTGCCATCCGGCCAGGCTGTCCATGTGGTTTCTCCTCGTTCGAATTGTCTTCGATCGGATATGGCGCTTGCTTTTCTCGCATGCTTCGGTTATTGCCGAACTATGAAAGAAGGCCCGAATCTCGCCGCCGTGGCGGCGCTCCTCGGTGACCCAGCCCGCGCCAATATGCTCACGGCTCTCATGGATGGGCGGGCTTTGACGGCGACCGAGCTCGCCCATGAAGCCGGCGTCACCTTGCAGACGACGAGCGGGCATCTTGCCCGTCTCGAAGCGGCCCATCTCCTGCGCGTCGAGAAGCAGGGAAGGCACCGCTATTTCCGGCTCTCGGGCGAGGATGTGGCCGAGGTGCTCGAAGGCTTGATGGGGCTTGCCGCGCGCACCGGGCATCTGCGCACGAAGCCCGGCCCCAAAGATCCTGCACTGCGTCAGGCCCGGGTCTGCTACGACCATCTGGCCGGCGATATGGGGGTCTGGGCTTTCGACCGGTTATGGGCCAAAGGCCTCGTTGGCGGCCATGACCGGCATGTGCATGTCACCGAGCGGGGCCGCGCCTTCTTTGCGGGATTCGGCATCGACGTCGAGGCGCTCGCCCAGGGGCGGCGCCCCTTATGCCGCGTCTGCCTCGATTGGAGTGAGCGGCGCTACCACATCGCCGGCGCGGTGGGCTCGCAGCTTTTGCGCAAACTCTTCGACAAAGGCTGGGCACGGCGGGAGAAGGACAGCCGCGTCGTGCATTTCACGCCAAAAGGGCGGCAGGATTTCGCCAAGCTCCTCGCCTGAGCCTATTCCAACAACGGATCGAGGATGAAGGGCGTCTTCGGCGGCCGCACCGGCGGCGGCTTCTTGGCGCGCAAGCCTGTGAGGCCGCTCGAAGGAGAAGTGGCATCGGGCGCCTGCTCGCTGCCGTTAGCCGCGACTTCCTCACCGTTCGTTTGAGCCGCGTCCGCCGCAGCGGCCGCAGAGCTCGTCTTCGGGGTGACGCTCGCGTTGGGCGGCGGCTCGAGAGCCCCTTTGCGCCCGCAAGACGTCACCGCACCCACGATCAGGATCGCGGCCGCGAACCGAATGAGATGTCGTGCGCAGGCGCTCTTCACCGACAACACTCCCTGAGCCCGATCCGGAAAGCCTCCCGTGCTTTTCCGACAAGATCCTGCTCAATCCGTAAACGAAGCCACCCGGCGCCTATCATGACCGAGGCCGCCGCGCGAGTAAAAAGGCGCGAGCAGCCCTTCGCGCAAAGCACCTGCCTCTGTGATCATCCCAAAGCACGGCCGACGCCCAGCCGCTTGAGCCAGCGGCGCGCTTGCTTGCGCACTTCGCTCGGCGCGGTGCCGCCCAGGCTCTTGCGGCTTTGCACCGAGCGCTCGACGGAAAGCACCGAGAACACATCGGACGTGATGCGCTTTTCGACCGATCGCATCTCGGAAAGCGGCAATGCTTCGAGCCGCACGCCCATTTTGTCCGCAAGTGACACGATCCGTCCGGTCATATGATGGGCCTCGCGAAACGGAATCCCGAGGCTGCGCACGAGCCAATCGGCGAGATCGGTCGCGGTCGCATGGCCTGCGCCCGCGGCCTGCTTCAGGCGCTCCGCATCGGGCGCCATGTCGCGCACCATCCCGGCGATGGCCGCGACGCACAAGCTCAGATTGGCGAGCGCGTCGAACGTGCCTTCCTTGTCCTCCTGCATGTCCTTCCCGTAAGTCATGGGCAAGGCCTTCAGCATGATCAGGGTGCCGGTGAGTGCGCCGATGATCCGCCCCGTCTTGCCGCGCACGAGCTCCGCGGCATCGGGATTGCGCTTTTGCGGCATGATCGAAGAGCCGGTCGAGAAGGCGTCCGAGAGCCTCACGAAGCCAAATTGCGCCGACGTCCAGATCACGATCTCTTCGGCGAAACGCGACAGATGCACGGCGCAGATCGAGGCCGCCGCGAGCGTCTCGAGGATGAAGTCGCGATCGGCGACCGAATCGAGTGAATTCGCGGTCGGCCGGTCGAAACGGAGCGCTTTCGCCGTCATCTCCCGATCGATGGGGAAAGAAGTGCCGGCAAGCGCGGCGGCGCCGAGCGGGCATTCGTTCAAGCGCCTTCGCGCATCCGCGAAGCGTCCGCGATCGCGCCCGATCATCTCCACATAGGCGAGGAGGTGATGGCCGAAAGTGACCGGCTGCGCCGATTGCAAATGGGTGAAACCGGGCATGACGGTCGCGGCTTCATCGCGCGCTTTTTCGGCGAGCGCGCGCTGCAGATCGGCAAGCGCATGATCGAGCGAGTCGATCGTGTCGCGCACCCAGAGTTTCATGTCGACCGCGATCTGGTCGTTGCGCGAACGTGCCGTGTGCAGGCGCCCTGCCGCCGGGCCGACGAGCTCGGCAAGGCGGCTCTCGACATTCATATGGATGTCCTCGAGAGCGCGCGAAAATTTGAAGGTGCCCGCCTCGATTTCGCCCGCCACCTTGTCTAGGCCCTGCACGATGACCTTGGCATCCTTCGCCGCGATGATGCCTTGCTTGGCGAGCATGGCGGCATGGGCCTTGGAGCCGGCGATGTCTTGGCGCCACAAGGCCTTGTCGAAATCGATGGAGGCGTTGATCTCCTCCATGATGGCGCCGGGGCCGCCCCCGAAGCGGCCTCCCCACATGCGGTTGGCCATGTCGTCATCCTTGAGCTAAGGCGGTTCGGCAACAATAGAGGCACAGAGCATCGACGTCGGCTTCGATGCCTGTCGGTCGAATGGGAATGATCGTCATGATGACGAACAAAGCGCGGCGCTCGGCCATTCTGGCGCTTGCCGGAGCAGGCCTCCTCGCCGCCGGCGGGTTCTACGCGACGCGGAGCGCCTCCGGCAACAGCGCTTGTATCGCGGCACGTCAGACCGCCGAACACTTGAAGCCGCTCGCGACCGGCGAAGTGGCCGCGCTGCATATCGTCGACGATCCCGCTCCCGCGCCGAACCTCGTCTTCTTCGCCGAGGGCGGCGCGCCGAAGACGCTCGCCGATTTCAAGGGGAAGACGGTGCTCGTCAACATCTGGGCCACCTGGTGCATTCCGTGCCGCCAGGAGATGCCGGCGCTCGACAAGCTCGAAGGCGATCTCGGCTCACAGAAATTCGAGGTGGTGCCGATCAATGTCGATCAGCGCAACCCCGACAAGCCGCGCGCCTTTCTGCACGAGATCGGCGTCAAGCATCTCGACTATTTCTACGACCAATCGGTGAATGTCTTCCAGGATCTGAAGGCCTCGACGAAGGTCGAGGGCTTGCCCGTCTCAGTGCTCGTCGGCGCCGATGGCTGCGCGCTCGGCGTCATCAACGGGCCCGCCGATTGGGCGAGCGCCGATGCGGCGGCGCTCGTGAAGGCCGCGCTGCCGCGATGAGATTTGCCAGACCGTTTCCCGCTCCCCGAAGTCTTCGGACCTGGCTCGACCGAGTTGCGCGATCCTTAACCTCACCTCTTTTCGATGGCCTTGAGCAGGACGTCATTGATGCGCGTTTGCCAACCCGCTCCGGTCGATCTGAAATGTTCGATGATCCGGCGGTCGAGCCGTAGGCTGACCGCGGCCTTTGTCGGCGCCTTCTGCGGCCCGCGGCTACGGCGGTGCCTCACGGCAAGCTCGGGAAACATCGCCCCGAAGGGCTTCGCGTTCGCGATGTCTGTCTCGGTCCATTCAGGGTTGTCGAGAACCTCTTCGAGATCCCTCTTGGAGTAGGCTTTTTTTCTATTCGTCATGCCATCGCCTTTCCTTTTTCCCGGCGGGTCGCATAGAGAGGACCGAGACGCCTTCCGTTCCGAGCGTGCCGAACACGATCGATACGAGCTGCCCGTCCATCGGCCCAATCGCCTGAAAACGCTTGTTGCCATGCAAGCCGGGTCGCGTTTCGCGGACCTTGGCGCGATCCCACGGAAATCGCAGGGCATCCACGAAATCATAACCGTGAACATCCATGTTGGCCTGCCGCTTAGCTTCGTCCCAAACGATTTTCATCATCCTTATCGTATATACGGTTTTGTTTGAACAAAAATAGGTCTTGTCTAACTTCGGAGCGAGGCCCCGCGCCGAAGTAGAGCTTTGAGCGCGAGGCCCTCGGCTGCTAAGCTTGTTTTGAATGCGGCGCTCAGCATCGAGGCGCGGCGGCAAATCGGGAAGGGTTAGGCATGTCCGAGATCGCGTTCCCAGCTCCCGACCGCAAGATCCTCGCACGACGGGATGAAATCATCGCAGGGCTCCGTCGCGTTTTGCCCGAAGGCGGCGTGATCGAGAAGCTCGACGAGCGGCGCGCCTTCGAGACCGATGCCCTCACCGCCTACCGGCAAGTGCCACTCGCCGTCGTCCTTCCGCGCTCGACCGAGGAGGTCTCGGCCGTGATGGCCTATTTGCATGCGCAAGGCGTGCCGGTGACGCCGCGGGGCGCCGGCACCTCGCTTTCGGGCGGCGCCATCCCGCAAGAAGATTCGGTCGTGGTCTGCGTCGCCAAGATGAGCCGCGTTCTCGAGGTCGATTTCGCGAACCGCGTGGCGCGGGTGGAGGCAGGCGTCACCAACCTCGCCATCTCGGCCGCGGTGGCGCATGAAGGCTTCTTCTACGCCCCCGACCCCTCCTCGCAGCTTGCCTGCAGCATCGGCGGCAATATCGGGATGAACTCGGGCGGAGCGCACTGCCTGAAATACGGCGTCACCACCAATAATCTTCTCGGCGTGCGCCTCGTGCTCGTGGACGGCACGATCATCGATCTCGGCGGCGCGGCGCTCGATGCCCCGGGTTACGATCTCCTCGCGCTTGTCTGCGGCGCGGAGGGCCAGCTCGGCATCGTCACCGAGGCCACGGTGCGCATCCTGCGCTCGGCCGAAGGCGCTCGGCCGGTGCTCTTCGGCTTCCCGTCGAGCGAAGCGGCGGGCGCGGCCGTCGCCGCCATCATCGGGGACGGCATCATCCCGGTCGCGATGGAATTCATGGACGCGCCCGCGATCCGCATTTGCGAGGATTTCGCGCATGCGGGCTATCCGCTCGACGTCGAGGCCATGCTGATCATCGAGGTCGAAGGTTCCGAGGCCGAGATGGAAGCCGAACTCGGGAAGATCATCGCCATTGCCGAGCGCCATGGCGTGACCGTGATCAAGGAAAGCAAATCAGCGATGGAGACCGCGCTCATCTGGAAGGGCCGCAAATCGGCGTTCGGAGCCACTGGCCGCGTCGCCGACTACATCTGCATGGACGGGACCGTGCCGACCGGCCAGCTTCCTCATGTGCTGCGCCGAACCTCGGAGATCGTGGCGAGCCATGGCTTGCGCGTCGCCAACGTGTTTCACGCCGGCGACGGCAACATGCATCCCTTGATCCTCTATAACGTCAACGATCCGCAAGAGCAGCGCAAGGCGGAAGAAGCGGGAGCCGACATCTTGAAGCTTTGCGTCGAGGCGGGTGGCTGCCTCACGGGCGAGCATGGCGTCGGCATCGAGAAACGCGATCTCATGGGGTGCCAATTCTCGAAGGCCGATCTCGATCAGCAGATGCGCGTCCGCCAAGCCTTCGATCCGGCCTGGCTGTTGAATCCCGCGAAAGTGTTCCCCCTCGATGCCCGGAGCTGATCTTTCGAGCTTCGATGCAACGACGGTCCCTGAAGCGTCGATGACAACCCACAAGCCGCAAAACGAAGCCGAAGCTGCCTGCGTCATCGCCGATGCGGCGGCGCGCCGCATCCCGCTCTCGATCTTGGGGAGCGGCACCAAGCGGGCGCTCGGCCGCTTCACGCAAACCCAGGATGTGCTGTCGAGCGCGGCGCTCGCCGGCATCACCTTGCATGAGCCCGCCGAGCTCGTCATCGCGGCGCGCGCCGGAACGCCGCTCGCGGAGGTCGAGCGCAAGCTCGGGGAGGCGCGCCAGCAGCTCCCTTTCGAGCCGATGGACTATCGGGCGCTTCTCGGCACGAGCGGCGAGCCGACGATCGGCGGGGTCGCGGCGACGAATCTTTCCGGGCCGCGCCGCATCAAGTCAGGGGCCTGCCGCGATTCCTTCCTCGGCGCGCGTTTCGTGAACGGGCGCGGCGAGGTGGTGAAGTCCGGAGGGCGCGTGATGAAGAACGTCACCGGCCTCGATCTCACGCGCCTCATGGCGGGCGCTTTCGGCACGCTCGGTTTCCTCACCGAGGTCACCTTCAAGGTGGTGCCCTCGCCGGAGACGCAAGCGACGCTCGTGCTCGAAGGCTTGTCCGATCGGCGGGCCGTCGCGGCGCTGTCCGCCGGCCTCGGCTCACCCTTCGAGGTCTCCGGTGCGGCGCATCTTCCTGCCGGCATCGGCGCGGCCGGGGCGCGCACCCTCCTGCGCCTCGAGGGCTTCGAGAGCGCGGTCGGCTATCGGACGAAGGCGCTCGCCGAGGCGCTCCGCGATTTCTCGGCGGCCCGTGTGCTCGATGCACAAGAGAGCGAAGCGCTTTGGCGCGAGGTGCGTGATGTGACCTTTCTCGTCTCGCCGCGCGACACCGCGATCTGGCGCATCTCCGTCGCGCCCAGCAAGGCTCCCGCACTGATCGACACGCTCGGTGCCGAGCTTTCGGCGCGCTGGTTCCTCGATTGGGGCGGCGGCCTCATCTGGCTCGCTTGCGGGGCCGAAGGTGACGCCGGGGCGTTGCCGGTGCATGAAGCCGCGAGATTGGAGGAAGGGCATGCGCTTCTCGTGCGCGCGCCGGACGCGGTGCGCGCCGCCGTCGACGTGTTTCAGCCGCAGCCCGAGCCGATCATGAAGCTCACGCGTGCCGTCAAGCAGAGCCTCGATCCTGCGGCCGTGCTCGAGCCCGGCCGCATCTATGCGGGTGTCTGAGACCGAAAATGCAGACGAACTTCACCCCGGCCCAGCTCGCCGATCCGGCCATGGCCTCATCGGAGAAAATTCTGCGCACTTGCGTGCATTGCGGCTTCTGCACAGCGACCTGCCCGACCTACCTTCTCCTCGGTGACGAGCTCGATTCGCCGCGCGGGCGCATCTACCTCATGAAGGACATGCTCGAGGGCCAGAAGCCGGCCTCGCCGGAAGTGGTCACGCATATCGACCGATGCCTCTCTTGCCTCTCCTGCATGACGACATGCCCGTCGGGCGTGCACTACATGCACCTCGTCGATCACGCGCGAGCTTATATTGAGAAGACGTATCGGCGTTCGCCTGGCGATCGCCTTGTTCGCGCCCTGCTCGCCGCGACCTTGCCGCATCGCGCCCGCTTCCGCGCGGCGATCACGGCCGCGAGATTCGCGAAGCCGCTCAAAGGGGTTCTGGGCACGCTCCCCTTCATGGGTCCGCGCCTTGCCGCGATGCTCGATCTCGCGCCGGCGGCCCTGCCGGCGAAAGCGCGAGCGGGACGGCCTCGCATCTTCCGGGCGAGCGGCGCCCGCAAGGCGCGCGTCGCGCTTCTCGAGGGTTGCGTGCAGCCGGTGCTCACGCCGTCGATCAACGAGGCCGCGATCCGCCTGCTCAACCGGCTCGGCGTCGAGGTCGTGCTTGCGGCAGGCGAGGGCTGCTGCGGCGCTCTCGTGCATCACATGGGCCGCAAGGCAAGCTCGCATGCCTTCGCGGCGCATAACATCGAGGTGTGGCATGAGGAGATCGAGACGGGCGGGCTCGATGCCATCGTGATCACCGCATCGGGCTGCGGCACCACGATCAAGGATTACGGCTTCATGTTCCGAAATGACGCCAAACTCGCCGTGAAGGCGGCGAGAGTCTCCGCGCTGGCCAAGGACATCAGCGAATATCTCTCAGAGCTCGAGCTCCCCGCGTCGACTCGCCCGAGCGGCCTCACCGTCGCCTACCATTCGGCCTGCTCGATGCAGCACGGGCAAAAGATCATCGACGAGCCGAAAAAACTTTTGCGGGGGGCGGGATTCAAGGTGAAGGACGTGGCCGAGGGGCATATCTGCTGTGGCTCGGCCGGTGTCTACAACATCCTCCAGCCGGAGCTTGCAGGGCAATTGCGGGAGCGCAAGACCGGCCATATCGCGCGCACCAAGCCCGATGTGGTCGCGACCGGCAATATCGGCTGCATCACCCAGATCGCGAAGGGCTTTGCGGATCGGGCAAAGGCCGGTGGGCCTGCTCCACCGCCCGTGGTGCATACGATCGAGCTTCTCGATTGGGCGTTCGGCGGACCTTGCCCCGAAGGCGTCGCGAAGACTTAAGATGGATCCCCTTCCCCTCGCCCTCCTTCGGAGCGCTCGGCCGGGATGACACCGCACCTTCTCCTCGCGCCCCTAATGCGCTGCGGGCACCGGTTCGAGCGGCGCAAGCCAGCGGCGCGACAGCTCGCGAGGATCGTCGAAGGAGGCCTCGAAGCTCGAGGCAGCGAGCGTTGCTTGGACGTGCAGCACCGTGTCGCCGATATTGCGGAAGCCATGCTTCCGGCCTGCCGGGATCACCACCGACTGGTTCGGACCGACGGTCGCCTTCTCGCTTTCCACCCAGATCTCGGCTTGCCCCGACAGCACGGTCAGCACTTCCTCGACCGCGTGCAGATGCCCCGGTGCGCCGCGGCCCGGCGTGCACCATTGCTCGAAAAGGCAAAGCTGCGCGGTGCCGATGATGGCCGAAGCCCTCATGCGGGTCGTGACCCCTTCGCGCCATTCTTCGCAGGCGTCATGCTCGTGATCGAGAATCCGCATCGCCGCCACCTTTCCTGAAGCTTGGAACGCTGATCCGCCTTCGGCGGGTATTGCGAACACGGCCTTAACCGCGCCAATCGTTTCGTCTTGACACCCGCTTTGCGCTATCACCTATTCGCCCCGCTTCATGTGCTGTTAACCAAGAGGGGGAGGCAACGATGCCGATCAGCGCTTTTGGGATCTTCGTGATCGTCATCGTGGTGTTCGCGGTGCTCACTTTGCTTTCCGGAATCCGGACGGTACCGCAGGGCTATAATTACACCGTCGAACGCTTTCGTCGCTACACCTTCACGCTGCAGCCGGGGCTCGGCCTCATCGTGCCTTATCTCGACACGATCGGGAACAAGGTCAACATGATGGAGCAGGTGCTCGACGTGCCCTCGCAAGAGGTGATCACCAAGGACAACGCTTCGGTGAAGGTCGACGGCGTCACCTTTTTCCAGATCATCGACGCGGCGCGCGCCTCCTACGAGGTCGCCAATCTCGCGACCGCGCTCCTCAACATCGTCACGACCAACATCCGCACCGTGATGGGGTCGATGGATCTCGACCAGCTTCTGTCGCACCGCGATGCCATCAACGAAAGGCTGTTGACCGTGGTCGATTCGGCGGCCTCGCCTTGGGGCGTGAAGATCAACCGCATCGAGATCAAGGACATCATGCCGCCCGCCGACATCGTCGAATCCATGGGCCGGCAGATGAAGGCGGAGCGCGAGAAGCGCGCCGCGATCCTCGAAGCGGAAGGCGCGCGGCAGGCGGAGATCCTGCGCGCCGAAGGCATGAAGCAGGCCGCGATCCTTTCGGCGGAAGGCCGCAAGGAAGCCGCTTTTCGCGATGCCGAGGCGCGTGAGCGCTCGGCCGCCGCCGAGGCGGCCGCCACCGCCGCCGTATCGGATGCCATCGCGCGCGGCAATCTCGCCGCGGCGAACTACCTCATCGCCGAGAAATACACCCGCGTGCTGCAAGCGCTCGCTTCGGCGCCGAACCAGAGGGTGATCGTGATCCCGATCGAAGCCGCCTCGCTCGGCGGCTCGGTCGCCGGCATCGGCGAGATCGCCAAGGCCGTCTTCGGCTCGGACGGTGTCACGGGCGGCTCGGCACGCATGACCGGCTTGACGGTGCCCTCCGTGACCTCCGGCGGCAATTCGAGCGGGGGCTGATATGGATTATCTCGATCTCGCTTCGCCCTGGACGTGGCTGATCGGGGGCGTCATCTTGATGGCGCTCGAGCTCGCCGCCCCCGGCTTCTTCCTCATCTGGCTCGGCCTTGCGGCCGTTCTCGTGGGCGGCGGAAATTTCCTTCAGCCATTACCCTGGGAGGCGAACGGGCTGTTGTTCGCGACGCTCGCCGTGGCGCTCGTCTTCGTCGGCAAGCGCATGACGCGGCGCGACGGTGACGACGAGGCGACCGTCAAGCATCTCAACCAGCGCGCCAACGCGCTCGTCGGGCGCGTGACGACGCTCGATCAGCCGATCGTCGCCGGCGAGGGCAAGGTGCGCTTCGACGACGCGATCTGGCTCGCCACCGGGCCCGACCTGCCGGCGGGCGCGAGAGTCAAGGTCATCGGCGCGGCCGGCAAGGTTCTCCAGGTCGCGAGTAGAGAGTAGAGAGTAGAGAGTAGAGAGTAGGAAGACCTCGATACGAGGGGTATGCCTATTCGCCATTCGCTATTTCGCTATTCGCTATTTCCCTTCACGCAAAGCTCCTCCCCAGATACGCCGCGATGACATCGGCGCGTGACGCGATCTCGTCGAGCGAACCTTCGGCGACGATGCGGCCCTGGATCAGCACCGTCACCTTGCGGCAAAGGCGGCGCATCACGGCCATCTCGTGGCTCACGATAACGAAGGTGAGGCCCCGCGCGCGGCTCTCTTCCTCGATGAGCTCGATCAGCTGGTCTTTGATGACCGGGTTGACGCCGGCGAACGGTTCATCGAGCAGATAGCAGCTGAGCGAGGGCATCATGAAGCCCGCGGCTGCCTGCAAGAGCACGCGCTGGCCACCCGACAAGGTCTTCGCAGGCGCATCGGCGAGACGGGCCAGGCCCAGGCGCTCGAGCAAGCGATGGGCTTTCGCGACGCCTTCGGCGCGGACGTCGCGCGTGCTCACCGCCGCAAGTAAGGGCGCGCGGAGATTGTCGAGCAACGACAGGTTGCCGAAGATGCGGCTCACCTGGAAGGAACGCACGAGCCCCTTGCGGGCGATCTCATGGGGCTTGCGCCCGACGAGGCTTTCCCCGGCGAGGAGCACATCGCCGGAATTCGGCTGCAGCACGCCCGTCATCAAGTTGATGAGCGTCGATTTTCCCGCGCCATTCGGCCCGATGATGCCGCGGATCTCACCCGCCGAGATGGAGAGATCGATCGCATCATTCGCGAGAAAGCCGCCGAAACGCTTCGAGAGCCCACGCGTCTCGAGAATCGGTGCGGCGCCGTTCATGCCTGGCGCAGGCGTTCGCCGAAAAGCCCGCTCGGACGCAGCGCGAGCACGAGGAGCAGGAGCACGAAGCCGTAAGCGTTCTGATACGCCGACGCGATGAAAGTGGCGCCGAGCGATTCGGCGACGCCGAGCGCGACGCCTGCGATCAGGGCGCCCGGCACGGAGCCGAGCCCGCCGATGACGATGATCTCGAAGCCCTTGGTCGTCGTGACGACGCCGTCGGTGGGATACACCATGAAAACGGGTGCGAGCAAAGCGCCCGCAAGGCCGGCAAGACCCACACCGATGCCGAAGGCGATCTTGTCGAGCGACAGGACATCGACGCCGGCCGTTTGCGCACCGACACGGCTTTGCGAGGTCGCACGGAGCGCCAAGCCGAGCCAGGTGCGTTTCAACAGGAAGGTGAAAAGTGCGATGGCGGCGAGCGCCGCGAGGAAGGCTGCGAAGCGCGCACCGCTTTCCGGCAAGGGCCCGAGCATCACGCCGGGCAAATTCGAGCCGGGAGTGCGCTGATACGGGCCTGAGATCGCAGTCGCGAGATTGCGCAGGAGAAGCAGGAGCGCGATCGTCACCACGGTCGCGTAATCGTCGCGCCGCTCGATGCCGCCGGTGAACATCGGCTTGATGAGGATGGGCTCGATCAGCCAGCCCACGAAAAACACCGTGGCTGCCGACAAGATCGCAGCGACATACCAGAGATCGGGTCCGAGCCAATAGGCGACGATCAGATATTGGGCGTAGGAGCCGAGCATGTAGAACTCGCCCATCGACCAGTTGATCATCTTCACGATCGAATAGATGAAGGTGATGCCGAGCGCCATCAGCGCGTAGATCACACCGATGACGACGCCCGCGATGAGTGCTTGAGTGAAGAGCTCAAGCGACCACATCACACGCTCGCGGATCCAATTTCGGTGCCAGTACGCTCGATTCCGGCAATGTGCCCGAAGCCAAGGGTTCTCCTGGATTTGATTTCACCCACCGAAATTGCCTCGGGTCGCCGCGCGTCATCGTCTGGATCAGGCGCTATTTGCCGCTTTCGTAGGCGACCTCCGCCTCTTTCCAATCCTGACCCGGCCGCTGGAATTGGAGAATGAGAACGGGTGGCGAGAAATTATGCCAGAAGACGCCGTCGGCGTTCGGGAAGGTCACGTCGCCCGAGGACCAGAAGGCAAATTTGCCGTTCTCGAGCGACTGGATGATTGCCTTCGGGTCGGTGCTTTTTGCCTGTTCGACGGCTTGCGCAACGATCGCCACATCGCCGAAGCCGTTCAACGACGAGTAGACGGGCGATTCCTTGTATTTCTCCTCATAAGCCTTGGTGAACCAGGTGCCGATCTCGGAGAGCGTCTGCTTGGGCGAGTAATAGGCGATGAAGTAGAGCTTGTCGCCCGTGTTCGGGTGGAGCTGCCAAAATTGCGGCCGGATCGGCGCGTCGTAAGAGACGAGCATCGGCACGGCCGGCGTGATGGCAAGTGTCGCGGCCTGCTCGATCATCAGATCCATCGGCGCGCCGACGCCGACATTCACGAGAAGATCGGGCTTGAACGCCTTCACCTGGAGAAGCTGCGGCGTGAGATCCGTCGAGGTGCGATCGAAGGTCAAGGTCTGCAGCTCGATCGGCAGTTTCTTTTCCTTGATCTGTCGATCCGTCTCGGTGATGAGGCCGACGCCGTAATCGGAAGTTTCGGCAACCATCGACACCCGTTTGAAGCCCTTCTTCTGCATGAATTCGAGCCAGGCCGCGACGCGCAGCGGATCGATCAAATGAGTGCGGAAGGCCACTTCGTAATGCTTGGCAGTGATGTCGGCAGCCGAGGTTTGCGTGCCGATGGTCGGCACGCCCATGGATTTCGCGACCTCGTTTGCCGCGATGTTCACGGAGGAATGGAAGAATCCAGTGACGGCGACCGCCTTGTCCTCGCCGACGACGCGCCGATAGGCCGCAACGCCGCCTTCCGGGCGGCCCTGACTGTCCTGCACCGATAATTGCAACTTGCGGCCGCCGAGCACGCCGCCCTTGCCGTTGTAGTAGTCGAGTGCGAGCTCCGCCCCTCTGCGAATGAGCTGGCCCGCCGTCGGATCGCCGGGCGGGGAAAGCGGCACGACAAGCCCGATGGTCACCGGCTCTTGGGCATGGGCGGGGACAAAGCCGAAACCGCCGGCGAGAAGAAAAATCGCGGCGAACGCGGCGACGCGGCAGATGCGATGCATGCGAGCTCTCCCGGCAGTATGACGCCTCGATCCTCGAAGAAGTTCGCCTGGCGCCTCGATGTCAATAGCAGCCGATGCGAAGACGCCAACAGACGCATCGCACGCAGCCAGGCGGAGATTCTCAGCCGCCCTTCTCGTCGACACCCGCCTCGCCGAAGGTCGCCATGCCGGAATGGCAGCGTGCCGCCGCCTTGATAACCCCGGCGGCGAGCGCGGCACCCGACCCTTCGCCGAGGCGCATGTCGAGAGAGAGAAGCGGCACGAGCCCCAATCGGCAAAGCACGTCCGCATGCGCGCCCTCGGCAGAGCAATGGCCTGCGACGCAATGGTCGAGCGCGCGCGGGTCGAGCGCGTGCAGCACCGCTGCCGCCGCCGTGACCACATAGCCATCGAGGATGACGGGGATACGCTGCGTGCGGGCCGCCAGGATCGCGCCCGCGATCGCCGCAACCTCTCGTCCGCCGACGCGGCGCAGCACGCCGAGCGGATCGGTGAGATGTCCCTGATGGCGCGTCATGGCGGCCTCGATCGCCGCCGCCTTGCGCCCCAGCCCCTCATCGTCGACCCCGGTGCCGCGCCCGGCCCAGCGCGTCGCCGGCCCGCCATAAAGCGCCGTGTAGATCGCGGCCGCGATCGTGGTGTTGCCGATCCCCATCTCGCCGAGCGCCAGGAGATCGACGCCGCCGGCGATCGCCTCCATGCCGAACGCCATGGTGGCCGCGCAATCGGCCTCCTTGAGCGCCGCCCCTTCGGTGATGTCGCCTGTCGGCAGATCGAGCGCGAGGTCGAACACTTTGAGGCCGAGATCGAAGGTGGCGCAGATCTGGTTGATCGCCGCGCCCCCGGAGGCAAAATTCGCGACCATTTGCTGCGTGACGCTCGCCGGGAAGGCGGATACGCCTTTCGCCACCACACCGTGATTGCCGGCGAAGACCGCGACCAACGGACGCTCGACCTTTGGGGGTGAGCGGCCTTGCCAGGCGGCGAGCCATTCTGCGATGGTCTCGAGCCGCCCGAGGCTGCCGGGCGGCTTCGTCAATACGGCATCGCGCGCCCGCACGGCCCTGACGGCAGCCTCGTCTGGGCCCGGCATGGCGGCGACGAGCGCGCGGATGTCGTCGAAAGGCAGGCTCTTCGGCTTCGTGTCCATGATCGGAGATTTGCGTTTGGGCTCGCCGCGCGTGTTTACGAATTTCTTCCCGCGCTTCTTGGCCGGGCTTGGCCGATTTGGCAATGCGCCATGATGAGGGTTTCGGCGGCTCGCTCCCGCTTCGTCGTCGCGCTGGCTGAGGCGCTACGCTTCTATTCGCGACTTCCCGTTCCGCGCCTTCCCGCCGAGACGCCGCTCACGCAAGAGGCGCTCGACTTCCCAAAGATCGCGCCCGCCATTCCGGTCGCCGGCGCCCTCATCGGTGCCATCGCGGCGCTCGCGATCCTGCTTGCGCATGCGTTGGGATTTGGAACGCTGGTGGCCGCGACCTTGGCCGTCGCGACAGGGATGGCCGTCACCGGCGCCTTGCACGAGGACGGACTTGCCGATGCGGCTGACGGCTTCTTCGTCAAGGCCAGTCGCGAACGGCGTCTCGAGATCATGCGCGACAGCCGCCTCGGCACATTCGGTGGCTTGGCGCTGATCATGACCGCCCTGTTGCGGGTGGCCCTCATCGCGGACCTCGCGCTCGACGGTCCGCGTGCGGTCGCGATGGCGCTCATCGCCGCCGCCGCGCTGTCGCGCGCCGCGGGGCTGATGCCGCTTGCACTTCTTTTTCCCGCCCGACGGGACGGCGCCGGCGCGACAGCCGGACGGCTCCCTGTTACGGCCTTTACCCATGCGGTGCTCATCGGTTGCGCCATCGCGATCGTCTTTGCGCTTGTCGGAAAATTCGGCGCCTTGCGCGCGCTTGGCGCTTGCGGGGCCGCGCTCCTTGCGGCTTGGGGCGTGTCTGCGCTCGCCGAGCACAAGATCGGCGGCCAGACCGGTGACGTCGCGGGTGCGGCGCAAGTCGCCTGCGAGCTCGTCTGCTACCTCGTGCTGGCCATCGGGTAGACGCCTGCTCGCGATGCACACACTGCTCATTCCTCGGCAGAGACAGGTTGCCGCTTGGCCGGGCTTGACCTTCTATCCGCCTCGTCTATCGGTCAGCCACCAAGCCCACTCCCGACCGCGACCATGGATCTGATCGAAACTCCCTGCCTCGGCATCTGCCTCATCTCGCCGCAGGACGGGATGTGCGTGGGGTGCGCGCGCACGATCGACGAGATTTCCCGCTGGAGCGCGATGAGTGCCGCCGAGCGGCGGGCCATCATGCAAGCGTTGCCGGAGCGGCGTCAGCGTTCCCGCCGGGGCGGCCGCAAGGCGCGCTTCAAGGCGCGCTTGGGCGTCACCCCAGATTCAGCTCCTTAAAAAAGTCGTTTCCCTTGTCGTCGATGACGATGAAGGCAGGGAAGTTCTCCACCTCGATGCGCCATACGGCTTCCATGCCGAGCTCGGGATATTCGAGCGGCTCGACCTTGCGGATGCAATCTTGCGCG
>Ga0213876_10000760_pt1 | contig 22275 bp, 16 predicted proteins | sample BarmaccomBMRX_R9_FD_160113 | JGI IMG/M metagenome (GOLD analysis project Ga0213876, IMG submission 160113) | Root-associated microbial communities from Barbacenia macrantha in rupestrian grasslands, the National Park of Serra do Cipo, Brazil - RX_R9 | ecosystem: Host-associated > Plants > Roots... | reverse complement strand
CGGTAGAAGCCGACCTTCTTCGCGTAGGCGACGGCGTCGAGGAAGTAGGGCGAGAGCGTCGGCTCGCCGCCCGAGAAGAGGATGATGATCTGGCGGCGCGGCTTGAAGGAGACGGCGCGGTCTAAAATCGCCTTGGTGTCTTCGAAGGTCGGCTCGTGGACGTAGCCGACCTGATTCGCGTCCATGAAGCACGGGTTGCACATCATGTTGCAGCGGTTCGTCAAATCGACCGTCAGCACCGCGCCGCGGCCGAACTTGATGTTCGAAGTGCCGTGCTTGTGGATGTGCGCGTCCTCGGCCGAGCGGAAGTCGCGGCCGAAGAAGAGCGACTCGATGCGTTCGAGGAAGCGCGCGTCGGTCGCCATGAGGTCTTTGAACTCGCCGTGCTTCGGGCAGGTCTTGGTCATGAAGACCTTGCCGCCCTCCTCGAAAATCTGCGCCTTGATCTCGCCGGGGTGCTCGTTCATCAGCGCTTCGAGCGGCGTCTCGCCCGAGATGACGCTCTCGCGCACCTCCTTGACGCAGCGCGGGCAGAGGCTGTCGGTCTCGCGCGGGAAGCCGAGCGGCGGCGCGGTGCGCTCGTAGGACTTGAGCAGCGGCCCCGGCGCCCACGTCGGGCGGACGGCCTCGCCCTCGGGAATCCGGCGGTTGACGGACTGGAACGCCTTCCACGCCACGTCCGACAAACTCGACACCAGCTTCGACTTCTTCACGCCGCTGAAGCGCGTTCTCTCCGACTCGCCGCGGCGGAAATTATCGCTGAACAAGGCTCTCTCTCCTTAACCGATAAAGGCGCGCGGGCTCGAGGCGCGCGCGGGTCAAATTATAAGTGCTTCTAAAGGGCCGCCCCGTTGCCAGATACACGACGACGAGGCTGCTTCCAGAACCGTGCCATGATACCGGCATCTGCGTGTAAACACAAGACGTTAGCCCCCGTGGGGAAGGCAAAAGGCAAGAGGCAAAAGGCAAAAATCAAAAATGAAAACCACAGGCTGGGCACTGCGGCCCTCGTGCTTCACTTTTGCCTCTTGCCTTTTGCCTCTTGCCTTTTGCCTTCTCACACCCGTACCATCGCGCGCAAGTCGTTACTTCATCCCGCAGTTTTAAATCCTATGGAAATACATCCCACGGCAGTCGTCAGCCCGCGCGCGGAACTGGCGCGCGACGTGCGCGTCGGCCCGTACGCCGTCGTCGAGGAGCACGTCCGGGTCGGCGAGGGTTGCGAGATCGGCGCGCACGCCGTCGTCAAGCGGTTCACCACGCTCGGGGCGCGCAACCGCGTCTACGAGCACGCGACCCTCGGCGGCGAGCCGCAGGACGCGAAGTTCAAGGGCGAGCCGAGCGCCCTCGTCGTCGGCGACGACAACCTGATACGCGAGTACGTCACCATCCACCGCGCGTGCGGCGAGGGCGGGGTGACGCGCGTCGGCAGCCGGAACTTCCTGATGGTCGGCGTCCACGTCGCGCACAACTGCGAGGTCGGCGACGACAACACCTTCGCCAACGGCGCGGCGCTCGCCGGGCACATCCACGTAGAGGATCACGTCTTCTTCTCTTCGAACGTCGGCGCGCACCAGTTCGTCCGCTTCGGCCGCTACGCGATGGTCGGCGGGAAGTCGAAGATCGTGCAGGACGTTCTGCCGTTCTTCACGACGGACGGCAACCCGCCGGCGGTGCGCGGCCTGAACACCATCGGCCTGCGCCGCGGCGGTTTCACGCCCGAGGCGCGCGTGGCCTTGAGGCGCGCCTATCAGGTCTTGTTCCGCGCGCGCCTGCCGCTCGCGCAATCGGTCGCGGCGCTCGAAGAGTCGGACGACGAGAACGTCCGGCACCTCGCCGCCTTCATCCGCGGCTCGCGCCGCGGCTTCACGCGCGAGGAGCGCGAGACGACAGTCTCGACCGAGCGCGAACTCCTCTTCAAAGTCTCGCGCTGAAGCGGCACCCCTCTATGAGCCAGGACGCAGAAGGCAGAACCGTCGCCGAGCTGGCCGCCCTCTTCGGCGGGCGCGCGGTCAAGGGCGGGGACGCGGTCGTGCGGCGGGTCTCGTCCATCGAGGCGGCGGGCGCGGGCGACCTCGCGTTCGTCGAGGACGAGAAGCTGTTCGGCGCGGCGGGCGCGTGCCGCGCTTCGTGCGTGATCGTGCCGGAGGGCGCGGCCGGGAAGCTGGAAGGCTTCGGGGGCGCGGTCGTCGAGGCGGCGCGGCCGAAGCTCGCCTTCGCGCTCGCGGCGGAGGTGCTGCACCCGCCTCGGAGAATGGAGGGGCACGTCCACCCGACGGCCGCCGTCGCCGAGGGCGCGCAGTTGGGGGAGGGCGTCTACGTCGGCGCGGGCGCGTCGGTGGGGGAGGGCGCGCGGCTCGGCTCGGGGACGCAGGTGCACTCGAACTGCGTCGTCGGGCGCGGCGTGAACGTCGGGCGCGACTGCGTGCTGCGGCCGAACGTCGTGCTCTACGAAGGCGTCACGCTCGGCGACCGTGTGGTGCTGCACGCGGGCGTCGTCGTGGGCGCCGACGGCTTCGGCTACGTGCGCGACGCGGAAGGGGTCTACCACAAGTTCCCGCAGGTGGGTGCCGTCGTGATTGAAGACGACGTGGAGGTCGGCGCGAACTCCTGCATCGACCGCGGGGCTCTGGGCACGACGCGCGTCGGGCGCGGCTCGAAGATCGACAACCTCGTGCAGGTCGGGCACAACGTCGAGATCGGCGAGCGCGTCGTCATCGCGGCGCAGACGGGCATCTCGGGGAGCACGGTCATCGAGTCGGACGCGGTCATCGGCGGGCAGGTCGGCTTCGGCGACCACGCGCGCGTGCAGTCGGGCGCGGTCATCGGCTCGCAGGCGGGCGTGCTGCCGGGCAAGATCGTGCGCCCCGGCGTCTGGTGGGGCACGCCCATCCAGCCGCTCGAAGAGTACAAGCGCCTTAACGCGCTCTGGGGCCGCCTCCCGCGGATGCGCGAGGAGATTCAAGAACTGAAGCGGCAGTTGAAGGAGCTGACCGAGCGGCTCGACGAAAAACCTTAGCCCCCCGTCCTTTCTTCCTTCCACCTTCTCAAAGCAGCAAGCACGGCCTCGGCCGCGCGGCGCGAGGCGCCGCCCTCGCCGAGCCGGGCCGCCGCCTCGCGCAGGCGCGCGCGCACATCCCTATTTTTTTCGGGGTCGAGCAGCGCCGTCAGCTCGCGCGCGAGCGTGTCGCCCGTGAAGTCGTCCTGCATCAGCTCGGGCGCGAGGCGGTAGCCGGCGACGAGGTTGACGAGGCCGTAGTGCTCGACCTCGATGAGGCGGCCGAGCGTCTGCCAGTTGAGCGCCGACTCCTTGTAGACGACGACGAGCGGCGTCCCCGTCAGCGCCGCTTCGAGCGTCGCCGTGCCGCTGCACACGGCGGCGGCGTCCGCGGCGGCGAGCGCTTCACGCGCCTCGCCCTCGACGACGCGCAGCACGTTCGGCATCCCCGAGCCGACGCAGCGCCACTTGGTGAGGTCGTCCACCTCTGCGGGCGAGCGGCGCGAGGCGAGCGCGACGACGAACTGCACTTCGGGGTTATCCCGCCAAGAGATGAGCGCGGCGGCGTCGAGCATGACGGGCAGGATGCGCTCGAACTCTTTGCGGCGGCTGCCGGGCAGGAGCGCGACAATTGGTCGAGAGGGGTTGAGGTTATGTCGCGCGCAGAACTCCTCGCGCGTCAGGCGCGGGGTGACCGAGCCGGCGAGCGGGTGGCCGACGAACTCGACGTGCTCGACGCCGCGCGCCGCGTACCACTCGCGCTCGAAGGGGAGGATGGTGAGCAGGAGGTCTACGTCGCGCCGCACCTGGCGGACGCGGTGCGAGCGCCAGGCCCAGAGCTGCGGGCTGATGTAGTAGATGACCCGGAGGCCGCGGCGCCGGAGCGCGCGCGCGAGCGCGAGGTTGAAGTCGGGCCAGTCCACGAGCACGACGGCGTCTGGGCGGCGCTCGACCGCGGCCCTCTTCAACGCCCGGTACGCGGCCCAGAAGCGCGGCAGGGCGCGCGCGATCTCGACGAGCCCCGTGATGGCGAGGTCTTCCTCGCGCACGACCGACTCGACGCCCGCGCGGGCCATCGCCGCGCCGGTCGAGCCGAACAGCTCGAAGCGCGCGCCGGGCTCCGCCTCCCTGAGCGCGCGCGCCAGCGCCGCCGCGTGCGCGTCGCCCGACTCCTCGCCCGCCACCAACATCAGGCGGAAGCTCTCCGCTACCTGCTCCGACATCCGCGAGATGATAGCAAGAGCAGTAGACAGTAGTCAGTAGACAGTAGTCAGTAGAAAAGCATTCGTTGCCCGAGCCCGATAGCTGTCATCCTCAACGGCCTTCACGCGGAGCGCTACTGACTACTGACTACTGTCTACTGCTCTTGCCTGTCCCCGGTCTGGTGGTCTTCGATCTGGAAGCGCAGGAACTCGTGGACGGCGGCGAGCGCCTCCGCGTTCTGCGTGGTGATGCGGACGCGGCCGCCCCTCTCGGTCTCTTCAAAGGCGTAGACGATCTCGGACTTCAGGCGCGACATCGCGGGCGTGCCGGGCACGGTGCGCGCGTGGACGAGCATCGGCGTGTCGAAGTCTCCGGCGGCGAACATCTGCGCGACGTGCGCGAGGTGTTGCCGGATGCGTGTGCGGTTCGCGGTGTCGGCCGGGTCTTTGACCTCGACCTGTATCACGCCGCCGTCGCGCGTGAGGAGGAAGTGGTGCGCCGTCTCGGTCTGCGAGAAGCCCATCGCCGCCTCGCCGCGCGCGTTGACCCCGGCGTGGTGCGCGTCATGGCTGTCGCCCGACTCGCCGCCGTTCATGAAGGGGCAGTCGGCGTGGGCCTGCGCGTCGTGTGTCTTCGCATCGTGCCGGTCGTGCGCGGCGGCCGGCGCGTCCGCGCCCTTCTGCGCGTTGACATAAACGGTGAGTGCGCCGGCCGCGACGAGCGCCGCGGCGCAGAAGGTCAAGCTAATCTTTTTCATCATCTGTTCCTCGCCTTCCATTCCTCTTGCGCCCGCGCCGCAGGGGCGCGCGGACGTTCCCGTGTCTCCCCGAACTCACACGGCTTTCGGTCAGCGATTCGAGCAGCCCCGCGCGCCCGCCGCCCGCCGTCCCCGCCAGGCGCTCGTCCCACTCGCCGAGGATCGCGCGCAGCTCGCCGCGCAACACCCGAAGCTCGCGGAGACGCGACTCGACCTCTTCGAGTTTGCCCGCCGCCAGCGCGCGCACCTCTCGGCACGGCGCGCCGCCGCGCTCGCGCGTGCGCAGGACGCGCGCCAGCTCTTCGAGCGTGAAGCCGAAGGCCAGAGCGCGCCGGACGAGCAGCACGCGCGCCAGCGCTTCGGGCGGGTACTCGCGGTAGCCGTTCGCCGAGCGGCGCGGCGCGCCGAGCACGCCCTTGCGCTCGTAGTGGCGCAAAGTGTCCGTGCTCACGCCGGCCGCGCGCGCCAGCTCGCCCGCGCGCACGTAAGCCTTTTTTGATAAGCCGTCGCGCACGCCGGCCATTATAAAGTTCCGAACCGGTTCCGGGGTCAAGAGGTATTTGCGACCGCCCGGGCGCGGGTGGCGAATCAACTGGGGCGATGTTAGACTCTGCCGCACGGCGTCGGGCGGTGTGAAAAGGGTTTCGAATCCTTCGGCCGCCGACGCCGTCCGGGAAGTGCCGGCCCCAGGGAAGTCCCGCGCCCGTAGGTTTAAATCCCGCAGACAATCCGACTTCGGCCTCCGCGCCGAGTTTCGACAACCGAGGTCAGACCGGAAAACTATGAGCAGACTCTTTTACGCAACCCTCTTGACCCTCACGCTCGCGTGCTCGGCCGCCGTCGCGCAGACGCGGCGCGGCACGGCGGCGACCCCCGCCCGGCCGAAGCCCGCCGCGACACCCGCGCAGACGACGCCGAAGCCCGCGCCGACGCCGGCGGCCGCGCCCACGCAGCCGCAGCCGGCGGGCGGGAGCGTCGAAGACTGCGGGTGCGAGGCGGGGCCTGTGCCCGAGGTGCTCGGCACGGTCAACGGCGTGAAGATCACCCGCTCCGACCTCAGCCAGCAGGTGCAGCAGCAGGTGGCGCAGCTCCAGCAGGAGGTCGTCGAGGCGCGCAAGCGCGAACTCGACCTCCAGATCAACAGCATCCTCCTCGACGCCGAGGCCAAGAAGCGCAACACGACATCCGCCAAACTCGTCGAGGCCGAAATCATCAACAAGGCGACCGAGCCGACCGCGGCCGAGGCCGAAGCCTACTTCAACCAGAACAGGGCGGCCATCGAGCAGCAGGCCGGGCGCTCCGTCGCCTTCGCCGAGGCCAAGGACAGCGTCACCGACTACCTGCGCGACCAGCGCCAGCAGGAACTCGCCGGGAAGTTCGCCGAGACGTTGCGCGCCGCCGCGCAGGTCAAGAGGAACGTCGAGTTCGCGACCCCGCCGGCCACCCCGGCCGACCGCGCGCGCGTCTTCGCCACCGTCAACGGCAAGAACATCACCTCGGGCGACATCGAAGACGCCCTCGTCCCCATCATCGCCAGCGTGCAGGATCAGGTCTACCTGCTGCGCAAGGGCGACGTGGACATGAAGATCAACGACATCCTCCTTAACGGCGAGGCGCAGAAGCGCGGCATCACCGCCCAGGCCGTCCTCGCCGCCGAGGTCACCGCCAAGACGCCCACCATCAACGAGGCGCAGGCGCAGGAGTTCTTCAACAAGAATAAGGAGCGCATCGGCGCCCCCGACTTCGCCACGGTCAAGTACCAGATCATCGACTACCTGCAACAGCAGGAGCAGCAGAAGCTGGAGAGCGCCTTCGTCGAGCGGCTGCGCAACGGCGCGAGCGTGCAGACCTTCATCACGCCGCCCGTCCCGCCCGTCTTCCAGATCGCGACCGACGACCAGCCGACGAAGGGGAAGGCCGACGCCTCGGTCACCGTCGTCGAGTTCACGGACTACCAGTGCCCGTCCTGCGCGGCGGCGCAGCCCATCCTTGAGAAGCTGATTACGGAGTACGGCGACCGCGTCCGCTTCGTCATCCGCGACTTCCCGCTCCAGATGCACCCGGAGGCGCGCAAGGCGGCCGAGGCGGCCGAGGCCGCGCGCGAGCAGGGCAAGTATTGGGACTTCACCGCCATCCTCTTCCGCAACCAGTCGGCCCTCAAGCCCGAGCAGCTCAAGCAGTACGCGCAGGTGATCGGGCTCGACCGCGCGAAGTTCGACGCGGCGCTCGACAAAGGCACCTTCGCCGACAAGGTCGAGCGCGACATGATCGACGGCCAGAAGTTCGGCGTCAGCGGCACGCCCACCTTCTTCGTCAACGGACGCCGCGCCAAGGACGCCTCCTACGACACCCTCAAGGCCGCCATCGAGGAGGCCCTCAAGGCCCCGGCCGCGCGGTAGAGAGCAGTAGGCAGTAGGCAGATGGCAGTAGGCAGTTGAAGAGGGTTTGTCTTAACTGCCTACTGCCATCTGCCTACTTCTTTTCCGTCCGAGAAACCGTACTTATTCTGAAAAGTAGTACAAACCTCACGCGCCCCGTGCGCGTCTAAGACCCGGCCGCGAAGCCCACGCCCGACCTGCAAACCTGGAACTTTAACCCCGCCCGAAGGGAATAAAGAGGTTACGCGGCATCCGCGCGCCGTTTTCGCGCCACAGTTCGGGAACTCTCGGCGCGGCCGGCGCGTAGAAACACTGTCACCGCGGCAGGCCCGCCGGGCCTTCTTTACTCCGACAGACGGTCTTTTTTGTAACTTCTCCGCGCGACCCGCGTCTTACAGACTTATGAGGAATCGAACGATGAGGAAGCCCCTTCTGACCCTGCTGGCGCTCGCGCTGGCCCTCTCGGCCGGCGCGCTCGGCGTCGGCGCGCAAGCCCCCGGCAACAACGTCCTCGGCGACGTGGTCGCGGTGGACGCCTCCACCAAGCAGGTATTCGTTAAGACCGACGCCGGCTCGGTCGTCATCGTCAGCGTCTCCGACGCCACGCGCATCCTGAAGAACCCGCCGGGCGAGACCAGGACTGACAAGGCTGTGCCCTACACGCTGGCCGAGATCGCCGCCGGCGACCGCGTCCTCGCCCTCGGCAAGCTCTCCGACGACGGCAAGACGCTGGCCGGCCCGCGCATCCTCATCGTCAACACGAAGGCCGAGCTGACCGCCAAGCAGGAGAAGGAGCGCGCCGAGTGGCAGGCGCGCGGCGTCGTCGGCGTCGTCTCGGCCGTCAACGCCGAGACCAAAGAGATCACCATCAACACGCGCACGCCCGAGGGGCCGAAGCCGGTCGTCATCAACGCGGGCGGCACGGGCGTCAAGCTCCGGCGCTACGCCCCCGACTCCATCAAGTTCGCCGACGCCAAGCCCTCGACCTTCGAAGAGGTGAAGGCCGGCGACCAGCTCCGCGCCAAGGGCGAGAAGAGCGCCGACGGCGCCAAGTTCACGCCCGACGAGGTCGTGACGGGTTCGTTCCGCACCACGCTCGGCACCGTCAAGGCCGTGGACGCGGCCAAGAACGAGATCACCATCGAGCAGCAGGACAAGAAGCCGCTCACGGTCGTCGTCCGCCCCGACTCCGTGCTCAAGCAGTTCCCGGCCGACATGGCGGCGATGATGGGCGGCGGCGCGGGCGGCCCGGGCGCGGCGGGCGGGGCGGCCCCCGCGGGCGGCGGCCAGCGCATCGTCATCCAGGGCGGCCCCGGCGGCGGCGCCCCCGCGGCGGGCGGCGCGGGAGCTCCCGGCCAGGGCGGCGCGGGTGGCCCCGTGCGGCGCATGTTCGACCCGCAGCAGATGCTTGAGCGCCTGCCCCCGGTCACGCTCGCCGAGCTGAAGCCCGGCCAGATGATCGTCGTCTCAAGCACCGTGGGCGCCGACCCGACCCGCGTCACGGCCATCCAGCTCGTCGCCAACGTCGAGCCGATCATCGCGATGATGCAGCGCCGTCAGGGCGCGGGCGCGGCCGGCGGCATGGGCGGCGCGGCCGCGGCCGGCGGCGGCATGAACTTCGGCTTCGGCATCGGCACACCATAATAGAAGGTGTTGGGTTCTGGGTGTCGGTTAAAAGCCTGTTCTTCCGCCACACCTAAAACCCAGAACCCAACACCCCGGTTTCACTTCCTCGTTAAAGGTATCGATCATGAAAGCATCTTTTAAAGCGGTCGGGCGCGGGCTCGGTCTCTTGCTCGCCCTCGCTCTGTGCGCGGGGGCGGCGCTCGCGCAGCAGGCGGCAAGCCTGCGCGGGCAGGTCGCGGACGAGTTCGGCGGCGTCATCATCGGCGCGACCGTCACCGTGACGGACGCGTCGGGCAAGGCCAAGTCGGTCGTCACCGACAGCGACGGCAGCTTCAACGTCCCCGGCCTTCAGCCCGGGCGCTACAGCGTCCGCATCTTCTCGACCGGCTTCGCGCCCTTCGAGAACCCCGAGGTGGAGATCGTCGCCGGCCGCAACGAGCTGCCCAAGGTCACGCTCGGCGTCTCCCTGGAGAAGGAGGAGGTGACGGTCGCCTCCGAAGGCCCCCTGAGCGTGGACACGGCCTCCGCGGGCGCCATCGTCCTCAAGGGCAAAGACCTTGAGGCGCTGCCCGAAGACCCGGACGAGCTGGCCGCGGCGCTCCAGGCTTTGGCCGGCCCGGCCGCCGGCCCCAACGGCGGGCAGATCACCATCGACGGCTTCGAGGGCGGGCGCATCCCCTCGCGCGACTCGATCCGCGAAATCCGCGTCAACGACAACCCGCTCTCGGCCGAGAACGACCGCCCCGGCTTCGGCGGCATCCAGATTTTCACCAAGCCCGGCACCGACAAGCTGCGCGGCAGCCTCGGCATGACCTTCAACGACGAGAGCCTCAACTCGCGCAACCCGTTCCTCCAGACCGAGAAGCGCCCGGCCTTCCAGTACCGCCAGTACTCTGGGAACCTCTCGGGCACCATCGTCCCGAAGAAGGCTTCGTTCTTCCTCGACTTCTTCCGCAACGAGACCGACGACAACGACCTCGTCAACGGCTTCCAGCTCGACCCGGCCAACATCAACGGGACGCCGCTCCGCGTCAACTTCGCCACCCTGACCCCGCTCCGCAACTGGAGCATCAACCCGCGCGTGGACTACTCCATCAACGCCAAGAACACGCTCGTCGCGCGCTACAGCTTCTTCCACAGCGACAGCCTCAACCAGGGCGTCTCGCAGTACGCCCTGCCCGAGCGCGCCTTCGACACGACTTCGAGCAACCACACGCTGCAACTGACCGAGACGGCCGTCCTCAACAAGACCACCGTCAACGAGACGCGCTTCCAGTTCATCCGCACGCGCTTCGCCAACGACCCGCTGAACGTGGGCGTCGCCACCGTCAACGTCTTCGACGCCTTCACCAGCGGCGCCGCCACCGTCGGCAACTCGTTCAACGAGACGAAGCGCTGGGAGATCACGAACACGACGACGCAGGCGCACGGCGCGCACTCGCTCAAGTTCGGCGCGCGCGTGCGCGGCGTCCACCTCTCGGACTTCTCCGAGAACAACTTCAACGGCACCTACACCTTCAGCTCGCTCGACCAGTACCGGCGGGCGGTCGCCGGCGAGTCGGTGGGCGGCGTGCGGGTCGGCCCCACGCAGTTCACCCTCACCACGGGCGAGCCGCTGGCCTCGATCAGCCAGGTGGACTTCGGCGGTTTCGTCCAGGACGACTGGAAGCTGCGGCCGAACCTGACGCTCGGCGGCGGCGTCCGCTACGAGCGGCAGACGAACCTCGACAGCAACTTCAACTTCGCCCCGCGCGTCTACCTCGCGTGGTCGCCCGACGCCGTCGGCGGCAAGCAGGCGAAGACGGTCATCCGCCTCGGCTTCGGCCTCTTCTACGACCGCATCGGCGAGAGCATCGCGCTCACGGACGAGCGGCTCGGCGGCGCCGGCCTCCAGCAGCAGTTCGTCGTCCGCGACCCGACCATCCTCGCCCAGACCGTCTTCGACGCCTCGGGCCACGTGGTGAGCGGCGGGCTGACGGCCGCGCAGCTCGCGGGCTTCGCCACGTCGCAGGCGACGCGCCAACTCGCGCCGGACGCGACCGCGCCCTACAGCTACATCAGCGGCTTCATGATGACGCGCCAGCTCACGAAGACGACCACGCTCAACGTCTTCTTCTCGACCTACGACACGCGCCACCTGCTGCGCTCGCGCAACATCAACGCGCCGCTCGACATCAACGGCACCTTCCGGCGCCCGCAGCCCGCGCTCGGCGACATCTACCAGTACGAGACCTCGGGCACGCAGAGCATGAAGCAGCTCAACATCGGCGTGACCAAGCAGTTCCGCCCCGGCTTCTCCCTGTCGGCCAACTACACCATCGGCAAGGCCCAGTCGAACGCGGACTTCGGCGGCTTCCCGATGAACCAGTACGACCTGTCGGGGGAGTACGGGCGCACGAGCTTCGACTCGCGCCAGCGCCTCTTCCTCATCGGCTCGGCGTTCATCCCCAAGCTCAAGCTCTCGCTCAACCCGCTGATCATCGCGAACACGGGGCGCCCCTTCAACATCATCACCGGCTTCGACGACAACCGCGACGGCCTCATCAACGACCGCCCGGCCTTCGCCGACTCGCAGACGGTCGCCTGCGCGCCGGGCCAAATCCCCGGGCTCGTCCAGGCCGGCGTCACGCCCTGCGGCCTGGTGCAGACGCGCTTCGGCAACTTCGACCTCCTGCCCAAGCCGGGGCAGACCATCATCCCGCGCAACTACGCCGAGGGGCCGGGCTTCTTCTCGGTCAACCTGCGCGTCGGGCGGACGTTCGCCTTCGGCGACCTGCCGGGCGCGGCCGACCGGCGCAAGGCCGCCGAGGAGCAGAAGCAGCAACAACAGCAGCGCGGCAACCGCGGCGGCGGCGCCGACCGGGCGTCTAACCGCGACGGCGGCGAGCGCGGCGGTGGCGGCGCCCCGCGCGGCGGGGGCGGCCCCATCCAGGGCGGCATGGCCGGCGGCCCCATCATGATCATGATGGGCGCGCCGGGCGGCACGGAAGGGAAGCGCTACTCGCTCAACTTCTCGCTCAACTTCGTCAACCTCTTCAACCGGACGAACGACGGCCCGCCCGTCGGCAACCTGCGCTCGGCCAACTTCGGCGAGTCGCTCTTCCCCGCGGGCAGCTTCGGCTTCGGCGGCGGCAACCCGAACGCCGGCAACCGCCGCGTCCAGGCGTCCGTCAGGTTCAGCTTCTAACGGGCTGAAAGGGTTGAGCCCCGGAGGGGCGAAGGAACGTGTGATGTGTCCTTCGCCCCTCCGGGGCTCCTCTTATTTTATGGACGCGAAACCGGGGGCTCGCGTCGGCGCTCGCGCGCCTCGGGCTCACCCCCGGCTCATCTCCCGCGTTCCTCCGGGGCTCAACCCCTTTTGCTTTCCTTAGACGCTGAGCAGCTCCTGCTCCTTGCTCTTTGCCAGCTCGTCCACCTTGCGGATGTAGGAGTCGGTGAGCTTCTGGACTTCGGCGAGGGCGTCACGCTCGGCGTCCTCGGAAATCTGCTTCTCTTTGAGCAGCTTCTTGAGCCGGTCGTTGGCGTCGCGGCGGACGTTGCGGACGGCGGTGCGGTGATCCTCGGCCACGTCGTGCACCTGCTTGGCGAGCTGCCGGCGCCGCTCCTCGGTCAGGGGCGGGACGGGCACGCGCACGAGCTTGCCGTCGTTCGAGGGGTTGAGGCCGAGGTCGGCCGCGCGGATCGCCTTCTCGATGGCGCCGAGCTGCGTCTGATCCCAGGGCTGCACCGTGAGCATGTTCGGCTCCGGCGCGTGCACCGAGGCCATCTGGCTCAGGGGCGTCGGCGTGCCGTAGTAATCGACCGTCACGCTGTCGAGCAGGCTCACGGCCGCGCGCCCCGTCCGGATCGTCGCCAGCTTCCTCCTCAAGTCATCGACCGCCCCGTCCATCCGCGGCCGCGCCTCTTTAATCACGTCCTTTTCGTTCATCGCCGTCTCCTCAGAAAAAGCGGGTTTGATGTTGTACGACTCAAAGTGTATCTGCGGCCGCGCCCGACTCGGGCCTGTTCAGGCAGACGCGCGTGCCGACCGTCTCGCCGGAGACGACGCGCACGATGTTGCCGGGGGTGCGCATGTTGAAGACGACGATGGGGAGGTCGTTGTCCATGCAGAGCGAGATGGCCGAGGCGTCCATCACCTTGAGCTGCTGTTCGAGCACCTCCTGGTAGGTAATGCAGTCGTAACGCGTCGCGGTCGGGTCTTTGACGGGGTCGGCCGTGTAGACGCCGTCCACCTTCGTCGCCTTGAGGATGGCGTCGGCCTTGATCTCCAACGCGCGCAACGCGGCCGCCGAGTCGGTCGTGAAATAAGGGTTCCCCGTCCCCGCGGCGAAGATGACGACGCGCCCCTTCTCCAGGTGGCGGATGGCGCGGCGGCGGATGAAGGGCTCGCCGACCTGCGGGATGTGGATGGCCGAGAGCACGCGCGTGTGGACGCCGACCTTCTCCAGCGCGTCCTGCAAGACCACGGCGTTCATCACGGTGGCGAGCATGCCGATGTAGTCGGCGCTCGACCTATCCATGTCGCCCGCGCTCTCCGAGACGCCGCGGAAGATGTTGCCGCCGCCGACGACGACCGCGACCTCGACGCCGAGGTCGTGGACGGCCTTGATCTCCTCGGCGATGGCGCGCGCCACGCGCACGTCCACGCCGTAAGATTGCGCGCCCATCAGCGCCTCGCCCGAAGCCTTCAGCAGAATCCGCTTGTAGGCCGGCGTGACGGCCTTCGACTCGGCAGCCGCCGTGCTGTTCTCGCTGTTACTCATGGGTCAGAAATTAACGGGGACGGACGGGGTGTGCGGGGTCGGAGATTTGAAATTTCAAGTTTGAAATCTTAAATCTTCTCATCCCGCACATCCCATCCATCCCCGTTAATTGTTCTCCGGTCTGAAGCCCCTACTGGTTACCGCCGGCGAGCGCGGCGACCTCGCCGCCGAAGTCCTCGTCGCGCTTGGCGAGCCCCTCGCCCATCTTGTAGCGGGTGAAGCGGCGGACGGTAATGCGCTCGCCCGTCTTGGCGATCTTCTCGGTGAGCAGCTCGTTAATGGTCTTCTCGGGGGTCTTGACGAAGGGCTGGTCGAGCAGCACCATCTCCTCGTAGAACTTGTTGAGGCGCCCCTCGACGATCTTCTCGACGACCTGCGCGGGCTTGTTCGCGTTCTTCGGGTCGTTGGCGATCTGGGCGCGGGTGATCTCGCGCTCCTTGTCGAGGATGTCGGCGGGCACCTCCTCGCGCGTGACGTAGCGCGGCTCGGCCGCGGCGACGTGCATCGCGATGTCCTTGACGAGCGCCTGGAACTCCTCGGTGCGCGCGACGAAGTCGGTCTCGCAGTTGACCTCGACGAGCACGCCGACCTTGCCGCCCATGTGGATGTAGGAGCCGACGGCGCCCTCGGCCGCGACGCGCCCCTCCTTCTTGCCGGCGGACGCCGCGCCCATCTTGCGCAGGATTTCGATGGCCTGCTCCTCGTTCCCGTTAGCCTCGGTGAGCGCCTTTTTGCAGAGCATCATCCCCGCGCCCGTCTTCTCCCTCAACGACTTCACCGCCGCCGGTGTGATTTCCGCCATGATAATTCTCCTGAATGTAGACAGTAGTCTGATTGCTCAAAAAGAAGCGCAGCCCGGCGGGTTCATCCGCACTGGAGGGCTGCGCTCGCCGTAGTTTGAAAGTTGAAAGTGTGCTGGCCCGGCGCCCGTCCTACTTGGCCGCGCCGACCGTCTCGGCGCCCTTCTCGGCCGCGGGCGACTGCGTGCCCTCGGAGTCGGGGGCGCCGGTCGCGCCGCGCACGGGGGCACCGGCGCCGGCCTGCGCGTGGTCGCCGACGCTGTCGGGCTGCTGGCCCTGGCGCGCGAAGCCCTGGTTGCCGGGGGCGGAGGTCTGCACGTCCGCCGAGACGCTCGACACGTCCTGGCCCGCGACCTGCGCCGACTGCGCGCCGGGCTCGATCTCGCGTGTGCTGTCCACGGAAGAGGTCACGACGCGCGAAGTGGGCGCGGCGGCTCCGGCGGCCTCGGCCGCGGCCTGCTCGTCGTCCTCCGCGCTCTTGCCGCTCAACTGCTGCCCTTCGACGACCGCGTCGGCGATGCGCGAGGCGAAGAGGCGCACGGCGCGCAACGCGTCGTCGTTGCCGGGGATGACGTAGTCGATGCCTTCGGGCGAGCAGTTCGTGTCAACCACCGCGATGATGGGAATGCCGAGGCGGTTCGCCTCCTTGACCGCGATGTCCTCCTTGCGCACGTCGATGATGAAGAGCGCGTCGGGGAGGCGGTTCATGTTCTTGATGCCCGAGAGGTTCTTCTCCAGAATCTCGCGCTCGCGGTCGAGCTTGATGCGCTCCTTCTTCGTCAGCTTCTCGTAGCGGCCGTCGGTCTGCATCGCCTCGAGGTCGCGCAGGCGCTTGATCGACTTCTGCACGGTCTGGAAGTTGGTCAGGAGGCCGCCGAGCCAGCGCTGGTTGATGTAGAACTGTCCGGCCCGCTCGGCCTCCTCGCGGATGGCGTCCTGCGCCTGGCGCTTGGTGCCGACGAAGAGGATGTTGCGGCCGCGCTCCTCGCCCATCATCGCGGTGACGAACGAGATGGCGTCGCGGAACATCTTCTGCGTCTTCTGGAGGTCGATGATGTTAATGCCGTTGCGCTCGCCGAAGATGAACTCCTTCATCTTCGGGTTCCAGCGCCTGACCTGGTGGCCGAAGTGGACGCCGGCCTCCAGTAATTCCTTCATCGTGACGGTGACTGCCAAACTACTCCTCCTTCAGTTGATTGGTTTAGTGTACTCGCCGCGCCCCAAGCGCCCCCGCGAGGGGGCAACCAACCGGGCCGCGGCAATGGAATGTGCGAAGCGCGTGAACCGTAAACCATGACAAGAGAAAGACAGTTCTTATCTCGTCACGGTTCACGGGTTTATCTCTTCGAGAACTGGAAGCGCTTGCGCGCGCCCTTCTGGCCGTACTTCTTGCGCTCCTTGGCGCGCGGGTCGCGGGTGACGAGTCCGGCGTCCTTGAGCGCGGGGCGGAGGTCGGCGTTGAACTCCATCAGCGCGCGCGTGATGCCGTGGCGCACGGCGCCGGCCTGACCGGCGGGGCCGCCGCCCGCGACGTTGACGACGATGTCGAACTTGTTCGCGGTGTCGGTGAGCGTCAGCGGCTGGCGGATGACCATGCGGAGCGCCTGGTTGGGGAAGTACTGGTCGAAAGCCTTGCGGTTGATCTTGATCTCGCCCGAGCCCGGCCGCAAGTAGACGCGCGCGGTCGAAGTCTTGCGCCGCCCCGTTCCGTAATACTGGATGTCTGCCACAGTTCCTCTTCCTTACTTAAAACTTGGGTTTAAGCCTTCTGCGCCGCGGCGCGCGGGCTGAGGGCCAGGGGTTCCGGCTTCTGCGCGGCGTGGCGGCTCAAGCCCTCGTCGTCGGCGTAGACCTTGAGCTTCTTCGCCATCGCCTTGCCGAGCTTCGTCTTCGGGAGCATGCCCTTGACGGCCAGCTCGATGACCCGCTCGGGGTGGCGCGCGAACTGATCCTTGACGGAGATGGAGCGCAGGCCGCCCGGGTAGAGCGTGTGGTGGTGGTACATCTTCTGGTCGTTCTTCGACCCCTTGAAGACGGCCTGTTTGGCGTTGATGACGATGACGTGGTCGCCCGTGTCGAGGAAGGGCGTGTACTGCGGCTTGTTCTTGCCGGTCAGCACGCGCGCGACCTCGGTCGCCAGGCGCCCCACGGTCTGACCCGCGGCGTCCACCACGTACCACTTGCGATTCTCAGCGAGTCCGTCCCCGCTCGGGAAGTATGTTGACATAGATAACTCTCTCAAGTTTAAGCGTCTAAAACGCGAACGGGTAGAATACTTAACCGGTTTTTCGTTGTCAAGCCGCGGGGCACGCCGCTCAAACTGAAGGCTCCCGAGTCTCGCGGACTCGGGAGCCTTCTTCGGCCTTAGCTTACCGGCCGCCGATCCTCCGGGCCTACTGCTCGGGCGGGGTCTGCTGCTGGTCGTCGGTGCGCTTCTTGAGCTGCGGCGCGTCCGATTTCTTCTCGGCCGGCGGCGTCCCTTCGGCCGGGGTGCCGGTGTCGTCCGCGTTGGGCGAGCGGCGCTTGAGGGTCGGGCGGCCCGGGGCGCCGTCCTCGCCGGGGGCGATGTCGCCCGTCGAGGAGGCGCGCGCGTTCGAGAGCCGCAGGAGCCGCGCCTTGACGCGGTTGAATTCCGAGGTCGAAAGAACGTACTCGTCACGCTCGGGGAAGCGCGCGACCAACTCGCGCGTGGCGTTCATGCGGTCAATCGACTGCGGGTGCGTCTCGAAGAGCTTCGAGAAGGTGCCGGGCTTCTTCTTGTTCTTGGCCGCCAGCTTCTCGAACATCGTGGACATCGCGTTCGGGTCGTAGCCGGCCGCCCACATGTACTCGACGCCGAGCATGTCGGCTTCGGACTCGGCGCTGCGGTTGAACTTCATGAAGCCGAGCAGCGCTCCGAACTGCGCGCCCTGGTTGATGAGCATCCCGCCGAGGCCGCCGAGGAAGATCGAGCCGGCGAGCAGGCCGATCTCGGCCAGCATGCCCTTGGCCTGGTTCTCCATCGCGTGGCGCGCGGCGACGTGGCCGATCTCGTGCGCCATGACGCCCGCCACCTCGGCCTCGTTGTCGGCCGCGAGGATCAGCCCCTTGTTGACGTAGAAGAAGCCTCCCGGCAGGGCGAAGGCGTTGACCTCGTCGGAGTCGATGACCTTGATGGTGAAGGGAATCTTCGAGTCGGAGTGCAGCACGATGTTCTGCCCGACGCGGTTGATGTACTCGGTGACGACGGGGTCGTCGATGAACTTGGCCTGGCGCTCGACCTCGGCGGCGAGCTGGCGGCCGAGGGCGACCTCCTTATCGACGCCGCCGGCGAGCCTCGGGATGATGAGGCCCTTGTTGATGTTCCGCTTGCCGATGAGACGCGGGTCTTCCTTCTCCGAGAGGGGCTTGCCGGCGCTCGACGAAGGCGCGGGCTGCGTCGCGGCGACCTGCTCGTCCTTCTGCCCGCCCGTGGCATCGTCGCCCTTCTTGTCCTTCTTATCCTTCGCGGCCGTGTCCTGCTTGGCGGCGGCCGCGGGCTTCTGTGCGTCCTGGCGGACGAGCGGCGCGGCCACGGCGCCGATGGAGCCCGCCCAGAGGCTGGAGATGAGCCCGAGCGCGACGAGCGAACGGGAGAATCTGTAGTGCATCACGTGTGCCTCCAAAAATTTCTGGTCTGCGTCTGCGGCCGGAAGGAAGTTGAACCTCTTCGGCGAAGCCCTCGCGCCTGCGCTCCCTCGCGTCCGACTGCTGAGGGTTGAACCGGACGACCGTCGAAAGGGAACACGGAAAGGCGCGAATCTTTGATGCAGCGGGACGCGCCCAAGGTTGTGTCCGCGCCGGCCGCGGCTCGGGGCAACGGGTCGGCCCGGGTCGGCCTGTCTGTGGAGGAGACTCGGGCCGGATTATAGCAGCCCGGAGCCCCCGGGCAAGAGCTAAAACTTATTGATTGCACCCGCGCTCGGCGGCGTGCTAGATTCGAAAGTGCCCTTCCTTCCTCATCCGTTGAGGAGTCGGCCCCCGAGCCACAGCCGCAATTTTCCCGCCGGGAACGCATGAAACGGATACAGGATAAGATCAAAGACCTGGTCGAGCCGCAGTCTTTCGAGCAGGTCGGGAACTTCGCAGAAGACCCCGCGCAGGCGCTCGCCGCCTACCGCTTCACCGACGTCACCTCCGACCTTCTGTCGCGCTGGCTCGACGCGCTGGACGAGCTGCCGGCGGGGAAGGGCGCGGCGCGCGCGCTGGCGGGCGCCCGCGGCGTCGGCAAGAGCCACACGCTGGCCGTCTTCGGCGCGCTGGCCGGGTCGGAGCGTTTGCGGCAGACGGTCGAGGACGCGCACGTCCTGGCGAGCGCGCAGCGTTTGGCCGGGCGGCGCTACCTCGTCGTGCGGGTCGAGCGCGGGACGCGGCCGACGCTGGCCGACGAGCTGGCGGCGAGCTTCGCGGCCTTCTTCGGCGGGAGCGAGTCGCAGTGGGGCAACCGCGACCCGGCGGAAGTGCTGGCCGTCGCCGCCTCGCGCGCGATGGGCGAGACGCTGGTCGTCGTCATCGACACGGCCTTCAACCGGCCGGCGCGCGTGGTGCGCGACGACGGCCCGTACCTGGGCTCTCTGGCCGCGGCCGCGCGCGAGCTGAACGTCCTGCTGGCGCTCGCGCTCGACGACGACATCGCGGACGCCGACGGCGCCAACGTCGCCGTCGCGGGCACGTACCGCATAGACTACCTCGACCCCGAGAACCTCTACCGCGTCGCCGACCAGTTCGTGCTGCGCAAGAAGCCGCAGGTCGGGGACACCCTGCGCGAGATTTACCAGGCGCTGCGCGCCACCGTCCACGAGTTCAACTGGAGCCAGGCGCGCTTCTCTTCGGTCTACCCCGTCCACCCGCTCGTCGCGGAGGTCGCGTCGGGCGTCCGCCTCTTCCTGCCGAAGTTCGCGTTCCTGCCGTTCGCGGCCGCGGCCGCGGCGCGCGCCACGTCCCGCCCGGCGCTCGCGCTCGTGCTGCTCGACGAGGTCTTCGACGCGACCGAAGAAGACCTGCGCGTCAACCCGGAGTTGCGCGAGCTGTTCGCCACCTACGACCAGCTCACGGCGGCCTGCATCGGGCAGTTGCCGATCATGCAGCGTTACCAGGCGCGGCTGATTCTGAAGAGCCTCTTCGTGCTCTCGCTCGACGGGCGCGACGCGACGCCGGGCGAGATGTGCGCGGCGCTGCTCCTGACCGACGAGGACGCGGGCGGCGACGCCCCGCGCCGCGTCGCGGAGACGCTCGCGCGCTTCGCCGCGGAGGCGCCCGAAGGCAGCTTCGTCCTCGCCGACGGCCCCGGCGGCGAGAAGCGCTACCGCTTCCGCATCCCTTTGCACGAGGCGGTCTTGAAACAGACCCAGGCGGCCGCGCCAGCCGCGAAGGCGGAGGCGCCGGTTCGGCAAGAGCAGGCGCCGGCCGCGCAGACCGAAGCGAAGGCAGAAGCGAAGTCGGAAGCAGAGCCGGAAGTAAAGTCGGAGCCGCCGGCGGTCAGTCCGGAACCTTCGCGGCCGCCCGTCGAAGCGGCCGCGCCGGAGCAGACGCAGGCCGAGCCGTCCGAGCCCCCCGTCAAAGTCTCGGAGAGCCCGCGCCCGATTCCCGCCGAAGAGGTTCACGCGAAGGCCGAGGCCGCCCCGGCGCCAGCCGCGGCTATGGCCGTGCCGGACGCCGAGCCGCTCTCGGCCGAGCTGCTCGACTGGGCTCGCCTGCTGACCGCGCGCCCCACGCTCGGCGAAGGGCAGGGGCAGGAGGTGCGCGCGGAGGTGCGGGCCGCGCTCGGGCTCTGGCTCAAGGAGTGGCACCTGCTGGGCTTCACGCAGAAGTTCGACGCGCTGCCCGACGCCTGCCTGACGACGCGCGTGTGGAAGGCAGAGGCGCAGGTGCGCAAGAGTTTCGGGCGCGCGGCCACCGCGCTCGAAGCCGAAGGCCAGGGGAAGATTAAGTTAGACGAAGCGCTCGACCGCGTCGCGCGCGCCTTCGGCCAATCGCCCGGCGCGGTCGCGCGCCTGACGCGCACGCTCGAAGACCTCTGCGGGTTCGTCGAGACGGTCGGGGCGCGCGAGCGCGTGCGTGCGTACCTCGCCGCGGCCGAGCCGACGGGCGTGGAAGAGCTTGAGACGGTGCGCCGCGAGCTGCTCAACCTCGCGCACGAGTCGAACAACTTCCTCGACGCCGCGCGGCGCGAGCGCTTCGAGCGCCTGTGGCGCGAATGGCGCGCACGCTACGGCGAGCATTACGCCGCGCTCCATGATAAAACTGTCGGCGCGGGCGGCGGGGCGCGCGACTCTCTGCACGACCTGCAACGCTCCGAGCGCTGGCGCGAGTTCGAGTCGCTGGCGCGTCTGCCGGTCGTCTCCACGCAGGTCTGGCGCCAGGCCGAAGGGCTCCTGCGCGTGGCCGAGGGGACGCGCTGCGGGCTCGACGTGCGGCGGCTGCTCGCGGGGCAGCCCGCGTGCGCGTGCCAGTTCCGCCTGTCGCGCGGGGAGGAGCTGGCGGAGCTGCCGCAGGAGCTTGAGGCTTTGATGGAGCGGGGGCTCGCCGTCTACCGGCGGACGCTGCGGATGCTGGGGACGCCGCTCGCCATCTCGCTCGACGCGCTGGCGCGGCGCGACACGGAGTCGGAGCTGTCGAAGCGCGCGCGCGCCCTCTCGGCGGCCTTCGCGCACGACAACCTGCCGGAGCGGTTCACGCGCCAGGACGTGCGGCTCGTCGAGCGCGCGCTCAAGCGTATGCCTTCGCCGCCGCCCGTCAGGGTCGTCGCGCCGAACGGCGAGTCCGGCCTGCTCACGCGCGACGAGCTGCGCGCGCGCTTCGAGCAGTGGCTCGACGAGCTGCCCGAACAGCCCGTGCTCATCGAGGTCGTCTCGAAGGCGGAGATCAACGCACCGTGATGCGGAAGTCAGAAGTCAGAGGTCAGAAGTCAGAAGTTAAGAGGGGAGGGGAGCGCGAGAGACGTTCCGCCTCCCCTTCGTCGCGTACGGCGGTCATCGTCGGCGCGGGGCGTTTGGGGACGGCGCTGGCGCGCGCGCTCGACTCGTGCGGCTACGAGGTGCGCGCGCTCGTCTCGCGCACGGCGGCGCGCGCGCGCCGGGCCGCGCAGCGCGCGTGCGTCGGGGCGCTCGCGCTCGGGGCCGAAGAGCTTGAGCGCCTGCCCGCCGCCGACCTTCTCTTCGTCACGACGCCGGACGACTCCATCGAAGAGACGGCCGGGCGTTTGGCGTCTCTGCCCACCTTACAGGCCCGCGTCGTGCTGCACGCGAGCGGCGCGCTCTCGTCCGAAGTGCTCGCGCCGCTGCGCGCGCGCGGGCTCGCGGTCGGCTCGATGCACCCGCTCGCGTCCGTGAGCGACCCGGCCGGCGGGGCCGAGGGCCTGCGCCGCGCCTTCTACTGCGTCGAGGGCGACGCGGCCGCGGTTCGCGCCGCGCGCCGCGCCGTGCGCGACCTCGGCGGCGAGACTTTCAACATCGACCCCGGCGACAAGGCGCTCTACCACGCGGCGGCCGTGCTCACGGCCGGCCACGTCGTGGCGCTCTTCGACGTGGCGCTCGGCGCGCTCAAGCGCTGCGGCCTGTCGGAGCGCCGCGCGCGCGAAGTCTTCCTGCCGCTCCTGCGCAGCACGGTCGAGAACCTTTCGAAGCAGACGCCCGCCCGAGCCCTCACCGGCAGCTTCGCGCGCGCCGACGCCGCGACCGTCCGCAAGCACCTCCGCGCGCTCGCCGAACTCGAAGACACAGACGCCCTCGCC
>Ga0213876_10000759_pt1 | contig 22305 bp, 24 predicted proteins | sample BarmaccomBMRX_R9_FD_160113 | JGI IMG/M metagenome (GOLD analysis project Ga0213876, IMG submission 160113) | Root-associated microbial communities from Barbacenia macrantha in rupestrian grasslands, the National Park of Serra do Cipo, Brazil - RX_R9 | ecosystem: Host-associated > Plants > Roots... | reverse complement strand
CGGGCTGGCAGGGAGGCGTTGTAGGGCCACCTATCGCGAGATCTCGAAACGGCGTTGAAGCTGGCTGATAGAAGACCGTAGGTGCCTGCCGCTCGCCTGCACCTGGTGCGCCGCGGCCGATCGGCTCGAGACGCAAGCCCTTACCGCCGAACGCTCCGAACGAGAGCCTCAGCACGAGCGAAGGCGGGAGAATAAACGTGGCGATGGCAGCGAAGGCGCTAGATCAGAAGCGAGCCATCGGACTCGGGGTAGCCGTTGAGGTATCTTCTACGGGCCAGCTCCTCGATCGCCGATCGATTGTTGATGAACGCTCTTTCCCCAAGATCGAGGTGCCTGAACTTGTCGTCGAGTGTCGGACGGCTGATGCGACAGCGGATACGCTTTTTACCGTCATTTCCCCAAAACGTGACCCCTTCAATTCTGTCATCGTCGTACTCTTCGTTTGGATCGAAACGAGAGTTCGTTCAGTCACGCGGGGAGTCCTCGACCGGTTGAGCAGAGCTGGACGGCCGCTCCCTGTTCCACCAGCCGAACGACGGTTGTGTAACGCTCGCTACGCGCTTCGAGGAATTGTCGCTGCTGCGGCGTCTGGACGAGGGCCGCCGCGGCAACCTTTCCCCTCCCTTGTGAATTGGAGGAATCGGGGGCGACCGGGTCTGCGATGACTGAGAGCCCGAAGATGCTCCGCGGACATGCCGAAGCCGCGGTGAGGATGGCTGAGACCGCCGGGCCCGAGGGGCGCAAGTGCCTCCTTGCGCTGGCCAAGACATGGTTCGCCGCGGCCGACCGGCTCGAGAGACGTGGGCCCTTGACCGTCAAGATCCCAGGACAAGAGCCTCAGCGCAATAGAAAGCAGAAAGATGAGCATGAGGGCCAGGGTGGTGGGGGCTTGATCAGCCTTGCTCAGTGCAGCGCCTCCGGTCTGAATGCGTCGCTCGGGAACCGGGGTGGGTGCGAGTCAGCTCAGGATCGAGTATCGGCGCTCTCGATCAGCTCGAAAAGGTCGCTTACTGTCTTTCGGGCCTTACGCTGTTGCCTCTCCAGTTGCTCGGCCGTTTCAAGCCATAGGCTGGCGAGGACGATCAATGACGCACGCTGCTCCTTGACCTCTTCCAACTTGGCCAAATTCAATGCCGCTGTGGCCCGCTCTCGGAGCCTCCTCGCCTCATCCATGTCACTCCCCGCCCACGCGTAACCCGCAGGATCTACTTCCGCCTGATCGGCTCAATTACGCGCGACGGCGAGAATAGACCTAATTGCTTGCGCAGGGAATTGGCTCGTCGGGATAAAGTTCCGGCGGGAGAGATCGAGCGGTTGCGTGCCGGTTGTCGCGGCGGCATCATCCCCTGCCGATCACAGGAGGTAAGCGGTATGCCGAACGTTTTTATCGAAGCTCGTCCGAAGGGAAGACCCGAAGGAAGCTCCGTGGAGGATTACGTTGTCGAGGACCACGCGGACCACGTGCTCAAGACATTTAAGACGCAGCATGAGGCCATCGAGTGGGCGCGTGAACAAGGCCATCATCCGCTCGTGGCGCGTGTCCGCAACTTGAACGACAAGAAGGTGCCCGATCACTGGCGCGGGCCTTGATCGGGAAAACGCGCAACCCAAGCGGCAAGCCGGCTGGCAGACAAATCTCATCGAGACCGGGCTAGGTCGCCGGCTAGGCACAATGCCTTAAACCCGCACGTTGTTTGGCAGCAGCGGGCGGTAATTTCATGAAGGCGCGGCAAAGCCGGCGCCGAGCGGATGAATCATTCCGTGGACAGGCGAAATGCCCTGTAGGACCGCGCTTTATCGAGAAGAAATTCGGGCGCGAAAACGCGTGCCGCTTATCTCCGTGGTACACCGTCGCAGCCCCGACTTTCGAGAGATCTGAGGCGCAGTAGATGGTGTGTCATGTTCCCGCTGGCGAACCCGAGATAAAGCGAGCAAAGGCCGCTTGCCTCGCGTCGAAAGATGGTGAAGCCGATTTGTCTCGCGATCCTCATTGTGTGTGACTATCTTCGAGAACGCATTACTCACATCGGATCGTCGGGAGCAGGCACGACTGCTTTGGCTTTTTCTGACAGCAACCGGGCTCATTTGGACTCGCCTGGTGAAAAAGATAAAACGTGCACCTTAGCGAGGTCTGACGTGACGGCACAGTCATAAATTAGCGCGCCTCCTGGCGAGGCGAGGAATGTCGCGGTAGCGAGGGCGCTTGTATCGAGCTGAGGCTAAACTGAAATGGACAACTCAAACGCTATGATCGTTCGCAAGGCTTACCAGGATTTCGCAGACGGAGATGTTGCTGCAGTGTTTTCGTCCTTCGACGAGGGGATCGCCTGGCATGTTCCCGGCCATAGCCCGTTATCTGGCAAATACAAAGGTCATGACCAGGTGCGCGCCTTTTTCCAGCGAACCATGGAGCTGTCCAGAGGCTCGTTCCGCATTGAGGTCCATCAAGTCTTGGCCGGAGACGACCTCGTGGTGGTCTTGGCCACGATCAGTGCACGACGCAACGAGGTTTCGGCATGCTTTTCAGAAGTGCACGTTTGGACCTTCAAAAGCGGTAAGATCGTTTCGTTTCGGGAGTACCAGGGTGACGAACAGCGTGAAGACGCATTCTGGTCCTAAGAGGGCCGAACGGGCCTCGCCGGAACGCCGGGTGTGGAGTTGAAGGATCTGAACGCTCTTCTGGGCCTGCTGATTTTCGTCTCCTTCCAGCGACGCCGTCGCGGGCCGTCAACGAGGCGCTGACACGTAGGAAGCGCTTCTCCACCATCAAAAGGTATAAGCCACTCACTGGCGGCCAAGCAGTCAATCTGCGCTGCCAGCATGAGGCCTCCATGTTTCCTCAAACGCCCCCGGCTGCAGCGAGTGAGTTCGTCACCCGCTGGCGAAGCCCCTACGGGAAGCCGCCGAGATCCAACAGAGAATGACTCGAGGGCGGCCTCAGCGCAAACGCGTGCCCACTTGGCACATCAGCACAAGATCATCGTCATATGCGCTGACGTCGGCCAAAATCGCGGGGCAGCGGCGTTTCAGAGTCAATCGGAGCTGTGCTCCCTGTGCACCATTCAAGCTCGTCTGGATCGCGCCGATCTGCGAAGGATTGCCGCCGGCCGAAGGGCTGCTCGGAACGCCAGAGCCTGCGGTTGCATTTCCGACGCTCCCCACGCTTTGGCTCGCGCCGCTGGCGCCGCTGCTTCCGGTGGTGCCCCCGACATTGCCTCCGCCTGCCGGGTCAATTCCGGCGCCTATTCCTACCCCAGCACCGCCGCCTGCATTGACAGTTCCACCGCTAACTCCCGCACCGAGGCCGCCGCCTGCGACCCCGCCAACTCCGCCCCCGTTGGTCCCTACGCCTGCACCCAGTCCACCGCCCGCACCGGCGCTGACGCCACCGCCGTTGACACCCGCCCCAGCGCCAAGTCCGGCTCCAACACCAGCTCCTGCGCCATTGCTTCCAATGCCAGCGCCGAGCCCACCCCCTGCGCCGGCGACAATGCCCGAACCGTGCCCGTGTCCATGACTACCGGTGCCGAGACCAGCACCAAGACCACCGCCTACACCAACGCCGTGACCGTGCCCATGCCTGCCGATGCCAATACCCGCTCCAGCTCCGGCAGCGACCCCTAAACCCTGTCCATGGCCGTGGCCATGCCTGCCGACACCCAGACCTACGCCGAGCCCAGCTCCCACTCCCACTCCGCGACCGTGGCCGTTTCGGCCGACGCCGAGGCCAGCCCCAAGACCCGCGCCCGCGCCGACATGATTATTGCCCGCGCCGATGATGGTTCCAAGCAAGGCCCCGATACCCGTATTGCTGACACCGACGCCTGCCGCCGTGCCAACAGCGGCACCAGTCCCGCCCCCCACACCGTGGGCGCCCGCACCTGCACCTCCGGCAGCACCAACGCCGACTCCGCTACCGCCAGCTCCTGCACCGACGCCAGCTCCCGCTGATCCCCCAACTCCGCCTCCACTGCTGCCGACGCCTACCCCAGCGCCGCCCCCGGCGCCCACGCCAACTCCGCCGCTACCGGCGCCCACACCGACACCGGCACCTCCGCCGGCGCCTACGCCAACTCCGCCGCCACCACCAGCGCCCACACCAACACCGGCACCGCCGCCGGCACCTACGCCAACTCCTCCTCCACCTGCGCCCACACCTACGCCCGCGCCGCCGCCCGCACCTACGCCGACCCCACCACCACCAGCGCCGACGCCAATACCGCCGCCACCACCCGCTCCCACGCCAACGCCCCCACCTCCCGCTCCAGCCCCGCCGCTTGCACCTGCACTGCCCTCACCCCACGCGAGCGCGGCGGTGCCCGATGCGAGGAGCGCGACCAAGCTCACGGACCACAGCGCGGTCCGAGTTCTCCGAATAGAAGTGAAGGACGATTTCATGTGAAGGCTCCCAGATGTGAAATCACCAACACGACAACATGTGGTTCCAGAAGAACTCTCGATTGATGTTGTGGTGCGAGGCGCCCGTTGAATTTTTTGTAGGAGTGCTTTCCGATTTTGGAATTTCTTCCAGACTTTTTGACTATTCTGGAAAACGTTTTGTAGGGCTTGGCACCTGACATTGTTCTAACGGCCCAATCCGGTCAGGCTCTTCTGCAAGCTTCCGGTTGTCGTTCGGGTGCACACCCAGCCCAGTGGGGCGCCCCCACGCAATCTGGCAAATTTTCAATGTTATCGCGACCATGCTGGCGCTTAGGTCCGTCCGTCTAAGCCATTTACCGATCCAGACTCATCAGGTCGTCCAGCAACTGAATTGGACCGAATAGTGCGGACAACATGCCCCCCGAAAAAAAGAATTTCTTAAGCCAGCGCCCGCTTGTGGAACGCTATTGGAATCGGTGATGGCGAGCGGGTGATTACAGTGAATGGGCTTTACGGTTGGGTTTTTCGCGCGAAAGAGGCGGTGACGCGAAGGTATCTGGCGCTGAGCGCAAGTTGCGCGACAGCCACCGTGGCGGTGATGTCGCTGCTCATGGATTGGCTACGACACCGAGGCAAGGCGCTCGAAACGCTCAGTTTCCTCGGGGTGATCGCCATTGTAACCCTCTTGGTTCATGATTTAGAAAGCCGTTACCGAACTACGATATCTGCAGCTCGACTCGCCGCCTTCGGTTACGCGAATGTCTTGGCGGAAGACGCCGCGCGAACATTCGAAGCCGTCGATCGGACCTTGCGCGTGGCGGAAACCATCCGCGCCGATGCTGAGACGGGACGCTACGCCACCGCGGACGCCGTCCATCAAGCGCTCCGCCAATTGCAAAAAAGCTCACCTGTACTTCTCGCCCTAGGATGGACGAATGCGCGAGGAGACGTCCTCGCCAGTTCGTACGATAAGGAGCCGCCGCGCCGAAATATCGCAGATCTTCCGCACTTCATTGCGCAGCGCGATCAGAAATGGAACGGCCTTTATATTTCTCCACCGTTCAAATCCAAAGTCACCGGCCAATGGATTACGGCCGTCTCGTTACCGATACTCAGCCAATCGGATGGGAGTTTCTCAGGTGTGGTCACCGCGCCTCTCGATCAATCCTATTTCGCCGGCATTTATCGATCCATCAAACCAGGTCCGCGCGGCTCCGTCGTTCTCATGCTTCGTGATGGACCGATCCTGTTTCGCGAGCCGTTCGCCAACAGCTCCATCGATACGGTGGCCTCTGCCGATGCGATGTCGAGAGCCGACGGAGAAAGTGTCGATCACAGGAGCCCGACCGATCGACGCGATCTGATTACTGCATATCAGCCGGTTCCGGGTTTGCCTTTGGTCATTTGCGTGAACCTTGATCGGTCCGACGCTCTTCGCGAGTGGTACAATTATGCGATGAGCGTGGGGTCTCTCGGCGCAATGCTCGTCGTGTTCATTCTTCTTGCCACTCTCATCCTGGCGCGGCGCACGCGTGAGCTCGGCAAACAAAGTGCTTTGCTTGGAGCAACGCTGAGCAACATGGACCAAGGTCTCATAGTCGTCGATGAGACGGATGCAGTTGCCATTTGCAATCCTCGCGCCCTTGAGCTTCTGGACCTTCCAGGCGAGCTGATGGCCTCGCGCCCGCAGGCAAAGGACGTGCTTGCCTATCAGAGGGAGCGCGGCGAATTCGACGACGTTCCTCCGGAAGTGTTGGCAAGATTGATGCCTCAAAGACCTGGAGAGAAGAACATCTATGAAAGAAAGCGTCCGAACGGCACCGTTCTTGAAATTCAAACGGTTCCTTTCGCCGCTGGAGGCGTGGTTCGGACCTACAAGGACATCACCAAGCAAAAGAGAATCGAACAAGAACTCAAGGATGGAGAAGCGCGCTACCGAATGCTCGCCGATAACTCTACCGATATGATCTTCCAGCTCGACTTAAAATTCGTGCGTCAATATGTTTCGCCCGCTAGCGGAGAGATCTTGGGCTATGCACCTAAGGAGTTGATCGGCAACAGACATTTCGAGGCGATCCACCCCGACGACAAGGATCGGGTCGAGAATGTTTATCGAGAAGTCGCGAAAGGTTTGGAGCGAACTTCGGTCACAAAACGCGTTCGGCACCGCGATGGAAGATGGATTTGGGTCGAGACCCAATTGAGACTCATGCGAGACCTGGAAGGCGGGCCAACGGGGATTCTCGGCACTTTGAGAGACATTTCGGCACGCAAGAAGTTTGAGACAGAGGCGGCCGAGGCCCGGGCGGCAGCCGAACGCGCAGCTGCCGCACAAGGCCAGTTTCTTGCCAACATGAGCCATGAGCTGCGCACTCCCCTCAACGGCATTCTCGGATTTGCCGACATCGTCCTCGAGCGAGACGATTTGATTCCGGAGGTGCGCCGTCAAGTCAGCTTGATCAAATCTGCAAGCGATTCGCTTTTGACCACGGTGAACGACATTCTCGATTTTTCCAGGATCGAGGAGGGCCAGCTAAGGCTTACATTATCGGATTTCTCCCTCGAAGCGCTTGTCGACAACAGCGTCTCGATAATCCGGCCTTTTGCTGAAAAGAAGAACCTCGAGCTTAAAGTATGTGTCGACAAGCGCCTCCCTTCCCACTGGGTGGGCGACGTAAATCGGTTGCGCCAAATTCTCCTCAACCTCCTCAACAACGCGATCAAGTTCACTCAGCACGGGTTCGTGATGCTGACCGTCAAAAGTCTCAGCTATTCTGAAACTGAAGAAGTTCTTCATTTCGAAGTACGCGATACGGGAATTGGGATTGTCGAAAAAAATCTCGGCCGTTTATTCCGTCGTTTCAGCCAAGTAGATGGTTCTGCAAATCGCGCTTTTACCGGCACCGGCCTGGGTCTTGTTATTTCCAAAAGACTTGTGGAATTGATGGGAGGCCAGATTGGGGTGAATAGCGAAGCCGGGCAAGGTTCGGCCTTCTGGTTTACCCTGGCGCTTCCTGTGGGAGCGCGGCCGTCAACTTCGCTTTCTTCCGAAAAAAAGAAGGTGGGCCATGCTTCCGTTTCCGCGCGCATTCTCATCGCCGAAGACAATTTGATAAATCAGGAAATCGCGCGCTCCATGCTCGAGAAAGCGGGACATATCGTGGACATTGCGGCTGATGGCCATGAGGCCGTCCGTGCGGTCGAGAGGGAAAAATACGACCTCATTCTCATGGATATCCAGATGCCCGGCCTGGATGGGATTGCGGCAACCAGGCGCATTCTCGCTGACCCGACAGTGGGCGTTCCGATCGTTGCCCTCACTGCCAATGTTTTGCCGGATCAGATCAAAACCTTTCGACGGGCCGGCATGAAAGGTCACATTGGCAAACCGTTCAAACGAGAGGAACTGTTTGAGACCGTCGACAGGTGCCTCGCTCAATTTCCAGTAAAGCCATCGCATGCCGGACATGAAAGCAGCGCCTCGATCAGCACTCCGACTTTCGAGGCCATGTCCGAAATGCTGGGCCGTGAGAAGGTCAAGCAGCTTTTCCTAAAGCTTGGGGCCCAGCTCCAGGAGAGCTTCCTCGACGATCCTGACAGCGAGGAGGAGAGAATCCAGCTTGCCCGAGAGGCTCACAAGCTGATCTCCTCGGCCGGCATGCTCGGTTTCCTGCCCTTATCCGAAAGTTGCTCGAAGCTCGAAGCCGCCCTGGAGGCCAACGACAATGTCGAGGATTGCCTCGAGGTGGTGCGCAAGGCCTGTCAAGCTGTCATGGAGGAAATCGCTAAGCATACCACCTCGACTGTATTCAAATCGGCCAATTCGAATTAGGCGCCATTTATTCCGTAAAATGAATAGCAAATTCATAATAATTCGACGATACGAAGGAATTAAACCACCCCACGAAAACAATCCGAAGATGCGCTCCCGTGCTAGGGAAATCAAAGGAAGATTAGGTAGTCCTAGTTTTGGTGAGCTGCCAAAAGCAGATTGGCGTTTCACTGGGGTGAATACTCAGCCCCCCCACGCGTAGAACGTATTGGCAAGAATGTCTCCTCGGATTCTCCTTGTCGAAGATGACCTGATTTCTCAAGACGTTCTCAAGAGCGTGCTCGAGGCGAGAGGGTTTGTCGTGGACGCGGCAAAGGATGGCTTTGCTGCGGTTCGTCTGCTCGAAAAACGCGGCTATGACTTGGCGCTCGTGGATTACCAGCTCCCTGATATGGACGGCTACGCTTCGGCCCGATTGATCCGCGATTTGCACGAGAAAGGCGGCCCCAAGCTCATCGCACTCACCGCAAACGCGCCCGCGTTGGAAGCTCGGACGGGCGCCGACGAAATTTTCGAAATGATCCTGCCGAAGTCGCTGGATTTACCTTCGCTACTTCAAGCGATTGACCGCTCCCTCAGTGATCCGCGGCGCGGAAGTCTCATCCGACAGGCAATTGGGCTTTGGCAAGAGCGGGGACACTCCCGCAGGCCCCCTGCGATCGTCTTTCCGGAACCAACGCGCGAGCAACACCTGGTACTGGGCGTTTGCTTTGACCTCGTTCCTCATGATCCGACGGAAGTGATCCTGGTCACCGATTCTTCCGTTATACCCTCGTTAGAGCAAATCCGCGCTAGCTCGCAGCATTTTTTGCTGCCCATTGTCGATTTGAGCGGATGCATGGCCGAGAGCGCCGACGTAACATTTAGCGTGTCGGCCCCGGACAGCTGGTCTGGTCTGGCAGCTTGCATCGATCGTCACGCGAGCCGTTCCACTCTTCTGAATGACCACTTCAGGCATGCAGCTAAGCTTGAAGATCGTTTGATCGCCTATCTGTTCGTCGCGGAGCGCTCGCTTGCGCCTATTGTGGACGCTTCGAAGACGAGCTGCGTCAGATATTCGGGCTGCTTTCCCGATCCCGAGGTCATCGACGCTGCCGAGAATCTGGTATCGCGAGGGCTCCTGGTCCGAGACTTTTTCGATCGGTTTCATTCCTGCATCAACTGCCATTCTCATCGTCTGAACGTGCGGGAAGAATGCCCGAGTTGTCGCTCGCCATATCTCAATCTCTCCGACTTGCTGCATCACTTCAAATGCGCCCATCAAGGGCCGGAGGAAGAATTTCGCTCGGGGTCGCGTCTCCTATGTCCGAAATGCCGAAAAGAGCTTCGCCACTACGGAGGTGATTACGACAAATCGGGGCGCGTCCTGCGGTGCAGTCCTTGCGGCACCTGCAGCTCGGAGCCTGCGATCGGCTTTTCCTGCATGGATTGCGGCACGCATATGGATGGAGATGCGACCCCCAAGCGCGACCTGTTTGCCTACCACATGACTCCGCGCGCGAGGCAAACGGTCACTCGATCGCTTGTGGATGCTCCCGACCGGCTGACAGGAGCGCGTGGTCTTCTTCGACCCGCGGTCACGCGCGCCTTGGAAAAGCTCGAGACTGATCGGCGCAAGGCTCGCTCCGAATTCGAGGTCATCGAAATCAGCTACAAGGCGCGAGACGATATCATCGCTCGGCACGGTCTTTCCCATTTCATGGCTTTGCGCGCCCTATTTATCGAGAACCTCATCAACAAATTATCCGACCTCGGTGAAGTGCTTGCCGAAGGGGACAAGGATTACGCCGTCGTGGAAAAGCGCGAAGACGCATCCTTCGCCAGGATTGCAGATCGCTTGCTGCTCCATTGCCAGAGCAGTCTCGCGATCAACGTCGACCCTGCCTTTCGTGTTCTGGACGCCAAGGCCAATGAGGCTGACCGTGGCTGATTTCGAGCGCGGGTTCGATTTCCTGCTGGCTCAAAGTGCGCTGAGCCTCATTTCCTTGTTCTGGTACACGATCATCTTTGAATTCCCGCGCTACGGCATCGCTTTTCTGGCGGTGGCCGTGGTACCCGTCGTGGAGCGTCGCCGACTGGTACAGCATGCGTCCGATCGGTCGGTGAGCGGCTCAAAGTCGCGTATCAGTGTCTTGGCGGTCGGCCATAATGAGGCTGGCTCGATCGAGCGTTGCGTCCGATCTTTGCGTGCCCAATCCTTGACGAATCTCGAAATTATCGTCGTGAGCGACGGGTCCTCGGATGCCATGTCGCGGGTTGCAACGAAGCTGACAAAGGAAGGGCTGGTCGATCGTGCCCTGGCCACGGATCTACGCGGCGGCAAATCGAGCGGCGTCAACCTGGCCATTCATGCATCAACAGGAAACATAATCGTCAATGTCGATTGCGATTGCTCGTATGATCGATTTGCGATCGAAAATGCCGTCCGCCCCTTCGACGACCCGTCAGTGGGCGCCGTGTGCGGCGACATCATTCCGCGAAACGGCGACACAAGTCTGATCGCTCGGTTTCAGGAAATCGAATACCTGCACACAATTTCGGTGGGCAAGCGGATAGCGGCCGCATTCGGTCAAGTGGTGTGCGTTTCCGGAGCGTTCGGGGCGTTCCGTCGAGAAGCACTCGCCTCGGTTGGCAATTTCGATGTCGGTGGCGGAGAGGATCTCGACTTGACTTTGCGACTTCGATCGAAGGGATGGCGCGTTGAGTTTGCGGAAGACGCCGTATGCTACACCGATGTTCCGGAAACGCTTTGGGGTTTGATCCGCCAGCGCTTCCGTTGGGAGCGCGACGCGATCTGGCTACGGTTTCGGAAGCATTGGCGCTTGTTGCATCCGGGTTCCTCCAGCTTTCGTATCGCAGAAGCCGTCCATCAATGGGATTACCTGATTTTCAACGTCGCCGGCGCCATCATCTTCCCTTTCTACATCGCATGGCTCTACCAAACCTACGGCACATCAGCTACGACGGTACTCGTCGCGACCCAAGTCGGACTCGTCGTCGTCGATACGTTGATGTTGGCGATCGCCGCGCGCGTGGCCGGGCGGCCGGCGTTAGCCCGCAACCTTCCCTATATGCTCGGTTATTCTTTCTTCGCAAGTTACATAATGCGCTTCGTTCGACTCTGGGCATATATCGAAGAATTCTTCCTCTTCGGCTCGCGGAGAGACAACTACGTTCCCGCGAAAGTTCGAGCTGCCCGGCCGTGGTGAGCGAATGAAATATATTCGTAAACATCCTCGCGTCGACAACCTCTTGAACCAAGAACGTTCGTTAAAAGCAGCTTGGGGACGGAGAGTTTACTTGATTCTACTGTCCGCTTTTTTGCTTGCGATTGTCAATTACTTTGCGGGTGACACGATCTTTTTGCGAGCAGATGGCATTCTCCTTACTAATCGGCAGGTCGTGGCGGCCACGTATTCCGCCAAGGTCGCGTCGGTTCTCATAAAAGAGGGCGATCGTGTTAACGAGGGAGACCTCCTTCTCAAACTCGAATCCGCCGAGATGCTGAAAGACATCGCGGAGCTCGCGGTGCGCAACGCGGATCTTTCCGGACGAGAAAGCGAGCTGCGCGTGAAGGCGGCCACTGTGTTGTCGCTCTTGCCGCTTGCCGAACGCAACGCTCGCGAAAACAGCGATACAGTGGCGCGGATAGACACGATGGCAAATCGCGGACTCATCTCTTCGCAAAGCATGAGTCAGGCTCTGTCCTCAGGCTACGATGCGGCCGCCAAGTTGGCAGAACTTCGCGGACAATCGGAGGTAATTACCAAAGAACTCTCGCTCGTTGCAGCTTCGCACGACCGGGCGAATGAGGCCCTGACCCAGTTGGAGACCTTCTATGACCATGGGGCGGTACGTGCGGCCTCCGCCGGCGTCGTAGGATCTCGAGTTCCGCTCATCGGCCAAGTAGCCAAACTTGGCGACGAGCTTCTTCAAATCTTTGGCGATAAGCCCTACGTCCTGGCATATCTTCCCGACAGCTATCTGTTCGGCATCTCGACAGGTGACAGAGTCGAAGTCAGCGCGGGTACGGGCTCCCGTTGGACAGTCGGAACGGTCGACGCCATCCTCGGCGTGGCTGATGCTCTCCCTCCTGAATTCCAGAATACATTTCGTCCGCGCGACCGTACCCGACTGGTCCGAATTGGTCTTCCGCAAAATCACACCTTCGCGATTTCCCAGAAAGTACGCATTACCGGTTGCGTGTTCGGTTGGTGCTGGAGGAACGGGAAGACTGACTCGGCTAATCCAACTTAGCTTTTGGCATTTTAAGAACAATCGCTGTCGCGCTCGCTCCCTATTCGCGAAGCCGCTCCAGCTGTCCGTCGACCGGAAAGCTTGGAGGCGGGCTCTTAACTCCTCTGCAACTGCATATTCGGTCCCCGTTCACGGCAGGACGGCGTGGGGATCGACGCGCCAAAACACACCTTCAACCACCACGCGCACTTCGCCGCTGACGAGAGCGTCCCGGAGTGGCCCGGCGACCGCCTAGGGTGATCATGGGGTCTTTGGACCGGAACATCACGCATCCGTCGCGATCTTGAGCGTGCCTCCGAATCTCGAGCGGTGGCCCTGGGGCTTAGAGGCACTCTGAACAAAGCAGATGTCCAACAAGCAACAGGAGAGGCATCGCAACTGCGAGATACACAGCGAATCGTAATGCCATCCTGGTAACCATCGCGTCTCCCCCGTACTTTGAGGATGGTGTCCGACCCGGGTTAGTCAAGATGAGCAGTGAAGCTACTCAGGGCTACGCTGCAGGCATCTCGGACGACCAGCGTGGTCAACAGGAAAAACGAACAGGAACATCGAGCTGGAAAAGCCGGCTACTCTATTCACGCTCGCCATCCCGGAGAACGGAATGGACCGACACTTTGGTGCTCATTCCACCTTCAAGTCTGTGCGGGAAGCAGTCCGCTTCTGCATGGAAAAACTTGAGCTTCGCCTGAGAAGGACGTCCTGGATTCAAACGGCAGCCGGTTCGATCAGCAACGAAGAGATCAAGCAAATCTACAAGGGCCTCTAAGCCTCGCTCACGGCCTCATCCACATAACCGGAGGCGCAGCGTGATCTACCTCCGACTGCCTCCAACACGGAGTCCCGCCCAGAAGCATCTTGACTGTAAAGGATGACCCCCGGGAGCGGGTTTCTCCCAGGGGTCCAACGGAGGTTTCGGGACTTCTCCGGTAGGCCAAGAATTTCCTGGATAGGAATGATGCGAGGGATGGTTCCAGGACAAGCCCTTGGCCAGTCAGAAGACGAACACATAGGTCCCTGGCTCGTCAAGCGCCGTATGGCTGGACTTCGGCTCCCGCGAGATCGGGCACGAGTGAAAATCCTTTTAACTGGCAAGTTCATTCGATGTTGGCGGCCCGGTCTCGCAACCGGATATGGAAGGGGATCGCCCAATCAGAAAAAAGACCCCCGACAACATCTCGAAGTTCTCAGGGGTCGAGTCTGTGGCTGAGGGCTCGAACGCCCTCCCTCAATCATCTAGAAGGAGCTATCGGTCCGGCAAGGTAACCCCTCGTCTCAGCGTCATTCAGACGCTCCACAGCCGTGAGATGCGGCCTTCGATTTCACGATGCCGAATTCTCCCCGAGATGGGCCATCATACCAGTCGGGACCCCCCAAGCACCTATGGCATCAAAGCTTCCCCGGGTCCTCTCGTCCTTCCTCGTCCACGATCACGTATCGCCCGAGCAGCTCCGCGAGCAGGCGGTCTCCTTCCGTTATGGGCTCATCCTCATCAGAAGGAATAGACCGAACCACGTAACACTGCCAACCGCCGTCTCCCGGCTCCAGGCATGCTCGCTCCACATTAGGATATTTCTCCTGCAGGGCCGTCGTGAGTATGTCTTCGATCTCTTCTTGCGACTTGGGCTCCTTGGCCATTTCTTGAACCTTCCCCAAGGGAATCGCTCGCGGAACTCGAGGCAAGCACGGAGTTGCTCGAGGAAAACTCGTTGAGAAGCTCTGCCACAACCCCCGCCCCAGCCCTCGTAAAGACTCTATAAAGCAAGTTTACGAGAAACGAAGCATTTGATCTAAGTTAAGCCGAACCCCTCTCAGGGCGACATCGTTCTTCGGACCACGAGCCTCTCAAAGGCTGCTCTTTAGCAGGAGAGACCAATGACCTGGGTAATCGCACATTCATCTACGCCCAACTCTCAGACGCTAGCTCCGTCCCGGTTGACCATCCATCCCTGCAACACGGAGGAAGGTGCAAAAGAGTATGCTCAGGAACAGTTGGCAAAGGGCCATGAGGTTACCGCGCAGACACTCGACGGAGAAACCCCGGTCCGCACGATCAAGGGTCAAGACGTTTCGCTGTGGCTGGACGACGAGGAGCCACTCTCCCTCGCCTGACGCTTCTCGAGCATCCCTCGCATGAGAAAGGGCCCCCGAGAGATCGGGAGCCCAGTGGAGAAGTGGAGATCCGGAGCTTATGACTCCCGCCATGTGCGCGTCCGGCGGAAGCCTTGATGCAAACATAACGAACCACGACCTCCTCGGTTCCTCCGGTGCGGCTCCGGCGGAGCCTGGAACCGCCGCCTGTCCCACCCCGTAAGCAAGTAAGGCGAACGTGACTAGGTTTTTAGTGTCATGTTCAAGGAGCGGCAGTCCGCGCGCTCGCGGTCGTTACTCAAGGCGACGGTTCGGTTCTATAACCGGAACCTCACGTTCGATTGCATCGTGAGGAACATCTCCCCAACCGGAGCGAGACTGGACGTAGATGCAGCCTACGTTCTTCCTAACGAGTTCGAGCTAGATATCCCTCAACGGAGCGCCGTCTATCCGTGCGAGCTTATGTGGAGACACGAGAGCGCAGCCGGCGTGCGCTTCAAGCAAAATGTCGACCCCGGAGTTTCACACTACAGTGAAATGGCCAAGGCTCGGATCAACGCGCTTGAGAGGGAGAACAGCACGCTTCGCCTGGAAATAACTAGGCTGACGCAGTTGCTGCAAAGCACCGATCGGTGATGGCTCCTGGAGGGCGAGAGCAACCTCGGAAAGCTCAAGTGAGGGACCCTCCCTTACGTTTCAAAGTTCGCGTCTCGGGCAGCGGACCCCGCACTGACACTTTCTCGTAATCTTTGCACAACTCGGCCAGAATCAGGTTGGCCTTGTAGAGGATCGCGCCACGCTCCGTGGCAGTCAGGCGAGGAGCATCATTCATCACCCAGACCCAGTGGCAGCACCAGCCTTGCTCCTCGCGCCGAACGCCAACACGTTCGATATCCGGATCGTCGCGGCGCATGCGCGCTGTGATGATGTACTCAATCGCGACGTCGCTCCCCTGCTTCATGGCGGGGGCTTCCCAGACACGAGAGCTGCAAGAAAGCTTTAAGCGAAGATCAGCACGCTAAGGAGGATCGCGGCACCCACCGCAATAAACAACGCGGCGACGGCGATCACCACGAAGCTGGTCAGTTGCCTTTCAGGTCGCCAGAAGATCACATGCTCGAAACGGGTAGAAGGCCGTGCGTGTTCCCCGCTAAGGTAAGTTCCCCCTGCCGCGCAAGACTGGCCGACCGCAGCGGTTAACGATCCTCTCAATTCGCTCGCCAGGACCGCAGCTGTCCCACTCCCGTCGCTGGATCTCGATCCTGAGCACAAGCTCATGGATACGGTTTCGATGCGGGAGCGCACCCTTTCGCGTGGACTACATCGACGGCCAGATTGCTGATCATCAGGTTAACCGCGCTGCTTCTGGGATCAGGTCAGGAACGGGAATTCGCCTCCAAACCGTTACCGATCGTGCTTGAACATTTCCGGATGGGGAGTGATGTCTCCGCCCTACTACGCACAGTCCGCTACGCCAAATGATCCAGAGTAAGTGAACCTCTCGCAACGTACTGGTCCGGAAACTGCAGATGGAGCGGAACGCTAAGGCACCCCTGACGTTGCTTGACACATCCAAAATGACAGCGCGGGGGAGTGTCCCATGAAGCTCAAATATGCATTGGCCGGTTTACTGGTCGCCGGCTTCGTCACTCCTGTTCTCGCGGACTACTGGGTCGTTCAGGATCCGAGTACGAAGAAATGCACGGTGACAAAGGAAAAGCCGCCCGAGACGACAACGGCCACCATTCTTATAAACAAGGGTGAAGCGCTTCAGACGGAGGAAGAAGCGAACGATTACATCAAAAGGACCACCGACTGTAATCGGAATTAAAGGCGCCCATGCCTTAAAAAACTCGACCCTCCCCGTGATGATTGATTAGTGGTACGAGCGAATCGTGGCGTCGAGCTCATGCCGGGGCCGTCTTGCAGGACAAGCTGGCTCTTTGCGAGAGCGGTCGCTCGAATGCCGGGCTTCGTCGCGTCGAGCGGTGGGGAGGATGCTCGCGACGGTTCATCCTAAGAAAAGAGACCCCGGCTGATCACCGGGGCCAGTCGAGGGTATGTCCGGGCCGATCAGGCCCCACTCCATAATGGCACCGGGGCGCCCCGTGACAACGGACTATTTGGGCTTATAGCTTTCCTGCTAGTGTCGCGAGGATTGTCAGCTCACCTGCTCGGCCGGCTTTAGCTGGTATCACGTGCTCGTTCTTGCCAGTAAACCGCGTCTTTCGGACCCTCTGCACCGGCGGGTGCCACGCATTGACCATTCATTTGGCGCTATGCCTAGGCGTTATGACTAGGCCCAGTTATCCTCCGCATATGCGGATGTCCCTTTACCCGCTAGTTGCTCACTTCGACTTCTGTGGGGCAGCAGAAGGACAGGACGAGGCTGCCTACCGAAAACATGATCGCAGTTCCCGCGGCGCGAAGCCGGGACATCCTTCTCACGCGCGGGGTGGCCAGCAGTCTCTTGAACGATAATTCCCGTAATCCTAAATCCATTTCGGATCCCGCCACAAGAGGAGGATCCGCAACGCAAAGCTCGTAGGTATCGCTTCAAGGAGGATAACTATGACGACCTATGACTTCACACCCCTGTTCCGGAGCTCAATCGGCTTTGACCACCTTCCCTTGCTCCTAAGTCACGCCCTACAAACGGATGAGAGCACCGCGTCCTATCCCCCCTACAACATCGATAAGCTCAGCGACGACGAATACCGCATCGCGATGGCGGTTGCCGGTTTCGGGAGGGACGACATCGAGATCGTCAGCGAGCAGAACAAGCTTACAGTTCGTGGAGAGATCAAGGAGCGCGAGGAAAAGAATTACTTGCATCGCGGCATCGCGGCCCGCTCGTTCCAGCGCCAATTTGATCTTGCGGATTTTGTTAAGGTGAACGGCGCAGACCTCAAGGACGGTTTGCTTGTGATCAGCCTCAAGCGCGAGATCCCCGAAGAAATGAAGCCTCGTAAGATCGAGATCGGCGGCGGCAGCGCCACGCAGCTCGAACAAAAAGCCAGTAACAAGAAAAGTGAAAAGCAAAGCGCCGCTTGAAGCCGAGCGCCGTCAGGTTGATGTGCCTTTCGAGGAGGCCGCGTGATTGCGCCCTCCACTGCTGTTTTTAATCCACCTCTGATCCGGCACGGCCCGTGCCGGCCGTGCCGGTTTATCGACACTTACCACGCGATAGTCTCACGGGATCAACGTCGGAGCGCTCTTTGCCGGGGTAGAGATATTCATCAGCGCGGTCGGATCATCCGCGCAATCGCATTGCAGCCGCGAAGGCGACGCGACCACTGTCTTCAATTCATCCTGAGGGCACCGCTCGAGTGGGAGTGAGTTGTCTCGCAACCGGGTGGCACCGCGCCCGCGGTGCCACAAGGATGATGGAACCTCAGACGAGTGTGACACAGTTCGTGCAGCGTTGGTGGGCGAGTGACTTTTCGGATCCTCAATACGAGAGACTATATCGAGTGAAGCTGTGCCGGGTATATCCAGATGGCACCCAAGGTGTCGATGGTATCGACGGGATCACCCGGATCTCCATTCCGATTGATCCTGTCGCCAAGCTCGACGAGAACGCGTTTCATCTTTGGCGATCACAGTCGCGAAATATTGTGCAGTGTCATAATCACACGGGTACTTTTTACCGACCTCTATCTCATCGATATTCATGTCGGTGCTCTGTAGGTGTTTGCCCGTCTATTTGAGCCCTGGATGCGTCCGGCTTCGTCAGGAAGCAAGGGACCACGAACAGTTGCTCTGACGCGCTGGCCACTCTTCCAAAGAACAACCCTCACAACCGTGGCATCAGAGCTATCTCTTTCGCGCTGGTATTTCTTCATCGAGAATTGCTGTCCTCCCTTTTCTTGCTTTGGAACGGGAACAGGCTCCCTGGCCCTGTCGATGACGACTAAACGGAAAAGCCGGTTGAAAGTAAGCCTTGTAGGATCGGTGGCAACCTTTCCCGGCCCCGGCGAATTGAGGTCGACAGGGGAGTCACCGTTGCGTGCGTAAGCCTATGCCTGATCGTCTCGAGACCACCGACCGGGAAACAGCACGGCGCTACCGCCAGAGGGCGGTTGAGCTGCGACAGCAGGCTCAGGTGGCTGTCACCCCGCGGCTGCGCGAGCTGCTCCTCGAGAATGCAGACCTCTACGCCTTCCCGCACGTTAATTGCCGACCAAAATCCGGTGAGTTTTATAGGACCGCTTTGTCCTTGAGCAATAAAATCCCATTGTCCGGTCTCCAAACCTCTTTGCCAACTGTTCCTAGGGTGTGAGGGGAGCCCACTGGCCGGCGCAGCGCAAATCCATTCTTGAGCTGGACGACAGAGTTCGGTCCATCAACGCCGATAGACGCCTGCCGCGAATACCTCTCCTTCCGAGCAGTTTCGAATGACCCAGTGAGCAAGCCCCGATCCGGCCGCGAGGCAGCGCGCTGGGCAATGTAGTCACGAGGAGGTTGGAACTACCTCAAAGCTCCGTCCTTGCCCCGGTCGAGTTCGTGAACGAGACGCCGACCGCCTTCTCTGATCGCCACCTGAGCTCACATTTGTGGAGTGCGTTCTGCTTGGGAATCTCGAGGTCGAACTGCAGGGGGAGAAGCTCGGTCCCGCCAGCCAGCTCCAGCCTGGCCCCAGTCGGCGAGAGGTCCCGGATGAGGCAGTCGAAGGTGCTATTTTTGTTAATACGGATGCGGCCGGCAAGGATTGAGCGTCTGCGGAGAAAGCTGCGTTCGATAATCATGACACGGCCCCGACATTCGCCTGGCCTGGAGCGTCGCCTTTCTCCATCTCAATGAACGCCAAGGGTTCGACCTCTGGTTCCAAGAGACGAATTCAAAATCACCGCGCAAAATCGTGGTCACGAAATCGCAGTCGAGAATGCAAAAGTTTGGAGGAGGGTACAAAAAGTCAAATTCAAAATCGCGCGCGGATTTTTTGTGGGCTCCAGAAACATCCGGGGTAACCCCCGTCCGTGGGCTACCCTCCCGAGTTGCAGCTTCATCACAAGCCTGATCGAAAGGCCAGCCCCCACCCCCTACCCACCTTCGTCATGTCATGCACAGTGGCTGTGATGCTGGCGTGCCGTGATGGCATTGACTCGCTAAGGCCTCTGCGGAGTCCGCCAGCGGCCGTCAGGGCTCTGGGCTACCACGATAGCTCTCTGCCCCTCCAACGGCCTTCCTGGCCCTTCCTACGCTGTCGCTCGGCCTCAAATGCCTCACGCACCCGGGCGATCGATGGGTGCAGCGGGTTCTTCACCTTCCGCCATGACCTTGACGGGCCCGATCGGTAGGGATGCGCCACGTGCTTCGACACGATCCCCTCGAGGCCGAGGCGACAGGCATGGTCGAAGATGGTCGCGCCGTCCCCGGTCAGATGCTCGACATACTCGAGGCCGTCGCGTGCCTTGGCGAGAAGCCTAGCGAGCCGCCGCTTGCGCTCGAGGAGCGGCTTCTGCCGATAATCCTCGCCGTTGAGCTCGATGATGTCGAAGGCCAGCATGCGAGCCTCGCCGTCACGGCTGTGGCTCCATAGCGCGTCGAAGTCGTGCCTGCCCTTGCGGTCGAGGATCACCGCCTCGCCATCGAGCACTATTGATGAGATGCGCAGCTCTCCCATCGCCTCGGCGATGAGCGGGTAACGTCTCGACCAGTTCGTGCCGCCTCGACTGTAGAGCTTGATCACCTTGCCTTCACGGCGAGCGAGCAGGCGGAAGCCATCCGCCTTTATCTCGTGAATGAAGTGCGGACCAGTTGGTGGGTTTGCGACGCGTGTCGGTTGGCAGGGACGGAATATCACGAGATTCGAATGCAGGCTTGCTGCGGGTGAGTCAAGTTGCCGCATGCCGAAGCATTGACCCGAGACAATCTTGTCACTATTGCTTGAGCACTAGTGACGAGACCTGACGTCAACTTCCTGCAAACGAAGGAAAAAGAGAACTGCCATGAGAACCAGGGCATTCGCATATTTGCGCACATCGAGCGCCGCAAATGTGGGCCTCGACAAGGACTCCGAGAAGCGCCAGCTTGCAACTATCGAGGCCTATGCAGCGCGCGAAAATGTCGAGCTCGTCAGCTCGTTTTATGATGCCGCCGTTCGCGGCGGTGACGCGATCGATGCTCGCCCGGGCTTTGCGGCCATGCTCGAGGCGATCGCCGTCAACGGCGTGCGCACCATTATTGTGGAAAGCGCCAACCGCTTCGCTCGCGATCTCATCGTCCAGGAAACTGGCCATCGCATGCTGCGCGATATGGGAATCACCCTGATCGCGGCCGATAGCCCGGACGCTTTCATCGAGGATAGCCCCACGACCGTTCTCATTCGCCAGGTTCTTGGGGCCGTCGCGCAATTCGAGAAAGCGGCGCTCGTGGCAAAGCTGAGAGCGGCGCGCGAGCGTAAGCGTCGCCTGACCGGTCGCAAGGTGGGCGGTCGCGCATCGATTGCCGAGATGCGCCCTGAAGTGGTCGAGGAGGCAAGGAGGCTTTCAAGGAGGAGGCCGAAGGGCGGCAAGCGATCGTTGCGCGAGATTGCTACGGAGCTCGCCAACACGGGTCACGTGGCCCCTTCAGGCAAGCCCTATCACCCCGACATGGTCAGGCGAATGCTGGCGAAGTGAAAAGTAAGCGCGCGCCTACTTTTTGTTCATATTCGCGCACAAAGAAAAACCCCCGAGGGTGTTCCGCCCCTCGGGGGTCCAACGGAGGTTGTGTTCATCACGAGTCCGGGGCCGAAACGGAAGAAAACGGCCCCACTGACGATTCTAGGGCGTGTCGTCCGGGCGACAAGGGTCATAAACACCGAAGAAAAAGCCTTGGCTCCGTTATGCATGCGAAGCCAAGGCTCATGGAGGGTAGGAGATGCCCCCTTGCCACACGGGGCGGAGACATCCCACCACAGGATCAGGTGAACCGCAAGAGAAACCCCCGAGGGGAAGGAGCCTCGGGGGCCGGCGGAGGTCATTACCTCTGCCCGGGCGAGTGCGAATCGACCCTCGAGATTATCCCATCACGGCGCTCGATTGGTCGCAAGCGGAGGCGCTTTCATCGCTGGTAAATTGCGGCCGCGGGTGGAAAGGATCTCACTGACACTTGTGCCAGGTAGCATGGGCACGGTCGCCGCTACCATAGCAGTAGCCGATCTGGGCCAAGGTCTGCTCAAAATTCAGGCGCGCATCACAGGAGAGTTGGGTCGCGGGGTCATCACTTGACCCGCCGCGACATTGTTCGTCGAGCTTGGCATGCATAGCCACGACGTTCTTATCGAGGCTCTCGGCATAAGCGGGCGTGGCTACGATAGCCTCAGCAATCAGATGGCCGAGTACCGCCACGACAAGGGCTGAGAGAAACGTATTCATCATCTCGGGCAGCCTACGGGCTCAGGCCAGCCAGCCATTCGGCAAGAACGATCGGTTCTTTGCCGGTGGATAATGCACCAGCAGAGGAAGTTGGGTCCAGTTTCGGTCCAGATACGAGTGAACCCAGCGCGAACAAACGTGCACAAACGCGAACGCGCTGAATGGAATTTCAAGGACTTACGAGTAGAGCACAACTTTGCCAAGGTTGGGGTCGTGGGTTCGAATCCCATCGCCCGCTCCAAATCCATATTGTCCGTACCGGACACATGGGTGACAATTCGTTCCTAAGACATGGGTGACAATCCGGGCCGAAGGGGTTGTCGAGGGGCTGCAAAGTTCTCTGCTCCAAGTCGATGAAGCCGAGATCGTAGCCCGTTAAGCTCA
>Ga0213876_10000758_pt1 | contig 22330 bp, 21 predicted proteins | sample BarmaccomBMRX_R9_FD_160113 | JGI IMG/M metagenome (GOLD analysis project Ga0213876, IMG submission 160113) | Root-associated microbial communities from Barbacenia macrantha in rupestrian grasslands, the National Park of Serra do Cipo, Brazil - RX_R9 | ecosystem: Host-associated > Plants > Roots... | reverse complement strand
AGACCGGCCCGAGCGCCTGAATCGCGGTCTTGATTTCGTTGGCGTGTTCGAGGTCACGCACCGTCTTGGTTTCGCGAGCCCGGCGGATCTCCTCGACCTGCTTCGCGGCGCCACGCGAGGCCACGATCGCCAGGCCGCGCGGCAGCAGGAAGTTGCGACCGTAGCCGTCTTTGACCTCCACAGTGTCGCCGACGGACCCGAGGTGGTCGACGTCAGCCGTCAGAATCAGCTTCATCGTTTTCGTACTTTCCGTTGGGGTGTGGGCGATTAGCGCGCCGAGGAGGTGAAGGGCAACAGCGCCACCTCACGGGCATTCTTGACCGCTATCGCGATATCCCGTTGGTGCTGAACGCAATTGCCGGTGACGCGGCGGGCTCGGATCTTGCCGCGCTCGCTGATGTAGGTGCGCAGCAGGGCGGTGTCCTTGTAGTCGATCGATTGGTCCTTTTTGGCGCAGAAGACGCATTTGCGCGCCTTGACGGGCTTTTCCGGAGCCGGGCGCCGCTTGGTGGACTTGGGCATGATGTGTCTTTCTTCCGTATCTGAAGTGTTGTGAGTTAAAAGGGCGGTTCGTCGTCACCGCCGCCGAACGAGCCCGACGCCGGGGCGCTGCCCCAAGGGTCGTCACCCGAGCCGCCGCCTGTTGGTGCAGGCGCCGGACGAGATCCGCCGCCGCCCCCGCCACTGCCACTGCCACTGCCACTGCCGAAGCCGCCGCCCCCGCCGCCGCTGCGGCTGGCCTTGTTGACCTTGGCAGTGGCGTACCGCAGCGAGGGGCCGATCTCGTCGACCTCGACTTCGACAACGGTGCGCTTCTCGCCCTCGCGGGTCTCGAAGGAACGTTGCTTGAGCCTGCCGGTGACGATCACGCGGGCGCCCCGCGTGAGGCTTTCGGCCACATTCTCCGCCGCCTCCCGCCAGATGTTGCAGCGCAGGAACAGCGCCTCGCCGTCTTTCCACTCCCCGCTCTGACGGTCGTAGATCCGGGGCGTGGATGCCACGGTGAAGTTGGCGACCGCCGCACCGGACGGCGTGAACCGCAGCTCGGGGTCAGCGGTCAGGTTTCCGACAACGGTGATGGTGGTGTCACCAGCCACAATTTTCCTCCTGGAGCGTTGGAGCGTGGGATCGCTGTGCCTGCAAAGAGACTGCTAAGAGACTAAGCGCCGGCACCGACAGCGGACAGTCAGTGCTTGTCGGTGCGCATCACCTTCGTGCGCAAAACCGACTCGTTCAGGCTCAACTGGCGGTCGAGTTCGGACACCGTCGCCGGTTCGGCCTTCAGGTCGACGACGACATAGATGCCTTCGGCGTGCTTCGCGATCTCGTAAGCCAGCCGACGCTTACCCCAGATGTCGATTTTGTCGACGGACCCGCCATCCTTGCGGACAACATTGAGGAACGTCTCCAACGACGGGGCTACGGTACGTTCGTCGAGCGTGGGGTCAAGAATGACCATGATTTCGTATGGACGCATGGAAACCTCACCACCTCCTCTGGTCTGAGCGGCCACGGTCGTTCCGTGGCAGGAGGGTCGCCTGCGTCGGCAACCGCCCCAGGGTACCGGACGTAAGGCCGAGCTGAAAAATCACTTCCGAGCTCGCGCGTATTCGCCGGCCCTGGCCTTCGTCGCCGCGTCGGCCTTTGCCAGCGAGCCCGAGTCGAACGGGGGCTGCGGGTCGTATTCGATCAGCAGCTGGGCAGCCTGGGCGGCCTGCCGATCGACCAGCAACTCGACCAGTCGCAAAGCCATGTCGATGCCGCTCGATACACCCGCTGCGGTGATGAGTCGTTGCGGCAGGTGCTCGACGACGCGCTCGGGCACGTAGTGCGCTCCCAACTCCTCGAGCAGCGCGGCCGCACTCCAATGCGTCGCCGCGGTAAGACCGTCGAGCAGGCCGGCCGCGGCCAGCAGTAGGGCGCCCGTGCACACCGACGTCGTGAACGTCGTGCGCGGATGCACCGCTTGCAGCCAGCCACGGACAATGTCGTCGTGGATCAGCTGCCGGGTCCCCACCCCGCCGGGAACCACCACGACGTCGGGCGCATCGACTTCGTCGAACGTGGAGTCACAGGTGACGCCCAACATCCCGTTCTCCGTGCGCACTTCACCGCGGCGGTGCCCGACGAATATCACGTCAATCGACGGAATGCGTTGCAGCACTTCGTAAGGCCCGATCGCATCGAGTGCCGTGAACCGATCGAACAGCGGGATAGCGAGCAGCATCATGCCTCCGTCGTGACGGTCTCTCGTTCCGGCGCCGCATCTCCGGACGGTGCCGCCACGGGCTGGCGCAGCGCGCTCGGCCGTAGCCGGCGCGGAAGCCAGTCGGGCGGAGCATCGGGGGCACGGTCGAACGGACCGCCCGCCGGATCGTCGACACGACCATTCCAACGCACCAGATCCTCGTTGGGCCGGTAGATCTGGCGCGCAACGAGGGCACACAACGCCACCACCGCGACGTCACGCAGCAGCACCGTCGAGGTGAACCATTGCTCGGGCAGCGACCGGTTCGGGTTGCCGTACAGGTAATACATCCTGGGCACCCAGACAACCGCGTCGATCGTCATCCACGCCAAAAGTATCCGGCGGTGCGGCAGCGCCAGCACGGCCAACGGCACCAGCCACAGCGAAAACTGCGGGCTCCACACCTTATTGGTCAACAAGAACGCCGCCACCACCAAGAAGGCCAGCTGCGCTACCCGCGGCCGCTGCGGGGCGGTCAGCGCAATGTAACCGATTGCCGCACAACACAATACAAACAGCACCGTCACCACGGTGTTCAGCGTGGTGGGCGGCTCCCAGAAGCCGAGTGTCGGATCGAAGCCGCGCCAGCCAGTCAACGACTTGACGACGTTGTACAGGGAGTCCATGTCATCACCGCGCCGGGCGTTGAGGCGGAAGAACTCCGACCATCCCCGCGGAAACAGCAGCAGCACCGGCAGATTGACCAACAACCACGTCGCGCCCGTCGCAACGGCGGTCCGGGCAACCGCAGACAGGCGGCCGGTCCGGATTCCCAGCATCAGCAACGGGCCCAGGAAAAGCAACGGATACAGCTTGGCCGCGGCTCCCAGCCCGATAAGCACGCCGGCCAGCACCGGTTTACGCCGTGCCCACGCCATCAGGCCACTCGTTGCCAACGCCGTCGCCAAGGTATCGAAGTTGGTGAATATCTGAAAGATCAGCACGGGAGAGGCGGCCACCAGGGCCGCGTCCCAAATCCGCCGCCCGGCCAGACCCGTTGTCGCCCAGACGGTCGCGAGCCAGGCCAACGCCAACCCGAACGCCGCGATATTGAAGAACATGATCACCTCGGCCACCACCGGCAGCGGTGCGACCTTGCTCAGCGCGGTGTAGGTCTTGGCCAGCGCCATCGACATGTACTGATATACGCCGGTCAGCACCGGATACTCCATGTAGCGAACGGCGGGCTGGCCGTCGTAGCGGACCTGGGGTGTGCCGCTGGAATCGCGTTCGATCCAACTGGACTTGTACGGAAACTTGCCCTGGCTCAACAGCTCCGCGCCGTAGAGCGGCACGGTGTCGGAATAACACAACTCGTAGTACGCACGCTGGTTGTCCCAGTTCGCGACCCGCTGATCACCCGGGCCGGTGCCGGTGCTCTGCAGGCATGCCGCCTTGGTCGAGTAACCCAGCGCCAGCAACACTAGCGCAATCAGGAACATCACCCGCAGCGGCGACATGAGTCGGGTGCGGCCGATCAACGCGTGCCGGCCCACCGGCCCCCCGATGACATCAGCTAAGGCGGCACCCAATGTGTCTGTGCGACTGGGGCAATCGCGGTTGTCGGCGCTACGAAGGTCCACGGCCAGCGGCCGAGGTGAGATCGTGGCGCGCTGATTTGCCGCGCCGGTCACGGCGGCGACTGCCCTGGCGGCACCGGCTGGGCAGACGATGGCGCCGGAGCCGGGGGCGCAACGGTGACCGTTTGGGGCGGGCCAACCGGGATCGTGATACCAGGTGCCACCTCAACCGTCGGCTGGATGACGGTCACCGACGGCGCGGCAGGCGGTGGGGGCGGCGCGGCGGGCACACCCGCATAGCCGCCGATCTCACTCGGTTTGGGGAACGATTCGTTCGAGCTGCCCCTCAGGGCGGCGTCCATGGTTGCCTTCCAGATGTCCGACGGCAACCCCGACCCGTAAACCTCTGCGCCAGAAGCGGTTACCAGCGGCACATTGTCCCCTACGGTGCCGACCCACACGGCCGTCGAGAGCGACGGCGTGTACCCGACCATCCAGGCGTCCTTGTTTGAGGTGGTGTCACCCAACTGCACCGTGCCGGTCTTGGCTGCCGACGACCGTCCGCCGGCCAGGCTGTGCCCACGCGAGTATCCCGCGATCGGCACCATGGCGGCGGTGGTGTTGTCGGCGACCCCTTTGTCGATGCGTTGTTCGCCCTGGTCGGAGTTGCCGGCGTCGAACAGCACCTGGCCCTCGGCGTTGACGACCTTCTGCACCAAATGCGGCTTGTGATAGACACCAGAGGCGGCCAGCGTGGCGTACGCCGAGGCCATGTCGACGGGCCGAGTTTGGTACTGGCCCAGCACGATTCCGTTGTTGGGTGGTCCGCCCTTACCATCTTCGGAAAGAGTGTGGGCAACGCCGGGGAAGCTGGCCGCGACGCCGGCTTGATGCGCGGCATCCGCGACGGCCTGAGGCCCGTTCTTCAGCTTGAGCATCAATCGGTAGTAGGCGGTGTTCAGCGAAAGCTTAAGCGCCTCGGCAATATTGCAAGTCCCACAACTCTCCCCGTCGACGTTCGTGATACTGATGCCGTCCACCGTCAGCGGCGAACTGTCCACCTGGTAACCCAGGCCGATGCCTTGTTGAAGCGCGGCAACCAAGGCGAAGACCTTGAACGACGACCCCGTCTGCAGTCCGGCCTGCGCGAAGTCGAAACCGTTTGCGTCAGAACCGCCGTAGTACGCGCGGATCGCGCCGTTGTGCGGGTCGATCGAAACGACGGCCGACCGCATGTCAGGATCCTGGCCCTCGAGGTACTTCGCTACCGCCTTTTCGGCGGCCTGCTGGGCCTTCGGGTCGATCGTCGTGGTGACCACCAGGCCCTGAGTGTTCAGGGTCTGCTCGTCGACGTTGAACAGCTCCATGAGCTCTTTGGTCACCTGACGCTCGATCAGCCCATTGGGGCCGCTGGGCTGGTTCTGGGCGCGGGCCTGGTCGATCGGGACGGTCTGCGGAAACACTTGTGCCGCGCGATCGTTCGGCGACAATGCCTTGGTCTCCACCATGCCGTCGAGGACCCAGTTCCAGCGAGTCTGGGCGCTTTGCGGATCGACTGCCGGGTCCAGTGTGGACGGTCGCCGAATCAGCGCCGCCAACAGTGCCCCCTCGGAAACGGTGAGCTGCTCGACCGGCTTGTCGAAATAGGCCTTGGACGCGGCCGAGATCCCGTATGCGCCACGGCCGAAGTAGATGATGTTCAGATAAGCCTGCAGCACGTCATCTTTCGACCACTCCCCCGACATCTTGGTGGCGATGACAAGTTCCTTCGCCTTGCGCAGCAGACCGCTGAGCCCGTGTTGCGCGGACCCGACCAGCGCGTTCTTCACGTACTGCTGAGTGATGGTCGATCCACCCTGTAGATCACCGTTGCCGAACAGGTTGTTGTTCACCGCGCGTGCGAACCCGCTGAACGAGAAGCCCGGGTTCGAATAGAAGTTGCGATCTTCGGCGGCGATCACCGCCTGGCGCACGTGCACCGGAACTTGGTTGAGGCTGACGTCCACGCGATTACCTTCGGGCGGAACAATTCTCGCGATCTCCGAGCCATCGCTGGCCAGGATCGTGGATACCTGGTTGGTGCGGATGTCACCAGGCCTGGGAACGTCGACGATGAAGTAGGCCATGCCGAAGGTGACGATCGGCAACAGCACCACCAGTACCGCTGCCAGGAGGAGCCCGCGGCGCACCCAATGCCAATTCACCCGTTGGACCCACTGGCGATTCGCGATGGGTCTTGGAGGTCTGCCGCCCGGCGGTCCGGGCGGCCCCGGCGGAGGCGGTGGTCCGCCGGGCGGGCGACGTCCTGAGCCCGGTCGGTCGCGCCGCGAATGCTGAGCCGACGTGCTGCCCAACGCCGCCTTGACCGCCTCGATCGGATCGCGCTGGGCGGGCGTCGGCGCAGAACTATCCATTGCGGCCTTGACCGCCTCGATCGGGTCGGGTTGCCCCGGCGCCCGCTCATCGGTGACGGCCGGGATGATCGCGGTCATTCGGTCGTCGGGGGGAACCTGGCGACGCGGACCCGATGGCGGACGCTGGACCGAATTCTGGCCGTCTTCGCCGCTCGAATGTCTGCCGCCACCATCAGCCGCCTGCTCGGGCGGCTCGTCGCTGGACGACTGGTGGTGGCGCCCTTCGCTATTCACTGGCCCTGCGGGCGCCGGTCCCCCTGGGAGGTCGTGCTGGGCGCACCGCACCCAGCACGTACGACTTCACCAGGTGATTCCAACTGCAGGTCCGACACACCTCGACGACGTGGACCGCGAACTCCGAGAACCGGGTTGCCAGCAAGACCAACTCCTCGGCGGTACGTGCAGAGCCGGACACCGCGCCGAGGTGCTCACCGAACACCCACGACACCAGCGTGAGTTGCTCTTTGCGGCAGATCGGACACACCACTTGGCTCTGTTTCCCGTGAAACTTCGCGGCGCGCAGTAGATAGGGATTGGCATCACACACCTCGGACACCCCGGTGCGGCCCGAGTACACCTCGGCCAGCAGGGAGCGCCGCCGAAGCGCGTAGTCCACCACCTGTCGCTGCAGTCGCACGGTGACCAGAGTACGTCGCCAACCGCAGCGCCGACACGCAACCGAAGCTGTTGGCGCCCGTGCGCCGGTCGGACATACCAGTGCAGCGCCTGACTTCTACGAGCGTTGGATTGCGAAATGGCTGGGCACCGCTTGGTGGTGGTGTCACGACACGACCCCGGGCCGGTGAACTAGGCCGCCCGGCTGACGCCGGCGTGAACAACTGCGCGCGGGTGTGGCCAGTTCCGCTCTTTGTGACTAACACCGCACAAACGTCTGGTGGTGTTGTCGCTAATATATCGAAACGATACGATGACGCGAGGCGTCGTACCATCGTAACCACCCAACGTAACTAGCTGCGCAAAGGAGGTGACTCGATGCTGGAGCTCGCCATCCTGGGTCTCCTCATCGAATCTCCGATGCATGGTTACGAATTGCGCAAACGGCTGACCGGCCTGCTCGGCGCGTTCCGGGCGTTTTCGTATGGCTCGCTCTATCCCGCCCTGCGGCGCATGCAGGCCGACGGTTTGATCGCCGAGAACGCGGCCCCGGCCGGCACCCCGGTCCGGCGTGCCCGGCGGGTCTACCAGCTGACCGACACGGGGCGCCAGCGGTTCGGCGAGCTGGTGGCCGACACCGGCCCGCACAACTACACCGACGACGGCTTCGGAGTGCACCTGGCGTTTTTTAATCGCACCCCGGCCGAGGCACGGATGCGCATCCTGGAGGGTCGCCGCCGCCAGGTGGAGGAACGCCGGGAGGGGCTGCGCGACGCGGTGGCGAGAGCCAGCAGTTCGTTCGACCGCTATACGCGCCAGCTGCATCAGCTAGGGCTGGAATCCAGTGAGCGTGAGGTCAAGTGGCTCAACGAGCTCATCGCCGCCGAACGGGCCGCGCCCGGCTTGTCCGAACAGACGTAACAGGACCCGACCCCAAGCAAGTCCTACGAACTACACCCGAGACGGAAGTTAGAGGTTAAGGAGAACGCCCATGAGTGAGTACAGTCCGCTACGGGCGCCAGAGGCGCTGACGGAGGTTCGAGTCGCCATTGTGGGCGTCGGCAACTGCGCGTCCTCGCTGGTCCAGGGCGTCCAATACTATTTCGACGCCGACGAGAACAGCACCGTTCCCGGTCTGATGCACGTGACGTTCGGCCAGTACCACGTTCGCGACGTGAAGTTTGTCGCCGCGTTCGACGTGGACGCCAAGAAGGTCGGTTTCGACCTGTCCGAGGCGATCTTCGCGTCGGAGAACAACACGATCAAGATCGCCGACGTGCCACCCACGAACGTGACCGTGCAGCGTGGCCCGACGCTCGACGGCATCGGCAAGTACTACGCCGACACGATCGAGGTGTCCGACGCCGAGCCCGTGGACGTCGTCCAGGCGCTCAGGGACGCCGAGGTCGACGTGCTGGTCTCCTACTTACCCGTGGGCTCGGAAGAGGCCGACAAGTTCTACGCCCAATGCGCCATCGACGCCGGTGTGGCGTTCGTGAACGCGCTGCCGGTGTTCATTGCCTCCGACCCGGTGTGGGCCAAAAAGTTCGCCGACGCCGGCGTGCCGATCGTCGGCGACGACATCAAGAGCCAGGTCGGCGCGACCATCACCCACCGCGTCATGGCCAAACTGTTCGAGGACCGCGGGGTGCAACTCGATCGCACCATGCAGCTCAACGTCGGCGGCAACATGGACTTCCTGAACATGCTCGAGCGGGAGCGGCTGGAGTCCAAAAAGATCTCCAAGACGCAGGCCGTCACCAGTAACCTGCAGCGTGAGTTCAAGACCAAGGACGTGCACATCGGCCCGTCCGACCACGTGGGCTGGCTCGACGACCGCAAGTGGGCCTACGTGCGTCTCGAAGGCCGCGCCTTCGGCGACGTGCCGTTGAACCTGGAGTACAAGCTCGAGGTGTGGGACTCGCCCAACTCTGCTGGCGTCATCATCGACGCGGTGCGGGCGGCCAAGATCGCCAAGGACCGCGGCATCGGCGGACCGGTGATTCCGGCTTCGGCCTACCTGATGAAGAGCCCTCCGCAGCAGTTGCCGGACGACGTGGCTCGCGCCCAGCTCGAAGAGTTCATCATCGAGGGGTAGCTCTTCCCGTTTTTGCAAGCCGCGCGCGTAACGCCACTGCGATTTTCATGCGCGTTTTCCGCAGTCACGTTGCGCTCGCGGCTATGGGGCCGCTTTTCTATTCCGCGGCACAGTTCGTAGTCTCGACGCTGTGACCGACATTTCCGAGGACGAACTGACCGGCCTCTCCGAGTTCGATCTGCTGGCCGAGAACGCCGAGCAGGCCGGTGTTACGGGTCCGCCTCCCCTGGTAGAGCGGATCACGGCTGGCGCGGTGAGCGCCTTGCGCTGGGGCGGCTCGGCGCCGCGGATCATTTTTCTGCACGGTGGCGGGCAGAACGCACACACCTGGGACACCGTGATCGTCGGTCTCGGCGAGCCGGCGCTGGCGGTGGACCTTCCCGGGCACGGTCATTCGGCCTGGCGCGAGGACGGCGACTACTCGCCGCAGCACAATGCCGACACTTTGGTCCCGACCTTGCGCGAGTTTGCGCCGACAGCCGAATTCGTGGTGGGCATGTCACTCGGTGGGCTGACGGCGATACGGCTGGCCGCGGTGGCACCCGAGCTCGTACGTCAACTCGTCCTGATCGACGTGACCCCGTCGGCGCTGCAGCGGCACTCCGAGATGACTAAAGAGCAGCGTGGCACTGTCGAGTTGATGCAAGGTGAGCGCGAGTTCCCCAGCTTCCAAACCATGCTCGACCTGACCGTCGCCGCGGCCCCGCACCGCGAGGTAAAAGCGCTGCGGCGCGGGGTGTTCCACAACTCCCGCCGCCTCGACAACGGCAACTGGACGTGGCGTTACGACGCCATTCGCGCCTTTCCTGATTTCAGCACCCTGTGGGATGACGTCGACGCCCTATCCGCACCGGTAACCCTCGTGCGTGGTGGTACTTCGGGTTTCGTCAACGACCACGACGTTGCTGAACTCAGCAGGCGCGCAACGGATTTCCGCGGGGCACACATCATCGAGAACTCGGGCCACTCCGTGCAAAGCGACCAGCCGCGCGCCCTGATCGAGCTACTCCGCTCGCTGATCGATGCGCGCTGAGCCGGCCCGTTCAGGCCCAGCGCGATCCCGGCGGCTCCGCGCCGTCACGGCCGGGCATACGGTGGTGACATGACTTCCGACCGCCCAATCCGTATCGGCGTGCAATTACAACCCCAACAGGCTCCCCGTTACCGCGACATTCGCGACGCCGTTCGCCGCTGTGAAGACATCGGTGTCGACATCGCGTTCAACTGGGACCACTTCTTCCCGCTCTATGGAGATCCCGACGGCGCACATTTCGAATGCTGGACGATGCTCGGGGCCTGGGCCGAGCAGACGTCGCGCATCCAGATCGGCGCCCTGGTGACGTGCAACTCCTACCGCAACCCGGAACTGCTCGCCGACATGGCCCGAACCGTCGACCACATCTCGGACGGACGGCTCATCCTGGGGATCGGTTCTGGTTGGAAGCAGAAGGATTACGACGAATACGGTTACGAATTCGGCACCGCCGGCAGCCGCCTCGACGACCTGGCCGCCGCGCTGCCCCGAATCAACGAGCGTCTGACCAAGCTCAACCCGCAACCCACCCGTGATATCCCGGTGCTGATCGGTGGCGGGGGCGAGCGCAAGACCCTGCGACTGGTTGCCCAGTACGCCGACATCTGGCACAGCTTCGCCTCTGCCGAGGAGTTGCCGGCGAAGACCGCCGTACTGGACCGGCACTGCGCCGACGTCGGGCGGGACCCCGGCCTCATCGAACGCTCGGCCGGGGCTCAAAGCCGCGGGGACCTGACGACGAATGCCGAATCCCTCGTCGGTCTCGGCGTCACACTGCTGACCGTCGGTTGCGGCGGTCCCGATTACGATCTGAGTTCCGCGGAAGCGCTGTGCAAATGGCGCGACAGCCGTTAAGCCGTCCGCCTCATATTTGCCTCTGCTTCATCTGCCAAACATCTCAACGCGCGCGCCAAGACGTGAGAAACTTGCCAGCGCTGATGGCTGGATCGGGGCGGAAAAGAGACACGTAGAAACTGATGCCGAAGAAATACGGGGTCAAGGAGAAGGACCAGGTTGTTTCTCACATCCTGACCCTTCTGCTGACCGGCAAGCTGCGCACCGGCGACCGAGTTGACCGCAACGAGATCGCGCTTGGTTTGGGGATCAGCCGCGTCCCCATCCAAGAGGCGCTGGTTCAGCTCGAACACGACGGCATCGTGTCGACCCGCTATCACCGGGGAGCGTTCATCGAACGGTTCGACCAAGCCACCGTCCTCGAGCATCACGAACTCGACGGGTTGCTCAATGCCATCGCCTCATCCCGAGCCGCCACCAACCCCACCCCGCGGATCCTGGGGCAACTCGACGCGCTGCTGCGCTCGCTGCGCAACGCAAAGGACTCGCGGACCTTTTCCGAAGTCGCGACCGAGTACCGGCGCACGGTCAACGACGAGTACGCCGGCCCGCGCTTGTACGCCACGATTCGCGCCTCACAAAATCTCATTCCCCGCGTGTTCTGGATGACCTATCAAAACAGCCGCGACGACATGCTGCCGTTTTACGAAGAAGAGACCGCGGCAATCCAGCGCCGCGACCCGCAGAGCGCGCGCGCCGCGTGCACAGGGCGCTCACAACTCATGGCGCACACCATGCTCGCCGAGTTGTGTCGGCGGGGAGTGTTCCCGGCGTCCGACAGTGCCACCGATGGCGTCTACACCAAGCCGTCGATCGTCCTGTAGAAGGACCGCCGGCTGGTCGTTACGGTGGCGGTGATGAATTCCCGCCGGGGCGCGCATGCCGACTGGAGGTCAAAGCTGCCGCCGTTCGTCGCGACAATCCTAATGGTGGGCAGCCTGGTATGGGCCGCGCCCGCGGCGGCCGACCGCAATCAGTGCGCACCGGCCGGGTTGGAGAGTGCCAGGGCGCTGCCGGACGATGTTTCCGGTCATGCCGGGACGGCGGCGGCGGGCCAGGACGACCCGGACACCACCCCCAGCGTCGTGCCGCTGAGCTCGGTGAACGCAGCTGCGCTGGGGCTGGGAACGCCGGGCGTGCTCACCGCAGGCACCCTGTCGGACGCCCCGCCGAATGTCTGCATCAGTTCGACCGGGCAATTCACCGGGTTCGACAACCAGCTGCTGCGCGCCATCGCCAACAAGCTCGGCCTGCAGGTCCGTTTCGTCGGGACGGACTTCTCCGGGCTGCTCGCCCAGGTGGCAGCGCGGCGCTTCGACGTCGGCTCGGCGTCGGTCAAAGCCACCCAGGCTCGGCGGCGCACCGTCGCGTTCACCAACGGCTACGACTTCGGCTACTTCGCGCTCGTCGTGCCTCCTGGCTCGGCGATCCAGAAGTTCGGTGATCTCAACGGCGGACAACGAATCGGCGTGGTCCAGGGGACCATCGAGGAGTCCTACGTCGTCGACACCTTGCACCTGCAGCCGGTGAAGTATCCCGACTTCGCCACCGTGTACGCCAGCCTCAAATCCCGCCAGATCGATGCGTGGGTTGCGCCGGCGGGACAGGCGTCGAACGCGCTGCAACCAGGCGACCCGGCGCAGGCCGTCGCGTACACGTTCAGCCCGGGCGCGTTTGTCGCCTATCCGGTGGCCAAGGACAACCAACCCCTCGTCGATGCGCTGAACTCCGGGCTGGACGCCGTGATCGCCGACGGCACCTGGGCGGACCTCTATTCCCAATGGGTTCCGCGGACGCTGCCGCCGGGCTGGAAGCCCGGGTCGAAAACCGTTGCCGCACCGACACTGCCAGACTTCGCCGCGATCGCCGCCAGCCGCCACAGTAAGCCGGTGGGCCCGGCCGCACCGAAGTCGACACTGGCACAGTTGCGCGATGCCTTTTTCGACTGGGAGATGTACCGGCAGGCCGTCCCCACTTTGCTCACCACGGGACTGCCGAACACGTTGATTCTGTCGGGCAGCGCCAGCGTCATCGGGCTCGCCCTGGGGTTGGCGCTGGCGGTCTGTGGAATCTCGCGCTCGCGTTGGCTGCGCTGGCCGGCGCGGATCTACACGGATGTTTTCCGCGGCCTTCCCGAAGTGGTGATCATCTTGATCATCGGTCTCGGCGTCGGCCCGATCGTGGGTGGACTGACCAACAACAATCCCTACCCGCTGGGCATCGCGGCGCTTGGACTCATGGCCGCGGCCTACATCGGTGAAATCCTGCGCTCGGGAATTCAGAGCGTCGATCCCGGCCAGCTCGAAGCCTCCCGCGCCCTCGGGTTCAGCTACCCGGCCGCGATGCGACTGGTGGTGGTGCCACAAGGAATACGGCGGGTGCTGCCGGCATTGGTCAATCAGTTCATCTCACTGCTGAAAGCCTCAGCGCTGGTGTACTTCCTGGGCCTGGTCGCCCAGCAGCGGGAGCTGTTTCAGGTGGGCCGTGATCTCAACGCGCAGACCGGCAACTTGTCGCCGCTCGTGGCCGCGGGCCTGTTCTACTTGCTGTTGACCGTCCCGTTGACGCATTTGGTGAACTACATCGACGCCCGGCTTCGCCGTGGTCGCAACGCGATCGAGCCCGAGGAGCCCGCCGAGATAGTGGCTTCGAGGTTCGGTCAGGACATGATATGACCGCCACGACCGTCGCCTTTCGGCGTGCACCAATATCGTTGGAAGCCAAGCGTATTCACCAAACACTTGGCGGGACGCAAGTGTTGCGCGGTGTCGACGTCGACGCCCCCGCGGGTAGCACGGTGGCCATCATCGGACCGTCCGGCTCGGGCAAGTCGACGCTGCTGCGCACTCTGAACCGGTTGCACGAACCCGACAGCGGCGACATCCTGCTCGACGGCCGCTCGGTGTTGCGCGACGACCCCAACGAACTGCGCCAGCGCATCGGCATGGTGTTCCAGCATTTCAATCTGTTTCCGCACCGCAGCGTGCTGGACAACGTCACCCTGGCCCCGCGCAAACTGCGCCCGCTGTCCGCGGACGCTGCCCGCGAGCTGGCGCTGGCTCAACTGGACCGAGTTGGCCTGAAGCACAAGGCCGCTGCACGTCCCGGCATGCTGTCGGGCGGCCAGCAACAACGGGTGGCGATCGCCCGCGCACTGGCCATGGCCCCGCAGCTGATGTTCTTCGACGAGGCTACTTCGGCGCTGGATCCCGAGATGGTTAAAGGCATTCTGAAACTGATCGCCGACTTGGGTGCCGACGGGATGACGATGATCGTCGTCACCCACGAAATGGGCTTCGCCAGGTCGGCATCCGACACCGTCGTGTTCATGGATTGCGGCAAGGTTGTGGAGTCCGGCCCACCCGAGCAGATATTCGAGGCGGCCAAGACGGAGCGCCTGCAGAGGTTCCTGTCCCAAGTACTTTGACTGCCGGCAACCTGCCGTGCGATACCCGGCGTCAATGCCGGGGTATCGGGTTAGACTGCCGACTTATGTCGGACAGCAACGCCACCGCTCCGGAGGTAACGGAGTTGGCCGTGGGGCTACACCGAGCGCTAGCGAAACTGATTTCGATCCTGCGTCGCGGCGACCCCAGCGGGGTCGTCGCCGGTGATTTGACCCTGGCTCAGCTCTCGATCCTGGTCACACTCCTCGATCAGGGTCCCATTCGGATGACGGACCTGGCCGCGCACGAGCGGGTACGAACTCCCACCACCACGGTGGCGATCCGCCGTCTGGAGAAGATTGGGCTGGTGAAGCGCTCCCGCGACCCGTCCGACCTGCGGGCCGTGTTGGTCGATATCACCCAGCGCGGGCGGGCAGTTCACGCCGAGTCGCTGGCCAACCGGCACGCCGCGCTGGCGGCCATGCTCAGCAAGCTTTCCGAATCCGACCTGGAGACCCTGCTGAAGGCTCTTGCACCGCTGGACCGGCTGGCCGCCAGCGAACCCGGCCCCGGCACAGCCGGCGACTCCCCCGCATGTCAGGCTTGAAACTAGCTGACGCGCAACTCAATTGATACACCGTTAAACTGTCACACATGCCGACTGCACTCATCACCGGCGCCGGCGGCGGCATTGGTTCGGCGATCGCCACCGCGCTGGCGCCCACGCACACCCTGCTCTTGGCGGGCCGGCCTTCGGCGCGTCTTGACGCCGTCGCCGAGCGATTGGGCGCCACCACGTTTCCGTTGGATCTGACCGATACCGATTCGATCGAGTCCAGCTGCGAGATCGTGGACGAACTGGACGTGCTGGTCCACAACGCAGGGTTGTCGATCCCAGGCCGGGTCGCCGAATCCAGCGTCGAAGAATGGCGCGCCACCTTCACCGTGAATGTCTTTGGCGCGGTGGCGCTTACGTTGGTGCTGCTACCCGCCTTGCGCCAGGCTCGCGGTCGAGTGGTGTTTATCAACTCGGGTTCCGGACACAACGTTTCGCCGGGCATGGCGTCCTATTCGGCAAGCAAGTTTGCTTTGCGCGCCTTCGCCGATTCGCTGCGCATCGACGAGCCGACGCTGCTGGTGACCAGCGTGCACCCCGGCCGCACCGACACTGACATGCAGCGTGAACTCGTCGCTCACGAAGGCGGCGAATACGATCCCGCCACGTTTCTGCGACCCGAAACCGTCGCCGAAGTCGTCGCCCACGTGGTGGCGACCCCACGGGACGGTCACGTCCACGAGGTGGTTGTCCGTCCCAGCGGTTAGACGACCAGGTTGACCAGACGCCCGGTAACTACGATCACCTTGCGCGGGCTGGCACCGGCCAGGAATGCCTGCACCTTATCGTCGGTCAGCGCAGCAGCTTTGAGCGTTTCCTCGTCGGCGTCGGCCGCGACCACGATCCTGCTGCGCACCTTGCCGTTCACCTGCACCGGGTATTCGACGGTGTCTTCAACGAGGTAGGCCGGATCGGCCTCCGGGAACGGGCCGTGTGCCAGCGATGTGCTGTGGCCCAGCCGCAGCCACAGTTCCTCGGCCAGGTGCGGCGCCAGCGGCGCCAGCATCAGCACCAGCGGCTCCGCCGCCGCTCGTGGCACGGAGCCACGGTGCAGCTTGGTGAGGTAGTTGGTGTACTCGATCAGCTTGGCTGTAGCGGTGTTATTACGAAGTGCCACAAAGTCTTCGGATGCCCCGGCGATGGTGCGATGCAGGACCACTAGGGTGCCGGCGTCCAACTGAGCGTCCGTCACCCGCGTCTCGCCCGTGCGTTCGTCGACCACCAGTCGCCACACTCGCTGCAGGAAGCGGTACGCACCCACGACGTCCTTGGTAGCCCACGGGCGGGACGCCTCCAGCGGACCCATCGACATCTCGTACACCCGCAGTGTGTCGGCGCCGTACTCATCGCAGATCTCGTCGGGCGATATCGAATTCTTCAGGCTCTTACCGATTTTCCCGAATTCCTGAAAGACCTCGATCTCGCCGTCGGGCCCAGGGTAGACGAACCCGCCGCCGCGTTCGATCACCTGCTCGGCCGGAACGTAGGACCCGCGCGCGTCGGTGTAGGCAAAGGCCTGGATGTAGCCCTGGTTGACCAGCCGGCGGTACGGCTCGCGCGAACTGACGTGACCCAGGTCGTAGAGGACCTTGTGCCAGAACCGGGCATAAAGCAGGTGCAGCACCGCGTGCTCGGCTCCCCCGACGTATAGGTCGACGCCGCCCGGATCGTCCGGGCCGTGCTCGGCCGGGCGCGGGCCCATCCAGTACGCCTCGTTTTCCTTGGCGCAGAATCGCTCCGAGTTATGCGGGTCGGTGTAGCGCAGCTCGTACCAGGAACTACCCGCCCACTGTGGCATCACGTTGGTGTCCCGGGTGTAGGGCTGCAAACCGTCACCCAGATCCAACTCCACGTGCACCCACTCGGTGGCCTTGGCCAGCGGAGGCGATGGCTCGCTGTCGGCATCGTCGGGGTCGAACGACACCGGCGAATAGTCCGGGACGTCTGGCAGTTCGACCGGAAGTGCGCACTCGTCGAGCGCATGGGGTCGGCCGTCGGTGTCGTACACGATCGGGAAGGGCTCACCCCAGTACCGCTGCCGCGCGAAAAGCCAGTCCCGCAACTTGAATTCGATGCGCGCGCGGCCGCGACCGTCGGACTCCAGCCTGGCGGTGATCGCCTGTTTAGCCGCCGCCACGGTCATGCCATCGAGATAGTCCGAGTTCACCAGGACTCCGTCGCCGGTGTATGCGGCCTCCGAAATGTCGCCGCCGGCAATGACTTCGACGATGGGCAGGTGCAATTCCCGAGCGAAGTCCCAGTCCCGCTGGTCGTGGCCCGGCACCGCCATGATGGCTCCGGTGCCGTAGCCGATGAGCACATAGTCGGCGATGAAGATCGGCACCGGCTTGCCAGTTGCCGGGTTGGTGGCGTAGCTGCCCAGGAAGACGCCGATCTTCTCTTTGCTCTCCTGGCGCTCCAGGTCGGACTTCGCCGCGATCGCACGGCGATAGGCCGCGACGGCCTCCCTCGGCGTGGCGGCGCCGTATGTCCAGGCGGGGTCGACATCTGCCGGCCAGTCCGCAGCAGCCAATGCGTCGACCAGCTCATGCTCGGGGGCCAGCACCAGATACGTTGCGCCGAAAAGGGTGTCGGGACGGGTGGTGAACACGTCGATGTCGGCCTGCGGTGTGGCGAACAAGGCCGAGGCGCCGATCGAACGGCCGATCCAGTTGCGCTGCATCGTCTTGATCTTGTCCGGCCAATCCAACACCTCGAGGTCGTCGAGCAGCCGGTCCGAGTAGGCGGTGATCCGCATCATCCACTGCCGCAACCGTTTCCGGAACACGGGAAAGTTGCCGCGGTCGCTACGGCCGTCGGCGGTGACCTCCTCATTGGCCAGCACGGTGCCCAGCCCCGGGCACCAGTTCACCATCGAGTCCGCGCGGTAGACCAGGCGATAGCCGTCGATCACGTCGGCGCGCTCCCCCGTTGACAGCGCAGCCCACTCCCTGCCGTCCGTAAGACGGCGCGCACCGGAGTCGAATTCGGCAACCAGCTCCCCGATCGGGCGCGCCTTGTTGGCCGCGGCGTCGAACCAGGCGTTATAGATCTGCAGGAAGATCCATTGCGTCCATTTGTAGAACTCGACGTCGGTAGTCGAGAAGCTGCGCCGGGTGTCGTGGCCGAGGCCCAACCGGGCCAGCTGTCGGCGGAAGTTCACGACGTTGGCTTCGGTCCTGGTGCGCGGGTGGGTGCCGGTCTGCACCGCGTACTGCTCTGCGGGCAAGCCGAAAGAATCAAACCCTAACGCGTGCAGCACATTCCGGCCATTCATCCGGAAGTAGCGGGCGTAGACGTCGGTGGCGATATAGCCAAGTGGGTGACCGACGTGCAGTCCCTCACCCGAGGGATACGGGAACATGTCCTGCACGAACAGTTTGTCCTCGGCCACCCTCGTGCCGTCCGTCGGAGCCAGCGACCCGACCGGGTTGGGTACGTTGAACGTCCCGAGCCTGGCCCAGTTGTCCTGCCAGGTGCGTTCCAGCCGCGCCGCGAGCTCCGCGGAGTAGCGGTGGAGCGGGGCGTCGGAGGTGTCGGCGCCCGGGTCGTCCAAGGCGCCGCCGGACGTGCGGCCGGCCGCGGTGGTCGGGGAATCGGTCACGTCAACAGGGTATAAGGGTGCCGTTTGCGGCCCCGCCGGCCACGGGATGATCTCGGTTACGTTGCACACCGGTCAGAGGTTTGTCCCAGGTGTGTGTCAAGCCTGGTAGCCGACTTTAAGAGGAAATTAAAGTCAGGCTCTAACGAACCGGGGCGCGCTAGCCCAGCCCCAGCCCAGTGGGAGGACCGACGCAAAATGATGCAGATCGCCCGAACATGTCGGGTATTCGCGGGGGGTCTAGTCGCAGGCGCGATCGGCGTCGCGGTGTTCGCGGGCGCCACCGCATCGGCAGACCCGGCCTTTCCGGTGCCCGTCCCCACCCCGGCACCGGCCCCGCCGGCACAGAACCTCACCACCGTTCCCGGCGGCGCCAACAACAGGTTCGTCACGGCCCCCGCGCCGAACCCCTACCCCGCCGCCGTGGCGCCGGCTCCCGCCGCTGCTCCCGCGCCGGCCGCGGTAGCACCCGCCCCCGCCCCGGGCGCTCCGTCCTTGGCGCCGAACGCTCCGTCCTTGGCGCCCACGGCTTCTAACACTGGCGCGGCGACGCCAACGCCGGCCGCATCCGGAACGCTGCGCGAATACCTGCAGTCCAAGGGCGTCCGGCTCGAAGCGCAAAAGGCCCAGGGTTTCAAGGCGCTCGACATCACGCTGCCGATGCCACCCCGCTGGACCGCGGTGCCCGATCCCAACGTGCCCGATGCCTTCGCGGTGATTGCCGACCGGCTCGGCAACAGCCTGTATACGTCAAACGCGCAGGTAGTGGTCTACAGGCTGGTCGGTAACTTCGATCCCAAGGAAGCCATCACCCACGGCTTCGTCGACACCCAGCACCTGCTCGCCTGGCAGACCACGAACGCCTCGCTCGCCGATTTCGGCGGCTTCCCGTCGTCGATCATCGAAGGCACGTTCCGGCAGGACGACATGACGTTAAACACCTCGCGCCGCCATGTCATCGCGACCTCCGGAGCGGATAAGTACCTCGTGACGTTGTCGGTGACCACGGCCGCATCCCAGGCCGTCGCCGACGCGCCTGCGACCGACGCCATCATCAACGGCTTCCGGGTGGCGGCGCCGGGGTCACCGGCGCAGGCGCCCGCCCAGGCACCACGCAGCACCCCGCTCGGGGTCGCCGGGCAGCAGCCGATGCCAAATCAGGCACCGCTGCCACCGTCGTTGCCCGTGCCGCAGACCGCGCCTGCCATGACCACGCCGGCCGGGCAGACCGCCCCCGCCGCACTTGTCCCCCAGGCCGCGACCACCCCGCAGAGTCCGGCTGCGTCCCAAGGCCTGCCGAACCTGCTCGCCATGGTGCCCGGTCTGCCGCCGCTACCGAATCTGTCGTTGGGCACACAGCACTAGTCCCGCGGGCTGAGGCCCGGTGCGGCCCGACGAGCGGATCCGCTTGTGGCCTCGTATTGTGAGGCCATGTTGATCACGGGTGTGCTGTGCGTGTGTGCGGCGTTGTCCACCGCCGGGTTCGGAGCCTGGTCGCTGTCGCACACCCGCACCGCCGACGCCACCAGTGTGGCGGTGCGGGCAATGGGCCCCACCCAGTTGGCTGCCGCCGTGATGCTGGCCGCCGGCGGCGTGGTCGCTCTTGCGGCCTCACCGCACACCGCCCTGGTGTTGGTGATCGTCAGCGTCGCAGGCGCTCTCGGAACGCTAGCCGCGGGCTCCTGGCAGAGCGCGCGATACACGTTGCGCCGCAAAGCTTCCAGCGTCCAGCCGGGCGGTTGCGCCGGCAATTGCGCGGTCTGCAGTTCGCCCTGCCACTGAGCAGGGGCGGCCCCGTGGCGATCGCAAGCGCGGCGCAGCCGGGCGCAGCGGGTCGCCACCATCAGACCCGTGGCGAGACCCGCAGCGGGTCGCCTAGTTACGACTCACGTCGATTGGGTGGGTGGCGAGCAGCGAGAGGGGCAGCGGCTGTCGGCGCAACACCTGCCCCCACAGGTCGGCCCTTGGCCCGACCAGAACGTCAGATGGCAAGCCCGACAACACGATCCAGTCATCCCGCTCGATCTCACCTTCGAGCTGCCCGATGGTCCAGCCGGAGTAACCGGCGAAGATCCGAACCCCCTCGACCAGGGGCGCGATCGCGTCCGGCTCGGCATCCAGATCGACCATCACCATCCGGCCGGCGACGTGCCGCAGACCGGGCATGCCGTCGGGCTCGGCCCCTACGCGCAGCACGGCCAGACATAGGGCCGCGTCCCGCTTCACCGGCCCTCCGATGAACATCGTCTTCGGTTTGGCCGCGATCTTGGCCCATTGCGGCAAGACGTTGTAGACCGCAGTTTCACTCGGCCGGTTGAGCACCACGCCCAAAGTGCCACCGTCGTTGTGCTCGACGACATAGATCACGGTGCGGCGAAACGTCGGTTCCAAAAGATCGGTGTTGGCCAACAGTAATGTCCCTGCGCGCACCCGCTGGGCAGCGGGTGCCACATAATCTTCGGGATCTTCGGGCTGTGGCACCACACCATCATCGCACCCGCCGCAACATCCCCCGGAGAAACCAGTCCGGGCATGGAATAAATATTTGTACTGTGGTGTGCGGCAGCGTTTCGCGCGCGTTGCCTGCCCTCATCCCTGGCCTGATCCTGGAAGTAGGTTTTGTGACTCGCAGCCGGATGCGCGTCAGCGCACCCGCACAGCTTTGGCGTTCGGTGCGCAGTCTGCCCGATTTTTGGCAGCTGATGCAGCTGCGGATGGCCAGTCAGTTCGGCGACGGCCTGTTCCAGGCGGGCATGGCCGGAGCGCTGTTGTTCAATCCCGACCGCGCCGCGGACCCGTTTGCCATCGCGCGGGCCTTCGCGGTGTTGTTCTTGCCCTATTCGTTGCTGGCGCCGTTCGCCGGTGCGCTGCTCGATCGGTGGGATCGACGGCTGGTGCTGGTCGCCGCCAACATCGCCCGCCTGGCCCTGATCGCGTTGATCGGCACGATTCTTTTCGTGCGGGCCGGTGATCTGCCGCTGCTGTGCGGAGCCTTGTTGGCCAACGGCATTGCCCGCTTCATCGCATCCGGGCTGTCGGCCTCGCTGCCGCATGTGGTGCCGCGCGAAGAGGTGGTCACGATGAACTCGTTGGCCACGGCGGCGGGGGCGTTCGCGGCCTTTTTGGGAGCCAACTTCATGCTCTTGCCCCGGTGGCTGGCGGGCAACGGAGACAGGGGGGCCGCGGCGATCATCTTCACCGCCGCGATTCCGGTGTCGATTGCGTTGCTGCTGTCGCTGCGGTTCGGCCCTCGCGTGCTGGGCCCGGACGACACCAAGCAGGCGATCCATGGATCGGTCGTCTACGCGGTGATCACGGGTTGGCTGTACGGCGCGCGCACGGTGGTGCAACGACCGATGGTCGCCGCCACCTTGTCCGGTCTGGCTTCACATCGGATGGTGGTCGGCATCAACTCGCTGTTGATCTTGCTGCTCGTCCACCACATGAAGTCGGCCGCGATCGGGGGGCTGGGTGTCGCGCTGCTGTTCTTTGCGGCGTCGGGGCTGGGAGCTTTCCTGGCCACGGTGTTGACCCCGATCTCGGTCCGGCGCTGGGGGCGCTATGCCACGGCCAACGGTGCTTTGGTGGCGGCCGCGCTGATCCAGACGGCCGGCGTGGGGTTACTGCTGCCGGTGATGGTGGTCTGTGGATTCTTCCTCGGCGTGGCCGGGCAGATGATCAAGCTGTGCGCCGACTCGGCGATGCAGATCGACGTCGACGACGCACTTCGCGGACACGTATTTACGGTGCAGGACGCGCTGTTCTGGGTATCGTTCATCGTCGCGATCACCCTTGGTGCCGCCTTCATTCCCGACGACGGCCGGGCGCCCACGTATGTGTTGTTCGGGTCGGTGATCTACTTGTGTGGACTTGTCGCGCACAGCATCGTTGGCCGGCGCGCGCAGCCCGTGACCAATCGGGCCAATCTTTAGCGGGAGGCAATG
>Ga0213876_10000757_pt1 | contig 22341 bp, 14 predicted proteins | sample BarmaccomBMRX_R9_FD_160113 | JGI IMG/M metagenome (GOLD analysis project Ga0213876, IMG submission 160113) | Root-associated microbial communities from Barbacenia macrantha in rupestrian grasslands, the National Park of Serra do Cipo, Brazil - RX_R9 | ecosystem: Host-associated > Plants > Roots... | reverse complement strand
GACGCGGCGGTCGAAGCGGCCGGGCCGGAGGAGCGCCGGGTCGAGCACGTCGGGCCGGTTGGTCGAGGCCATGATGATGACGCCGTCGTTCGACTCGAAGCCGTCCATCTCGACGAGGAGTTGGTTCAAAGTCTGCTCGCGCTCGTCGTGGCCGCCGCCCAAGCCGGCGCCGCGGTGACGGCCGACCGCGTCAATCTCGTCGATGAAGATGATGCACGGCGCGTTCTTCTTGCCCTGCTCGAAGAGGTCGCGCACGCGCGAGGCGCCGACGCCGACGAACATCTCGACGAAGTCGGAGCCCGAGATGGAGAAGAACGGGACGTTGGCCTCACCCGCGACCGCCCGCGCCATGAGCGTCTTGCCGGTGCCCGGGGGGCCGACGAGGAGCACGCCCTTCGGGATGCGGCCGCCGAGCTTCTGGAACTTCTGCGGCTCCTTGAGGAACTCGATGATCTCCTGAAGCTCCTCCTTGGCCTCGTCCACGCCGGCCACGTCCTTGAAGGTGACGCGCTTCTGCTGGTTGTTCAGGAGCTTCGCGCGCGACTTGCCGAAGGAGAGCGCCTTGTTGCCGCCCGACTGCATCTGCCGCAGCATGAAGATCCAGAAGCCGACCAGGAGGAGGACAGGCCCCCACCACATCAGGATCGACCAGAAGGCGCTGTTGCCCGCGGCGGTCTCGTCCTCGACGGCGATGCCCTTCGAGGCGGCGAGGTTCATCAGCTCGTTCTGCTGGTCGGAGTTGCCGAGCTTGGTGTGAATCTCGGCCTTCGAGCCCTTCTCGATGGCGACGGCCTCGGTCGGCTTGATGGTCAGCTTCTCGACCTTGGTGTCGTTGATGAGCCCTCGCAGCTCGGTGATGTTCTTCTCCTGCGCGTTCTTCGCCGTCCGGTTCGTCACGAACTGGTAGAGCATCACGGCGCCGACCAGGATGAGCACCCAGAAAATCAGTTGTCTCGCAGTGGAACTCAAAATCTTCTACGCCTCCGACGCCGATGATAACCCAAACGGCGCCTTTTGTCGCTCCCCGCCGAACCCCTCGAAATGCAACGCCCGGCCGCCAACTTTCAGGGAGCGAGCCGCTGTTTTGATACGGCAGTCGGGCCTGGTTTGGATGCCCACGGCGCGCGCGCCGTTGCGCCTTCTGCCGCCCGCGAGGACGCCTCCCCGATTGTAGGTTCGGCCGCCGCCATTTTCAACCTTTTTCCCCGAAAAGGCCGCCCGCCGACCTGCGAGGCGTCGGCGGGCGGCCTTCTTCCGGCGGCGGCCTTCAAAGCCCTTACGGGGCCGGCACGAGGAACACGTCCCACGCCCACCGATTCACCTTCGCGCCCCGCGCGTCGTCCACCTTCGCCCGGTAGCGGAACCGGTTCCCGTACTCGTCCGTGCGCTTCGACTCCTTGTAGTCCAGATGTATCCGTACGACATCCAGCTCGGGGAGCGTGTGCAGCTCCGCGGGCTGCGAGACGCCGTCGTGGTTCGTGTCCTGCCACAGCCGCAGGTAAGCGAAGACCGCGTCGTGCGCGTCGATCACGCCGTCGGCGTTGCCGCCGCGCCGGGGCGTGTCGAAGGCGGCCAACGCCTGGAATCCGTTGGGCGGGTTCGCCAGCGGCTGCGGCGTGTAGTTGCCGAACAGCTCGCGCCCGCTGTCGATGACCCCGTCCCGGTTACGGTCAAACGCCAGCCACGCGTCGTCGGAGCCGGCGGCCGTCCATGAGACGCGCTCACGCGCCCCGTCGTTGTTCAAGTCAAAGCCGACGCCGCGGGCGGCGTCGGTTAGGGAGAAGCCGTCGCCGTTAACGTCCACGGCGAGCGGCGAGGGGCCGCAGTAGAGCGGGTCGCCGTAGAAGGGGTTCTCGCAGCCGCCGACGAGGGGCACGTCGCAGCCGAAGCCCAGGGAGCCGGAGCAGTCGCCGGGGACGCCGCCGAGGAGGTCGCGGCAGACCTGCCCGGCCGCATCCCAGAAGAAGCCGAGCGCCTCGCAGCCCGTGGAGTTACCGCCCAGGCAGCACAAGCCTGTGCCTCTGGGGTCAGGCACGGTCGGGGCGGGGCAGGTGCCGTTAAAGCTTGGCGTGGTGCAGCTCAGGCCGGTGAAGTAGGGCTGGCAGCAGTTGGTCTCGCCGTCGTTGTAGAAGCCGCCGGGGCAGCCGGTGTCCGGGTACTTGCAGAAGTCCACCTGTGGCCCGTCGATGCACGTGTCGCAATATAGCCAGTAGGTCTGGTTACCTATCGTCACACATTGGCTGCAAGACGAGTTGGGCCTCCGGCCTTGCGGGTCGTTACACGGGCACGTTGAAGGCTCCGGCGTCGGCGTCGGCGTCGGCGTCGGCGTCGGCGTCGGGGTCGGGTTACACCTACCCCTTACACTGTACACGTTGCACCACCCTTCAGCGCTACAATTTGAATAACAGGCGTCTCCGGGTGATGGGGTGCCACAGCTTTGATGCAACGTAACCGGATCAATAAAAGTACTCTTGTCGTCGTGACAAGTCGTCTCTTGATACGGCATAGAAGAAAAAGCCGAGGTGGTCAACCCCGGCTCTGCTTCGCACCGCTTGAGGATAGCCCGACTGCCGCTCGGGTCTGTCCACAAATAGGGGATGATAGGGCTTATTGAGGCGAGGCTCCGAAAACGGTTGGCGACAGGCTGGTCATAGTACAGGATATTTAACCAGGCTACCGGCTCTTGTCGTCTCCAGAATGAACCGTCTGCGAAACGCGCCTCCTGCACCCCGATAGTTAACTTGAACCGGCCATCGAGTTCGCCGTCCTTCGCCAGAGGGTTGAAGAGGAGGACGGGGTAGATGGTCGGGATTTCTATGACTTTGGAACTGTCGGCTTCGGCCCAGAAATTGACGAAGGGGAGGGTACCTTCCAGTAAGACCTTCGACGGGTTGTCTAGGCTAACTATTGACCACCTGAGTTGTACCGAGTTCACGGCCTTGAAGCTCCGGTTCTTAATCTCCAGCCTTTTGACCTTAAACACCCCCGCGTATTTCCCTCCCCCTGACAGTGATTGAACTGCGCCGACGACCACCGGCACCGAGGGGTCGTCGAACTGATTCGAGTCAAATCCGAGGCCGAAGCCCCACTTGCCGCCCGGCTTCTTCTGGTCTTTCACCTTCAGGTCGTCGTCGCCGAACTCTTTCTTGATGTCTTCGGCGGTCTGGTTAGCAAACTCAGGGGGGCCTTGGTTGCCGCGCCCCTTACCGACGCTCTCTTGCGCGGACGACTGCCCCGTACTGGCTGTGAACCCGCAGACCACCATTACCGCGAGCAAGAAGAGGAAGATTTTGAAGGGATCAACGTTCTGGCGGCTGAACATCGAGCGGAGTCTATGAGTGTTCATGGCGTCTCTCCTTTCAAGAGGCTGGTGAGCTTGGCGGAGCCCATGACGACCGATGCATTGAGGTGCGGGGCGGTGCGAGCGACGGCTGACTTATACGCCCGCCGCGGCGGGGCGTCAAGCTTAAGAAGTTGAAGCTGCCGGGCGTTCGGCGACGCGGCCGCCGCCATTTTCAACCTCTTTCCCCGGAAACCCGCCGCCCGTCGCGGCGGCCGAATTCCCTCCGGTTTAGTAGTAGGTGATGTGGCGGCGTTCGACCAGGTACGGCGCGGGCGCGGCGCCCTCCGAGCTCCGCGCGGAATCGACGCGCCTCACCCAGTTCCCGGCCGCGTCGTACTCGTACTCGCGGTGTCCGCTCGCGGCGAAACTCCCGTCGGCGTTGTACCTCGTCAGGGAGGTCACGTTGCCGCTCTCGTCGTATTCGTAGACGGCCCGCGCGCCGAGCCTCTCTTCCGCCCGTTGGTAGATGACCTCCGTCAGCCGTCCCTTCGGGTCGTACCGGTACGTGACCTTTCTGTCGAGTTCTTCTTCGCCCTGAGCGTTGACGCGGTACCCCTCTTCGCCGAGCAGGTGGCCGCGCCCGTCGCTGAGGGTCGTTCCCCTCGACGCCAGCGCGCCGTCGGGGGAGTAAACGCGGACGTGAGCCACCGCCCCTTCAAAGGTGACGACCTGCCTGTGCGTTTGCCAACCGCCGTCCGTGAGGCGGCTGAAACTGTCCCCGACCAGCCGCCCCCCTGCGTCGTAGGTGAACTCCTGGACGTACCGCGCGCCCGGCTTCGCGCCCGTCGCTTCCGCCCTGACCCTGTTACCGCGCTCGTCGTACGAAAGGACGACGACCAATTCCGGCACAGTGCTCCCCGCCTCGTAAGACATCCAGCCGGTCATGCGCCCGCTCGGGTCGTAGCTGTAAACGAGTTTGCTGAAGGCCGCGCCGACCGGGCCGGGGTGGTTGCTGCTCATTTCGCGCAGGGTGCGTCGGCCGCGCCCGTCGAAGCTCTCTTTGACTATTTCTATAAGCTCTCCGTCCTCCACACGGCCACCCTCTACCCGCGCCGCCCTCAACTCATCCGTGAGGGCTTTGACCTTTCCGCGAAGGCAGAACCCGTCCCAGGCATCACCGGGGCGCGCGGGCGCGGCGCACATATCCATGTCTGAGGGGACGACTCGCACCGCGCCCCCTCCGCCCTGCGGCCGCGGATACCCGGCACCCGGCGCGCGCCCCGCCAACGTGACGAGCGAGAGCACAGGGACGATGAATGCGCCGAAGAGGTTTTTGCGGCGGAAGGGGCGGCCTGGTCTGCGGACGTTCATGGCGTCTCCTTACTTCAAGAGATTGGTGAGCCTGGCGGAGCCCATGATGACTAAGACTTTTTAAGCAGCCGGAGGTTACCCGATAGGCGTCTTATACGCCCGCCGAGGTTGCACGTCAACGATCACTGGCCGGAGAGGAGTTTATGTTCCGTGCTCGATTTTTCTTTGCGCCGCGGGGCGGAAGTGGAGGAGGTTGCGGCGGCGTTCGACGCGGGCGCCGCCGGGGAGTTCGGCGACGCGGCCGCCGCGCGAGCCTTCGAGGAGACGTTCGACGCCGAGCAGGTGTGCGCGTGAGAGACGGCGCAAATCGCCCCGCTCGCGCGCGAGCCAGAGCCGCAAGACGCGGCGCCTGAGCGCGGGCGCCGCGCGCCTGAGCGCATCGACTTTGAGAGGGTGCGCCGCCGCCTCTTCCGACGTTCCTTCCCCAGCACTTTCGTCAACTTCCGGGCGCGCCTCTGCGAGCAGCGCGGCGGCCAATGCGTCGAGCGCGGCGGAGTCTTCGCGCAGCAGGGCGGCCGTGCGCGCCAGGGTCTCGGCCGCGCGCGGGTTGAGGGTTTCGAGCAGCGGCAGGAGCGTGCGCCGCACGCGCACGCGCGCGAAGCGTTCGTCTTCGTTCATCGCGTCGGAGCGGAACTCGACGCCGCGCTCGCGGCAGAAGCCTTCGGTGTCGGCGCGGCGCGCCCAGCTCAGGAGCGGCCGGCGCAGGCGGACTTCCCCTCCCGCTTCGAGCGCGCGCTCGGGCGCCATGCCGGCGAGCCCTTCGGCGCCGCTCCCGCGCAGCAGGCGGAGCAGGACGGTCTCGGCCTGGTCGTCGAGCGTGTGCGCCGCGAGCACCGCGCGCGCCCCGCACGCGCGCGCCGCTTCGGCGAGGAACTCGTAACGCGCGCGCCGCGCCGCCTGCTCAAGGTTCTCACGCGCCCCCTCCGAAAGGGCCGCGCGCCCGACGACGCACTCGAAGCCGTACGCGCGCGCGAGCCCCTCCACCCAGCGCGCGTCTTCGGCGCCGGCCTCGCCGCGCAGCCCGTGGTCGAGGTGCGCCGCCGTCAAATCCACGCCGAGCAGCCCCCCGCGCTTCAACTCTTCGAGCCCGAGCAGCAGCGCCGTCGAGTCCGCCCCGCCCGAGACGGCGCACAGCACGCGCTCGCCGCGCACGGGCCAGCCACGCAGCCGCCACTCGCGCAAAAGCCGCCGCGCGAACGGGCGCGGCCCGCCCTCCGACCCTCTACGCACCAAACTCATCTGACCGCTATGGCGTCGCATCCGTCTGATTCTCTCATCCTCGTGGCGGCGGGAGTGAAAAAAACTGAAACCCGCGCCCGCCCCCTGTCACAAACAGGTGCGCGGCGGTGTGTTCCCTGCAAACGGCCGCCCGTGAATCCGCCCGAACAGGAGAGACCGACATGAAGTGGCAGAACCTTCGCGCCGCGCGCGTCCGCGCGGTTCGGCTCGCGTTCCTGACCTGCGCGCTCGTCGCGCTCGCGCTCTCCGCGCCGCTCGCCGCGCCCAGGCTCGCGCCCGTCGCCGCGGCGCAGGCCGAGCGCTTCGAGGGGCAGTGGCTCGTCGAGTACCAGACCGACGGGGGGAAGACTTCGCTCACGCTGCGCTTCAACGAGAACCGCGTGGGCCAGGACGGGCGCAAGCACGAGAGCTTCTGGAACACGTCGCGCGACGTGGCGCCCGAGTCTTTGCAAGGGCTGACGCGCGAGCAGGCGCTCAGCGCCTCGGGCACCAACGTCCGCTTCGACCTGCGGCGGGACGCGGGCACGTTCGCCTGCGAGGGCTGGTTCCGGCAGGGGAACGGCTCGGGCCACTTCGTCTTCGTCCCCGACCAGGGCTTCGCGGCCGAGTTGGCGCGGCGCGGCGTCGGCACGCCCGACACGCGGCAGCTCTTCCGGCTGGCGATGGCCGAGGTCGGGCTCGCGCTGCTCGACGAGCTGAAGTCGGCGGGCTACGAGCGGCCGACGCTCGAACAGCTCGTCCGCATGGGCGAGCACGGCGTGCGCGCCGACTACGTGCGCGGGTTGAGCGGATTGGGCTACCGGCTCGGCACGGCCGACGCGCTCGTGCGGATGCGCGACCACGGGGTCAGCCTCGAATACGTCGGCGAGCTGCGCGATGCGGGCTTCCGAGACCTACAGGCGGAGGAGCTGGTGCGGACGCGCGACCACGGCGTCACGCCCTCCTTCATCCGCGAGCTGCGGGCGGCGGGCTTCGAGACGCCTTCGCTCGACGGGCTCATCAGCGTCCGCGACCACGGCGTGACGCCCGATTTCATCAAAAAGCTGCGCGCCGAGGGCTACGACTCGCTCTCGCTCGAACAGCTCATACACATCCGCGACCACGGCGTCACGGTCGAGTTCATCCGCGAGCTGCAAGACCTCGGCTACTCACACCTCCAGGTCGAACAGCTCATCCGCATGCGCGACCACGGCGTCACCTCCGACTTCATCCGCCGCGCCAAGTCCCGCGGCACCGCCCCCACCGTCGAAGAGCTGATCTACATGCGCGACAGGGGGAGCAACTAAGGCAGACATTCGACAGCCCCCGGGAGCGCGGGCATCCTGCCCGCCATGAGCGCGCAGCGCGAATGCAAAGAAGCGCCACCTCTCAACGTTGAGAGGTGGCGCTTCGCTGCTAAGCGTGCCGGGGCACGCTTTGGCGGGCAGGATGCCCGCGCTCCCGGGCGGCCTCGACTACGGGACGAAGGTGGCCGTCACGATGTCCGACCACTCGCCCGTGGCCTGGTCGTGGAGGATGTAGCGGGCGCGGAATTCTCTCACCTCCGGCTTGCCGGTCTCCAGCGGCGGGCGCCCGTCGAGATAGGGGCTGTAGCTGACGAGCCCGAGCTGCTGCCAGCCCTCCTCGCCCGCGCGCCGGCTCTCGACGAGCACGCCGTTGAATCTCTCCTTGGTGAAATCGACTTGCAACGTGCCGGGGCCGTTCGAGCGCGCCTTGAGCGTCGGCTTCGGCGTCGAGACCGGGGCGGACGGCCCGCCGCCCTGTGCTCCCGTGATGCCGAGGGCGATGCCGATCTCTTCGGTGTAGGCGGGCGCGAGTTGGATGCGCTGGACGAGGGTGCGCAGGCGCGCGAGGATGCCGGGCGGGACGGTCGCGGGCGCCACGGCCGTCGTCGGTGTCCCCGGCGGCGGGCCGCCCGCGCTTCCGAGCGGGCCTGTGATGATGCGTTCTTTGTAAGTGCTGCACGCCTTGAGGGCGAACTTGTAGGTCGGGACGAGGTCTCCGATGAGGAAGCTCACCATGGCGGCGTCTGCGTTGATTGCATTCACTTCGGCCGTGGTGAAGCCGAGCGCGGCGGCGTGCGCGGCGAAGCCGGTCGAGAAGTTGTTGAGCCAGACCATCAGCTCGTTGTCTGTGCGCGGGATTGGCATGGGTAGTCACTCCTGGTTAGGCGGGCGGTTGAGGTCGTGCGGCGTTTCGGCGTGAAGCGCCGCGTTCGCGTCAAGTGACCTGTCTGTTCTTGCCCCCGTGGGCGCGACCTTGTGGCGGTGAGAGTCGCGCCGGAGACTTGGGCGGGCGGATTTTATCCCCACTCGCCCGTCCTGACAAGCTTTTTTCAACCGGCCGCTGGTCAGTCCCGCAGGACGCCGGCCCGTATCTGTAAGATAGATAAGGAGATTTGCGCTCTCGCGGACATTGTTCGCATGCCCGCAGATGGAATCTGCGGCCCCGCAGATGAAATCTGCGTTAACGCAGATGTCAGTTGCGTCAACGCAGATGGTAGTTGCGTCAACGCAGATGGTAGTTGCGTTAACGCAGATGGTAGTTGCGTTAACGCAGATGGTAGTTGCGTTAACGCAGATGGTAGTTGCGTTAACGCAATTGTCATCTGCGTTGACGCAGATGGTGTTTGCGTTAACGCGGATGGCAGTTGCGTTAACGCGGATGGCAGTTGCGTCAACGCGGATGGCAGTTGCGTTGACGCAGATGGTAGTTGCGTTGACGCAGATGGTAGTTGCGTTAACGCAGATTTCATCCGCGGGGCCGCAGGAGGGCGTTGCTGATGCGGCGATTGTTCTTCAGGCGATGATCATCGTGCCCGTGCCCTCGTCGGTGAAGACTTCGGAGAGGAGGGCGTTGCGCAAGGAGCCTTTGATGATGTGGGCGCTGCGGACGCCGCGGCGCAGCAGCTCGGTGATGTTCTGTAGTTTCGGAATCATGCCGCCGGTGGCGACGCCGTCGCGGATGAGCGCCTCGACCTCGGCGGCCGTGAGGCGGGAGATTTTCGTCGCCTGCTCGCCGGGGCGGAGGTAGATGCCGTCCACGTCCGAGAGCATGACCAGCTTCTCGGCTTCGAGCCGGACGGCGATCTCGGCGGCGATGGTGTCGGCGTTGATGTTGAAGACACGCCCCTCGTCGTCCGCACCCAAAGAGGAGACGACCGGCAGGTAGTCGTGGTCGAGGAGCACGCGCAGCAGGCGGTCGTCGATCTCCAACACGTCCCCGACGTGCCCGAAGTCCACGCGCTCGCTCTTGCCCGTCTCCTGGTTGACGATCTCTTTGGGCGGGCGGCGCTCGGCGCGGACGATGTTGCCGTCCACGCCCGACAACCCCACGGCGTGTACCCCGCGCTGGCGCAGCGCGGCGAGGATGTCCGTATTAATCTTGCCGGCGAAGATCATCTTCGCCATGTCGAGCGTCGCGTCGTCCGTGACCCGGCGGCCGTTGATGATGGTCTGCTCGACCCCCATCAGCTCGGCCAGCTCGGTCAACTGCTTCCCGCCGCCGTGGATGACACAGACGCGGATGCCGACCTGGTGCAAGAGCGCCAGCTCCTCCGCGAGCGACGCGAGGTTCTCCGGCTCGTCCGTCACCTTCCCCGACAGCTTCACCACGAACGTCTTGCCCTTGAACCGCTGGATGTAGGGCAGCGCCTCGCGCAGCAGGTCGAGCCGTTGCTGATGCATGCTCACGCTTCCCTCCCTCGCTCTACCCCTTGAGCAGTGCCGCCATGACGGCCTTCTGTACGTGGAGGCGGTTCTCGGCCTCGTCGATGACGACGGAGGCCGGCGAATCAATCACCTCGTCGGTGACGATGCAGTTGCGGCGGACGGGGAGGCAGTGCAGGAAGACCGCGCCGTCGGTGCGCGCCATCTTCGGGGCGTCCACGATCCACTCGCCGCGGTAGGGCGCGCGCTCCTCCAGGTCGTCCTGCGGGCTCCCGTAGAACTCCTTGCTCCCCCAGCTCTTCGCGTAGACGACCTGCTGGCCGTCGAAGGCTTCCTCCACGTCGCGCGTCACGTTGACGGTCGCGCCCGCGTCGAAGGCGCGCGAGTTGACCTCGCGGATGAGGTCTTCGTCCAGCTCGTAGCCGGGCGGGTGCGCAATCGTCAGGTCGTGCCCCATCTGCGCCGCCGCCAGCGCGAAGCTGTTCGGCACCGCCATCGGCAGAGCCTTCGGGTGCCACGCCCACGTCAGCAGCACGCGCTTGCGCCCCCCGCCCAGCTTCTCGCGCACGGTCAACATGTCCGCCAACGCCTGACACGGGTGATGCATCGCCGACTCAAGGTTGATGACGGGCACGTCCGAGTACCGGGCGAAGGCGGCGAGCACGGGGTCTTGCCGCTCCTCCTTCCAGTCCTTGAGCGCGGCGAAGGTGCGCACGCCGACGGCCGCCGTGTAGCGCCCGAGCACGCGCACGAACTCCTTGACGTGCTCGGTCTTGTCGCCGTCCATCACGACGCCCTCGCGGTGCTCCAGCGTCCAGCTCGTCCCGCCCGGCTCCAAGACGACGGCGTTCCCGCCCAGCTCGTACACGCCGACCTGCATCGACGCGCGCGTCCGCAAACTCGGGTTGAAGAAGACGAGCCCGACGCTCTTGCCGGCGAGCGGCTTCGACGCGTCCTCACCCTTCTTCAAGCGCGCGGCCGCCGCGAGCAGGCCCTCAAGCTCCTCGCGCGTCCAGTCGGCGGTTGTCAGAAAATTCCTCGGCATCGCTTACGCGCCAATCTCATCCGCGCCAATCTCCTTCAACGCCTCGACGAAGAGCCCGGCCTCCTCCACGGTCAGGCAGAGCGGCGGGAGCAGGCGCAAGACCTTCGGGTCGCTCGAAGTGCCCGTGATGATGCGCCGTTCGAGCAGCGCCTTGTTGACTTTCGCCGCGACGGGCTCCTCGAACTCGATGCCGAGCAGCAGCCCCACGCCGCGCACGCCCGCCACGCCCGGCACGCCGCCCAGGCTGTCGCGCAGGAAGGACTCGACGGCGCGCGCGTTCTCCAACATCCCGTCCGCCTCAATCGCCCCGAGCGTCGCCGAGACGGCCGCCATCGCCAGCATCCCGCCGCCGAAGGTCGTCCCCAAATCGTTCTCCTTAATCGCCGACGCCACGCCTTCGGTCGTCAAACAAGCCCCCACCGGCACGCCGCTCCCCAAAGCCTTCGCCAGCGTAATCACGTCCGGCACGACGCCGCCCGCCGCCTCGCTCCCCGCGAAGAACCAGGAGCCCGTGCGCCCGATCCCCGTCTGCACCTCGTCGAAGATGAGCAGCATCCCGCGCTCGTCGCACAGGCGACGCAGCTCTTGAAAGAACTCCGGCGGCGCCGTCGCCACGCCCGCCATCGACTGCACCGGCTCAAGCATCACGGCCGCCACCGTCTCGTCGGCCAGCGCCTCGACCGATTCAATCGACCCGAACTCCGCGCAGAGGTGGCCCGGCACGTTCGGCTTGCCGATCTCTCGGTACTTGCCGAGGAAGGTCGCGCTGATGGAGTCGGCCGTGCGCCCGTGGAAGCCGCCCGTGAACGTGATGACATTCTCCCGGCCCGTCTTCATGCGCGCCATGCGCATCGCGTTCTCGTTCGCCTCCGTGCCCGAGTTGCAGAAGAAGGCTTTCGTAATCTCTGCCGGCGCGCACCCGACCAGCCTCTCCGCCGCCGCCGCGCGCACGTCCGAGTAGACGACGTTCGAGTAGAAGAGCAGACGCCCCGCCTGCTCGCGCAGCGCCTTCACGACGTGCGGGTGGCAGTGGCCCGTCGCGCAGACGGCGTGCCCGCCGTACAGGTCGAGGAAGCGCTCGCCCTCGCTCGTCTCGACCCAACAGCCCTCGCCCTTCACGGGCGCGAACGGGAACTTCTTGTACGTCGCGAGCTGGAACTCCCCCTCGCGCGCCGCGATCTCCGCAAACGTGGTCGTCGTCTCTGTCGTCATTTCGTTTTCCGTCACCGACACTTTCAACCGGCGCGCGCGCCGTCGGGCACCGGCCTCTCCGGCGTGGCGAGCGCGGGCGTGATGCCGTCGGCGTAGCCGATGTCGAAGAGCATCCCTTCGGAGACCTCGCCCGCCATCCGCCGCGGCGCGAGGTTGACGACGAAGAGCGCCTGTCGGCCGACGACCTCCTGCGGGTCGGCGCGCTCCTGCTTCATCCCCGCCAGGATCGTGCGCCGGTGGTCGCCGAAATTCACGTCGAGCTTCAGGAGCTTGCTCGACCCCTTCACCTCCCCGACCGCCTCAATCGTCCCGACGCGCACGTCCAGACGCTCGACCACGTCGAACGTGATCTCCGGTTTGACCGGCGCGGGCTCGAAGACCTTCTCCGCGCTCAAGGGTTCCCCCCGACGAGCAACAGGCCCGTCCTCTCTTCGAGGCCGAACATCAGGTTCATGTTCTGCACGGCCTGCCCCGAAGCCCCTTTGACGAGGTTGTCGAGCGCCGAGAAGACCGCGACCTGCCGGCCCCGCGCGGCGAAGCCGATGTCGCAGAAGTTCGTCATCTTCACCCAGTTGATGTCGGGCGAGCCCGAGACCAGCCGGACGAAGAAGGAGCCGCGGTAGAAGTCTGCGTACATCTCCTTCAACTGCTCGGCCGTCAACTCTTCATTCAACTCCGCGTAGATGGAAGCGAAGATGCCGCGCGAGACCGGCAGCGAGTGCGTCATGAAGACCAGCTCGCTCGACCAGCGCCCTCCCGCCCCTACGCCGCGCAACGCCTGCTCGATCTCGGGCAGGTGCTGGTGCGTGAAGGGCTTGTAGGCGTAGAAGGAGTTGGAGCGCTGCGGGTGGTGCGTGTTCGCGGCGGGCTTCGCGCCCGAACCGGAAGAGCCGGTCTTCGCGTCCACCACCACCCGCCCCTTCAGCGCTCCCGACGCGGCCAGCGGCCCGAGTCCCAACAGCGTCGCCGTGGCGAAGCACCCGGGGTTACTCACCAGCCGCGCGTTCTTAACCTCCTCGCGGTTAAACTCCGTCAGCCCGTAGACGAACTCGCGCTGAAGCTCGACGGCCGTGTGCTCGCGCCCGTAGTGCTCCCTGAATTCATCCGCGTCGTTAAGTCTGAAATCGCCCGAGAGGTCAACGACCTTCACGCCCGTCGGCAGACGCGGCGCGATCTCCAAAGCCTGCCCGTGCGGCAGCGCGAGGAAGACGCAGTCGAGCACGGAAAGACTCTCGAACTCCTCGGGCGCCTTCACGAAACGCAGGTCGGTCAGCCCGTAGAGGTTCCTGTGGACTTCGCCGACGGCCTTCCCCGCGTGCTCGTTGGCCGTGACGAACAAGACCTCCGCGTGCGGGTGGAAGAGCAGTATGCGCAGCAGCTCCGCCCCGCCGTACCCCGACCCGCCGAAGATGCCGACCTTGAGTTTTGAGTTTTCAGTCTTCAGCTTTCAGCCCCTCCTTCCCGTCTCAGAGACTCAGTCTCCGGCGGTCGCCTCACTGAAAACTGACAACTGAAAACTGGAAACTTTCTTCCTTATCAACTCGAACAGGCGCGCGCCGTCGCGCTTGGCGTTGCCGGCCGGGGCGCCCAGTTCGCTCTCGATGTAGTCCTCGCCCATCTGCGAGTCCGTGACCGAGCCGGCGACCACGTCCACGTCGATGCCGCGGCGGCGGAACAGCTCGATGCCGCCCCACGCGCCGACGTAGTCCGACGCGCAGAAGACGACTGCCGCCATCGCCGCGCGCAGCTCCTCGTCGTCAAAGACAGACTCGACCGAGTAGCCGCCCAGGATTCCGTCGCCCAGCTCGATGATGATGAGGTCGGGCGCCGACTCGTTGAGCTTGGAGATAATCGCCTTCGCCACGGGCGCGAGGTCGCCGACGCCGACCGTCGAGGGCAGGCCGCAGTCGAGGAAGCTCGCGGTCGCCACCGCCCCGTGGTCGGCCATGTTGAGCGTGTCGCGCAGCGCGGCCACGCCCGAGAGCTTCGCCGCCGCCACGCGCATCCCCTGCCGCGTCGCCTGCCGCACGATCTCGGTCGCCGCGAAAGTCTTCCCCGAGTTCATGCACGCGCCCGCCACGATGACGAGCGGCGCACAAGCCTCGGGCAGCGATTCGCGCAGCGCGAGCGCGCCGTCGCCGATGTTCCGCACACGCTGGCTCTCATCGACGACGAAGCCGAGCACCTCGACCTCAATCGCGTCGCTCAGGGACGAGTGGTGCCCCTTGCAACAGCCGATGACGCCGCCCATGTTCAAGAGGTGCAGGCGGTCGCCCGCGCCCGCCTCAGCCGGCACGTCGCCGACGAAGCCCTTCAGCGCGCGCCGGCTCCCCAGGGCGCCGACGAGCACGTCGCCGGGGTTGATCTTCGCCAGGCGGCCCGTCGGGAGTTCGAGCTGGTTGTAGGTGGCGCTGTCGGTCAGCGCGCGCACCACGACCACGTCGCCCACGCGCGCCGCGCGGCGGCCGCCCACCGCGGCCAGAGTCCGCCCGAGCCCCAAGCCAGACACGACCGAACCGATCTTGTCGGCCTCCACGACCGTCACCTTCATCCCCATCTCTTTCATCGGCGGCGTCCCCCTTTCAACTAGTCGGCGTTGACCTTCGCGAGCGTGCGCAGGCGCAAGGCGTTGAGCTTGATGAAGCCCTCTGCGTCGCGCTGGTTGTAGACCGTGTCGGCCTCGAAGGTCGCGAGCTTCTCCTGGTAGAGCGAGTTCGGCGAGCGGCGCCCGGCGACGATGACGTTGCCGCGGTAGAGCTTCACCCTGACTTCACCCGTCACGCGCTCCTGCGTCGCGTCGATGGTCGCGCGCATCAGCTCCGACTCCGGCGCGAACCAGAAGCCGTAGTACGCGCTCTCGGCGAACTTCAGGCTCAGGGCGTCGCGCATCCGCAAGACCTCTCGGTCGAGCGCCAGCGATTCGAGCGCGCGGTGCGCGGCCTGCAAGATCGTCACGCCCGGCGTCTCGTACACGCCGCGCGACTTCATCCCGACGAAGCGGTTCTCGACTAAGTCAACGCGCCCCACGCCGTGCTCACCGCCCAGGCGGTTGAGCGTCGAGAGCATTTCGACCGCGCCCAGCTTCTCGCCGTCGATACTCACGGGCACGCCCTTCTCGAAACCGATGACGACGTACTGGGCTTCCGCGCGCGCTTTCTCCGGCGCGGCCGTCATCTGGAAGATGTCGGCGGGCGGCTCGGCCCAGGGGTCTTCGAGGATGCCGCCTTCGTAGGAGACGTGCATCAGGTTGCGGTCGGTCGAGTAGGGCTTCTCGGCCGTCGCCGTGACGGGGATGTCGTGCTCCTTCGCGTAGGCGATGAGGTCGCTCCGGCCCTTGAACTCCCACTCGCGCCACGGCGCGACGACCTTGATGTCCGGCTCCAGCGCGTAGTAGGTCAGCTCGAAGCGCACCTGGTCGTTGCCCTTCCCCGTCGCGCCGTGCGCCACGGCGTCGGCGCCCTCGCGCCGCGCGATCTCGATCTGCCGCTTCGCGATGACCGGCCGCGCGAGGCTGGTGCCGAGCAGGTAGACGCCCTCGTACAAGGCGTTCGCCTTCACCGCCGGCCACACGTACTCCTCGACGAACTCCTCGCGCAGGTCTTCGACGTAGAGCTTCGACGCGCCGCTCTTCAAAGCCTTCTCTTCGAGCCCCGCCAGCTCCTCGCCCTGCCCCACGTCCGCGCAGTAGCAGACGACCTCGCACCCGTACTGCGCGCGCAGCCAGTGCAGCATCACCGACGTGTCGAGCCCGCCCGAGTAAGCCAGTACGACCTTCTTGATCTTCTCCGTCACGCCTTCTCCTTTAACTAACCGAACAGTTCCCAAACCTTCTTGATGGCCGCGCGCTGCGCCTTGCGCTCGTGCACGGCGATGAAGATCGTGTCCTCGCCGGCGACCGTGCCGACGATCTCTTCGAGGTGGGCGCGGTCGATGGCGACCGCCACCGCCGAGGCCAGCCCCGGCTCGCACCTCGCCACCACCAGACAGTCGCCCGCCGCGTCTAAGCCGAGCAGCCCGCGCGCCGCCGCGCCCTCGGCCGCCCGCGGCAGCGTGTAGTGCCCGTTGTGCTTGACGACGCCCAACTCCTCCAGGTCGCGGGACACGCTCGACTGCGTCGCCACGAAGCCGGCCCGCTCCAGGAGCGCCGTCAACTCCTGCTGCGTGCCGATGCGGCGCCCCCGGATGAGGCTCATGATCTTCTGCTGGCGCTTTGTCTTCTGCATAAGCCGAAATCCACCCGTTATGCAGCGAATTTGCATAACGGGTGAATAGATGCATAAAGTACCAGCAAAGATGCATTATCGCAAGGCCGCGGGACTCGGGTTAGCTGAAAGCTCCTCCGACGTTGCCTGACCACCTGCTCGCATCGTTTCCAAACAAGGTTGAGCCTGAATGTGTCGGGCGGGGGGCGGGTAGGATGTGCGAGGGGGCGCGCTCGTCCGTGCCATCCTTGTAGAAGGATGACGGGTGTAGGAGAGTTTGTTTAAGAATAGGTTCCGATGTGGCGGCCGCGGGCGGGCGCTCCCCGTGGGCGCTGCGGGCGCGGGTGCTCCCGGCATCAACGTCCAGCTTGTCCCCCGGCTACCGCCTCCAGTAGCAGCCGTAACTCCACCGCATCCCTGTAGTCCAGTTCCGGGTCGTCGGCCAGCTCCGGGTTGCGTTCGCCGTGAAGGACGGCTTGCACTTTGGCGAACAGCACCTTGACCGGCGGCGCGACATCCGCTCCCGAGAGTTCGGTAAGCCGCTGTTCCAGTGCGGCCGTCTCGCCCCGCCCTATCGCCTGAGCCGCCGCCGCGCAGACTTGCGCGCCGGGTTCCATGCTCTGCCCGCCGGCACGCCGGTAGGCCAGATAGCTCTCGACGGCCCGCGCCCGCGCCCGCGCCGCGGCCGCCGCATTACCGCTGGCCTGCTCCAAACGGTGGAGGATGTCCCACGTCTTCCAAAGTTCGGCGGCATGCCCGTAAGGCTCCTGGCACTCGATGGCGCGGAGCAGTTCGCGGCGCGCCTCGTCGTACTGCCGCATCTGGAGGAAGGTAAGGGCCAGATTGTTGCGGACTACCCCCTCGTGGTTATCATCTTTCAGCCCGACGTAAATGTCCGCGGCCTGCCGTAAGCATTTCGCCGCATCTTCCAATTGCCCCCATCTTCTATAAAGAATCCCCAGCTCGCCCAAACTGGAGGCTTCGCCCGCGAGGTTTTTCTGCTGAACTTTTATAGCTAATGACTGCCGGTAGGCGCGCTCCGCCTGCTCGAATTGCCCCATCTCCCTGTAGACCATCCCGACCTGATGCATGACGACGGCGACGCTTCGCGGCTCGCCCAGGGACTCGAAAGTGCGCCGCGCCTCCTCATACAGCTTCAGCGCCTCGGCGTAGCGTTGTTGCCGGAGACGGACGGTGCCGATCTGCGCCTTGGCGACAGTCACCTGTCGCTGATCCCCCAGCGCCTCGGCGCGCCTGATGGCCTCCTCATAAGTCGCTGCCGCCTCGTCGAGCCGCCCCAACTCCTGCAGGGATTCGGCGATGTCTCTGAGAGAGATCGAGGCCATGCGCGCCGCGTTGGTGTCGCCGGCCTCCGCCAGCTTCTCGAAGCGGCGCAGGGACTCGCGCAGCAACTCCAGTGCATTGCCGGCCGCGCCGCCCTCCTCCAGCACACGGCCGAGGTTCAAGTGCGCCACGGCGAGGTCGTAGTCGGCCCCCAGGTACGCCTCCTCGCCGGCCGCAAGGCTACGCTCGAGCAGTTGCAGCGCGGCCGAGTACGCGGCCTGCATCTCGCCGCGCTCGACCAGCCGCTCTACTTCGGCGCGCTCGGCCGAGAATCGCGCGTGCCCCCACTCACCCAGCCTCTGCGCCGCGCGCTCCCGCGCCGCGGTCGCCTCGGCCAGCGCCTGCGGCTGGCCCAGGTTGGCAAGCAGCTCTTCGATCTTGCTCGCCAGATCGACGACCGTCTCGGGCGCAGCCCGCTCCCCCAGCCACCGCAGCATCGTCAGCAGATTTGGCAACTCCAGCAAGGTCAGCCGCGATGACAGCTCGATGTCCTTAGCCCGCTGCTCAGACAGGAAGATCGTCAGCCGTCCCATCGCCGCGGCCCAGCGCCCCCGCAGCTCTTCCTGCTCGTCCTGGCCCATCCCCCGCAGCAGGTAAGAGGGCAGCGCCGGGTCGAGCCGCAAGTGTTCGTACCCCATGTATTCGGCCAGCCCTACCTCAATCAACTGCTGCGCCAGGCCGACCACCGCGTTTGGCTCCGCGTCGGCCACAAACAACAACACGGAGAGGTGCGCGCCGCCGCGGAAGACCGCCAGCGCCTTCGCCATCTCACGGCTCTCGGGCGGCAGCCGCCGCAGCGAGAGTTCGACGCTGGCGTACAGAGAGTTTTCGGGGTCGTCGGGGAACTTTTGGTGCAGCTCCGCCATCAGCCGGTTCAGGTTCTCCGTCGTCGCGCGCACGCCGCGGCGCGCCACCTCTCGCGCGAGCAAGACCAGCGCGCTGGCGTGGCGGCCCACCGCCTCGACCAGGTCTGTGATCTCCTGCGGGTCTGTGCCCGGGTCGTCAGACTTGGGAGTCAGCCCCTCCTGCTTCATCACCTCGCCGACCAACCGCACGGCGTCCTCGCGGGCGAGCGCGCCGAGCGCGATCTCGCGCGACCTGTCGTCGAAGGGCGCGGGCAGCGGCGTGCGCGTCGTCAAGACCAGCCGCGTCCGGGGGTCGGCGTCGAGCAGCCTGCGGCACAGCTCGAAGAGTTCCCGACTCGGGGCCGCCCCCGGCGGCGTCTGCCCGGAACTGTCCGGCAACAGGTTCTCGAGGTTGTCGAGCACGATGATGGTCGGGCGGTCTCGGAGCGCGCGCTCTACGGGCCGCAGCGCCTGCCCCAGGTCGGGGTAGTTCGCCACCGACCACGCGTCGCCTTCCGGAAGGAGCTGACGCCCGAGGCTGTCGAGCACCCCACGCGCGTCCGTATTCTGTGCCAGGCTGACGAAGGCCGCGCGGCGTAAACGGCCCGTGCGCACCATCCACCGCGCCAGCTCGGCGGCGAGTGTGGTCTTCCCCTCGCCGCCCTGCCCGCGAATCACCGCCCACGGCTCCCTGTAGAGCAGCCGCTCTAGGGACAGCAGCTCACGACTACGCCCGTGGAAGTGGTGCAGGGGCGGGGTGGGCAGCGCCCCCAGGCTGTGGCGGCGCTGCTGAGCCTGTAGCTGCTGTATCGCCTCGGGCGGCAAACTGGTTATCAACTGCGGATCATACTCTTCCTGATAGAGCACGGGGACGAACCAGTCCGTCAGGTAGAGCTCGCCGGCCCCCATGATCCTGCCGCGGGAGCTGTCGCGCATGAGCGCCTCCTGGCCGGTGAGCACCGCCGCCCCGATCCGCCGGCCGCTGGCTAAGTCCTGGTAGAAGGCTCGGGCGAAACGGCGCGTCGTCTCGATCAGGGCGCCGTAGCTCAGGGCGACCACCGAGGTCACGCCCTCTTCGAGCAGCCTGATGCTGATCGAGGCCGCCGTGTGCTCTTCGCCGCTGTTGGCCTTGCACGAATCGAGAAAGGCCAGTTGGACTCCGTGATCCCGTATCACCCCGGCCAGCTTCCCGGCGTGTACCAGCTGTGGCCGGCGCTCCCCCAGCTTCTCGGCGTCCGCCGGCTCCTCGAAACAGAGCGCCCCCAGCCCGGCCTCCGGGTCGTAAACGCTGTGCCCGTCGAAGTGCACCACGTCGAAAGGTTCGCCGGCCGCCGCGGCCTTCCGCAGCGTCTCTTCCAGCGCGGGGAAGGTCGGCGGCGTGAGCACGGTGAGGCTCGCCATCTCGCCCAGGCTCTCGACCGATTCGACCAGGGGCAGGGCGCTGAGGCGGTGGTCGAAGTAGCCGATGTCCTCCGTCTCGGGGCGCGGGTTCACGAAGAGGATGCGGATGGGCAGCGGCCTCGGCCTCGTCAGTTGGCGGTGCCGGTTCGGCAGGCGGCGGCGCACGCCCACCGGGTACCTGCCGTGGAAGAGGAAGCCGCGCCCGTCGTGCAGTAGCTCCCAGGGCAGGGAGAGCAGTGTGGCGGCGGCCTCGTCGGCGGCCGCCTGCGCCTCCTCGCCCGCGCCCTCAAGCAACTCTCTGTCTACGAGGACGGAGAAACGCCGCTCGCCGTAAGCGCCCGCCTGCTGCCAAGCGTCCAGGGCCTCCAGAGCCGCCTGCGAGCCCAGCGCGGCCCGGTAAAGCTCCTGGCCCCACGTCGGCAGGCTGCTCTCGATGCGCGCCGCGCGCTCTTTGAAGACCCCCACCGGCCAGACGAAGTACTCTTCGAGGTACCAGCGGAGGTCGGCCGTCTCGACCGGCCCGAGCGGGGCGTTGAAGACGTAGCGACGGCTCTCGACCGCGCGGGCGGTCTGGTCGGCCGGCTCGTGGATGAGCTGCGCGACGGCCCTCACCCGCCGCTTGCCGCCTTCGGTCTCCATACTCAGGTCGCCCAGCCGCAGGATCAGCTCTTCGACGGGCCGAGCCGCCACCGCCTCGATGGTCTGGCGGTCTGTAGCCCCGAGGTCTGCGGGCAACCGCTCGCCGAGCGCCGCGAGTATTTCCGGCAGAGCGTCTTTCACCCCGTCCGCGCCGACCTTGACGCCGACGCCGACCGGCTCCTCGTCGAACAAGAGCCTCAGGGCGACGGGTGTGACGCCCGGCAGCAGCAGGGGGATCACACGGTAGCCTTCGTCCCGCCGCTTGTTCTCGGTCGCCAGCGCTTTCTTAATCTCTTTACGCACCGAGGGCGTGTTGACGGCGTGCGGGCTGAGGACGGCGATGAACTGGCGCGCTTCTGCAATCGCGGCTTCGGCCTCGGGCGAGAGCCTTGAGCCTTTGCGCGGGCCGCGGGAATCCACCCACACCTCGACCCCGGCGGCTTCGAGGGTCTCGCGCAGCTCGCCCACGAAGACATTGTCCTTCGCGGCGTGAGAGATGAAGACGTGCCGCCCGCTCTTACCCCGCGGCCGCAGGGACAGCAGGGCGTCGTTCACCCACTGGTCGGTGAACAGGGTGCGATATATCTTATTACGCACGAGCAGGCTGCCGCCGTGGTCGCGCTTCACGATGCCGGAGAGCTTGAGCTGCACGTGAGAGAGCTTCGTCTCGTCGGGCACCTCCGCCCCCCGCCAGATGTCGCTGTAGAGGTTCAGCGTGGCGACCGGGTCGGACGCGCGCTTTGTGAGGAAGCGGCCGATCTCCTGGAAGTGCTCGGCCGCCTGCGCCGTGTCGTAGCTGCCGAACGCGCCGTCAATCAGCCCCTTCACGTCCCCCGGCGACGTCTTGCCTTGCTCGACGAATTTTTTGCACAACCAGACGGTGAGGTAGGGCTGTCCGCCCGTCCAGCCGATGACCTCGCTGACGATCTCCGCCCCCGCTTCGCTACTCTCTGAGACGGCCGCGTACAGAGGGCTCAGGTCGTCCCGGCTAAGGTCGAAGTCTCGCAGAGAGATTGACTGGCCGATGTTGTAAGGGGTCGTGAGGGGGTCTTTAATCAGTTCGTTGGGAACCGCAACGCCCAGCAGGCAGAAGGTCACATCCTCGTAGCCGTTGAAGACGGGGCGCTCGTTGTACATCGTGCGGATCGCCGTGAAGAGGTCGTCCCGGTAATCCAGCTTGAGCGTGCTGTCTATTTCGTCGAGGAAGATGACGAGGGGGGACTTCAGACTGGGGACGAGTCGTTCCCTGAAAAACTCCAGGAGCTTTTGGTTATGGGTGCCGGCGCCCGAGCCCTCCCACCACTCCTCGATCCCCAGCCCGAGTTTGAGGTCTCGGCTGATTTTGTTGATGAGGCCGATGTACCAGTCCCTCGCCTCCGCGGGGGTTCCCATCTCGCCCCCCATGTCTATCGTCACCGACTTGACCCCGACCTCGCGGAGCTTCAAGACGGTCTGCACCATCAGGCTGGACTTACCCATCTGCCTCGACGTCAGCACGTTGCAATACTCGCGCCGTAGCAGCAGGCGCAGCAGCTCGGCGTCCTCGGCCCGTTTGACATACACGTGCCGGCGGGGGTCGAGCGTGCCGCCCGTCTTGATCTCCAGGTTTGTCCCGTCTACCTTCACAGAATGTTGCTGAAGAATCGGCTGTACAACCTGTTCGAGGGGATGATGCGCCCGTCCCGCCGCTGGACTAAACCACCGCTATGGAGGCGGTAATAAACGTCATCGTCGGCAGTCCCGTTCCGCAGGATCTGCTTCATCCCGCTGAGGAGCGCCTGCTGCTTACCCAGTTTGAGAAGCCAGGCGCGTAAGTGATCGCCGAAGGGGCCGTCCGTCTCGGCCGCCTGGTCGAGCAGGGCCGAGATGCTCACCGGGTCCGGGGAGACGAGTTTATAGAAAGCCAGCCGGGTCAGGTAAGGGTGGCCGCCCAGGAGGCCGTGCAGCTCCTCCAGCTGCGGCCGGGTCAGCGGGCCGCCGTACAACTCGTTCAGCGTGGAGCAGTCTTCGTGTCCGAACGGCGCCAGCCGCACCGGCTCGGAGACGTTGAAGGGCGACCTGTCGCCCGTGTCGATGAGCAAGTACGGCTCGG
>Ga0213876_10000756_pt1 | contig 22342 bp, 20 predicted proteins | sample BarmaccomBMRX_R9_FD_160113 | JGI IMG/M metagenome (GOLD analysis project Ga0213876, IMG submission 160113) | Root-associated microbial communities from Barbacenia macrantha in rupestrian grasslands, the National Park of Serra do Cipo, Brazil - RX_R9 | ecosystem: Host-associated > Plants > Roots... | reverse complement strand
ACACGCTGGTTGAGCAGCCCGCGTTCCAGCTTTTCGCTTCTCTCGGCTGGAAAACGGCGGATGTGTACGAGGAGTCCTTTGGGCTCGAAGGGACACTTGGGCGTGTTACAGATCAGGAGGTAGTGCTTATTCGCGAGCTCCGTCGCGCTCTGAAACGGCTGAACCCGGAGATATCTGACGAAAGTATTGGAGATGCCATAGAACAGCTCACGCGCGACAGAAGCACGATGAGCGCTGCCCGCGCGAACCAAGCCGTTTGGAAACTTCTCACGGAGGGTGCCAAAGTTAAGGCCGGCACGGACGACGACGAGCGCGTCACGGTCCACTACATCGACTGGCAAGATCCTGAGGCAAACGACTTTCTTCTCACCAGACAGCTCTGGGTCTTCGGCGAGATGTATCGGCGACGGTGCGACCTGGTCGGTTTCGTCAACGGTATCCCGCTCGTATTCATCGAGCTAAAAGCCGCCCACCGAAGACTCCAGACAGCCTACGACGACAACCTGACCGACTACCGCGACACAATCCCCAGCATCTTCTGGTTCAACGGTCTCGTCATCCTCTCGAACGGGTCGGAAACGAAGATCGGGAGCACTACCGCCGGTTGGGAGCATTTCGCAGAGTGGAAGCGCATCAACGACGAGGGGGAGACCGGTATCGTCTCTCTGGAGACAACAATCCGCGGCACATGTGAGAAAGCGAGGCTCCTCGACCTCGTGCGCAACTTCAGCCTCTTCCAGGAGGCCGAAGGCGGCGTCGTCAAGAAGATGGCGAAGAATCACCAGTTTCTCGGCGTCAACCGCGCGCTTCGCGCCGTCGAGGAACTGGAATCGAACCGCGGCCGACTAGGTGTCTTCTGGCACACGCAGGGCAGTGGCAAGAGTCTGTCGATGATCTTCTTCGCGCAAAAGGTCATGCGCACAATGCCAGGCAACTGGACGTTTGTCATCGTCACTGACCGCGACGAACTCGATCAGCAGATTTACAAAGAATTCGTCTCCGTCGGAGCGATCACGGACAAGGAAGCGCAGGCCGAGAGCGGCGAACACCTACGCCAGCTCCTCCGTGAGAACCATCGCTATGTTTTTACGCTGATTCAGAAATTTAGGACTGACAAGGGAACGCCGTTCCCGAAGCTCTCGGACCGTTCCGACATCATCGTGATCACCGACGAAGCGCACCGGAGCCAGTACGACACCTTTGCATTCAACATGCGCCAGGCGCTGCCGAACGCGGCGTTCATAGGCTTTACCGGCACTCCGCTGATTCAGGGCGAGGAGCGGACCAAGGAAGTTTTCGGCGACTACGTCAGCGTGTACAACTTCGCCCAGTCCATCGAAGACGGCGCGACCGTACCGCTTTACTACGAGAACCGCATTCCCGAACTGCAGCTCACCAATGACGAGCTGAGCGACGACATCCTTGCCGTAATCGAGGATGCAGACCTGAACGATGCGGAGGAACGCAAGCTCGAACGTGAGCTCGGCCGCGAATACCACCTCATCACGCGAGAAGATCGGCTGGAGCGCGTCGCGCAAGACATCGTGCGACATTTCCTTGAACGCGGGCAGCGCGGCAAGGCGATGGTGGTCTCCATCGACAAAGCGACCGCTGTGCGGATGTACGACAAGGTGCGCAACCATTGGCAGGCGTACCGCGACGAAGTACAGCGAAGCCTTGCGACTGCGGCCCCCGAGGACCGCGCGGCAGTTGCCGAGAAGCTGGCCTACATCGATGAAACCGACATGGCTGTCGTGGTCTCCCAGGCCCAGAACGAAGTGAAAGAGATGCGGGAACGAGGCCTCGACATCGCGAAGCATCGCAAGCGGATGCTCAGCGAAGACCTTGCGACGAAATTCAAGAAGGCCGAGGACCCGCTGCGGCTCGTCTTCGTCTGCGCGATGTGGATGACCGGCTTCGATGTGCCGTCTTGCTCGACGATCTACCTCGACAAGCCGATGCGGAATCACACGCTCATGCAGACGATCGCGCGGGCCAATCGCGTGGTCGAAGGCAAAGTGAATGGCCTTATCGTCGACTATGTCGGCATCTTCCGGAACCTTCAGAAGGCGCTCGCGATCTACGCCCAGCCCTCACGCTCCGGAAGCTCAGACACGCCGATAACGGACAAGTCCGTCCTCGTCGAGATACTGCGTGGCGCTTTGAGTGAGACAGATGGGTACTGCCGTGAGCGCGGCGTCGCGCTTCAGGAGATCGCTGCGAAGACGGCCTTCGCACGCGTCGCCGCGATTGACGATGCGGTCGAACGCCTCATCGCAAGCGACGATGAAAAGCGTCAGTTCCTGCATCGTGCGACGGGCGTGCTCAAGCTCTACAAGGCGATCCTTCCCGACCCGATCGCCGCGCAGATCGCCGCGCCTTGCACGCTCCTCGGCATCCTCGTCACCAAGATCGGTTCGCTCGCCGATCCAGCGGACATCAGCGCCGTGATGAAGCAGATCGAAGCGGTGCTCGACGTCTCGATTGCGACCGAGGGATACCTGATTCATGACGCGCCGCAGGAACGGCTCGCTGACCTATCTCAGATCGATTTCGAGAAGTTGCAAGCGAAGTTTGCCCAAGGCAAGAAGCGAACCGAGGCCGAGCGGCTGCGCGTGCTCATCGACCGCAAGGTTCGGGAGATGGCGTTGTGGAACCGCCAGCGAATCGACTACCTGCAGCGTTTCGAAGAGATGATCGCGGAGTACAACGCAGGAAGCATGAACGTCGAGGAGTTCTTCCGTCAGCTAGTCGCGTTCTCGCAAGAACTCTCGGAAGAAGAGAAGCGACATATCGCAGAGCAACTCTCTGAAGAAGAACTGGCGCTGTTCGATATTCTGACCAAACCTGACCCCATGTTGAGTGCGAAGGAAGAGAGTCAAGTCAAGGAGGTCGCCAGGGATCTCCTTCGGAAGCTCAAGGCAGAAAAGCTTGTGTTGGACTGGAAGAAGCGCCAGCAGTCGCGGCAATCCGTCCGGCTCTGCATCGAGAAGGAACTCGACCGCCTGCCAACCGCATATACGCGCGAAATCTTCGAACGCAAGTGCGATCGGGCCTTTCAGCATGTGTACGAAGCTTACGCCGGCGAGGGTCGCAGCGTTTATACGTCCGCATGAACGCAGCGCTCAGCGACCAGGTTTCTTGAAGCGAGGGCTAAGCACGGGTGCGTTGCGAGTGTTGTTCTTCCGCAAGCAACGACGCGGAGATAAATTCTCACGCGCGGGCATCGGTGGCGTGAGGAGCGACCGAAATCACTTCTTCGGCCTGCGCCTTCCCTCTTTCCGATGGCGTTCACTGGGTAATGAAAACATCTCAAATCGCCAATTCCGTTTGCCTTTAGCGGAGGTTTTTTCGGCGATCGAAGTCCGATAAAGCAACGCGATAGTACCGCCGGAGGAGAATCGAACCTTACCTCCCTTCTTCCTTGCAAGTTGGTCTCTGCGTAGTATCGTTAGGTCGATGGCAACTCCCCGAACAACGAAAACGCTCGGACCTCTGCATTTTGAAGACTTGGAACCTCATAGGTTCGAAGATCTCGTTCGTGAGCTGGCGTACGACTACAAGGATTGGCAGAGCATCGAGGCCACGGGCCGGAGCGGCTCCGACGAGGGGTGGGACATCCGGGCTTTCGAGAAATCGCCGGCTCCGGAATCGGACGCTGATGACGACCCCGAAGAGCTTCCGCATCCGATGGAAGGCAACGCCTGGATGATCCAGGTGAAGCGAGAGAAATCGCTGGGCCCTTCGGATGTAAAGCGGATCGTCGCGGAAGTCGACGCCAAGAATCCGCCATACGGCTACATTTTGGCCGCCCCAACGAACTTTTCAAAGAAATCGTACGATGCGTTCAGGACCGACCTTCGTTCGAAAGGCGTGCGTGAGTTCTATATCTGGGGCAGAGCTGAGCTCGAAGACATGCTCCATCTGCCCAAGAACGATCGAATCCTCTTCACCTTTTTTGGCATCTCGCTCGTGAGCAGGCGACGGTCGCGGACGGCAGACGTCAAAGCAGCAATCGCAACCAAGAATAAGCTTTACCGAGCTATTGGCGAGGGGCCAGAGCTACACAAAGAAGTTCTGGTGCGTGATCTAAGCGATTCTCACTACCCGTATTCATCTCAGTATCCAGACTTTAAGGAAAGACGCCGCTGGCGGCTGCTCACAGCTGCCGGTCACCACCCGTTGGGGATCTTTCTGCATGTTCATCGCTACTACGCTTACGTAGATCTGAAGAAGAAAGAGTGGGATTGCACGGAGGTCGTAGATCTTTGCGACGACGAACACAGCGAACGTCAGAACGACGAAGACCGGCTGGCGTTTCAGAACAAGCAGCAGTTAGTCATCGATGCGTGGAAATTCCTCCCTCGCGCGCGGCAAGCGATGTTTGTCATGGATGCACTTCTTCGATACACGGATATCGCAGCGATCGATGAAAAGGGCGACGTGTTTTATAACCTCCCACATGTCTTTGCAGAGTTCGGAAAGCAGGGTCCATTTGCTGGTTGGTGGGACTGGCTAGAGATAGGGGGAGAGAAGATCCAGTTATCGAGGGATTTCAAACGCATAAAGATATTTCCGAAAGAATTTGTGACCACGCCAAACGTCCGGGTAGTTAAGACATCGATCTCTGTGGACGAACAGACGCTGAGGGATATCGAAGGCTACAAAGATGTCGGCGTACTCTACGCAACTGATGGTAGGTACAAAGGCGTCAAGGTGCGTGACGTCGTGGCGATCCAGGGAGCGCCGCCGAAGTTCGGGCAAGAGCTACTGCTGCAAATCACACATATTGGCCGTGCCAAGCTTGGTGAGTACATGAACGACAGTCGCGAAGCGTTCAAGCATCGACGCGCAGTTCAGCAGCAGGTTGGCAAAGCGGTCGGCGATGATGTCCGCATCAACTATTTTGAGTATGAGCGTTATTACATGAAACGGAATGACGAGGAGCCGTTTGTGGTGGCGCCAGAAGAGTAATCGTTCGTTTAACGACACGGTAACGCGTTGATCGAAATCGGCCTGCATGATGAGATAGAGCCCTACCAGTCGAGCGCGATTCACGTCAACGTTTACAGCTACGCGTCGCAGGACTATTCTTATTGGAACCGCCAAGAGCCCTGAGAAAGGTTTCGCGACTCTAATTGCCCTCCATGCAACACACCATCGTCGAACAACTGTTCGAAGAGTTCCTGAAAGACCTCGAAGCGGCCGAGGATGTCGGACCGGCCGTCGTGAAGCGTTTGCGGACCGCGATTGTCGAACGTGGCACTCTGCGAGCTGACGAACTGCGGCTGGCGCTCTTCTCAGAAGAAGAACTTCCATGATCCAAATCGAATCCATCCGAATCGAGAACTTCCGTGGCATCAAGAGCCTAGTGCAGTCATTAAACCGGAAAAATCTCGGTATTTGCGGACCAAATGGCACTGGGAAGAGCGGAATCGTCGATGCGATCGAGTTCGCGCTGACGGGCTCGGTTACGCGACTGAGCGGAGCGGGAAGTGGCGGCGTCAGCGTGAGGCAGCACGCCGCCCACGTTGACCACCGCGATCAACCCCAAAAATCAACCGTAGCGCTCACCGTCACGGCCGTGACATCGGGGAAGACCTTTACGATCGAGCGTTCGGTCGCGAATCCGAGAAAGCCGAACATCACTCCCGCTCCTGATTCGGAGGTCAATGCTCTCGTGAAGGGGCTGAGCGAACATCCGGAGTTTGCACTGTCACGCCGCGAGATCTTGAAGTACGTCATCGTCGAACCGGGCGTTCGCTCGAAGGAGGTGCAGGCCCTTCTCAAACTCGATGATGTGGAGAAGGTACGTGCGAGTTTCACCACAATCGTGAACGGCACACTGAATCAAATTCGAAATGCAGAGACGGCAGTCGGAACAGCAAGAACGCAGTTGATGGCTGCAATGAAAATTGAAGAGTTGCGGCCACCCATGATCCTCGAAGCAGCGAACGAACGGCGGGCAGTGCTTGGCCTGGGCGCCCTCACTGAGCTAACGAAAGACACCTCGTTAAAAGGCGGCGTCGGAGCTGGCTCAGGTATGAGCAAGAAACCGCAGGTAATTCGCGCGGTGGCCGTCGCGGAATTGGGCAAATTGGAGGATATAGCTGCAGCGGCAAGCGATCTAGCGACGAAGAGCGCAGCGGAGGTCGTACTTCGCCTCGAGCGACTCAGTGGCAACGCGGAACTACTCCGAGCGTTCAAGCAACGAGCCTTTCTCGTAACCGGCTTAGCGCTAATCGACCATGAGATCTGCCCGTTTTGCGAGACGGAATGGGATCTAGCAGAACTCCGCCGGCGGGTCGGCGAACGTCTCGCCCAGGCGAAAGAAGTCGAGACAATTCAATCGGATGTGACGACTGCAAGCCAGCCGCTCCTCATGGAAATCTCCAAAATCGAGGCGATCATCACTGAAGTTGTCCGAAGCGCGCGGGGCGCGACGGAGGGTATCGAGGTTTCCGCGCTCACCGAATGGTCAGATGCCCTCGCGAACCTGGCGGGACGTCTTAAGAAAACGGACGACGTGGAAGAACTGGTAGCAGTCCTGGCAAACGATTGGCGCCGGATGCCAACAAAATTAAAGGAAACGCTCGGAACGGTACGCCGCTCGCTGGAAGCCTTGCCTGAGGTCTCGAAAGAAGAGGAGTCAAAAGAATTCCTCATCGTGGCTCAGGAGCGCCTCGAAACCTTCCAGAAGAATCGGCGTCAACTCGAACTGGCGAAAAAACAGGGAGCCCTTGCCGCAAAAGTGGCGGCCGTCTATGGATCTACAAGCAATACTTTCCTCACGAACATTTACCACGAAGTAGAGAACGACTTCAGCCGCTTGTACGCGATCATCAACTCCGAAGACGAATCCGATTTCACGGCGAAATTGACGCCCTCCCTCGGGAAGCTTGGTTTCGAAGTGGAGTTCTATGGTCGTGGATACTTCCCTCCCGGCGCGTACCACAGTGAGGGGCATCAGGACGGGATGGGACTTTGCCTCTACCTCGCACTCATGCGGCGGACCATGGGTTCGGATTTTACGTTTGCGGTACTCGATGATGTGCTGATGTCCGTAGATGCTGTACATCGCAAAGAAGTCTGTCGTCTGATCAAAACAGAGTTCCCTAACACGCAGTTTGTCTTCACGACCCATGACGATGCGTGGCTGCAGCACATGAAAAACGAAGGGCTGGTTTCCAGCAAATCTGTCTTGCAGTTTCGCAAATGGAGCGTGGACGACGGGCCACATGTCTGGCAGTTTGAAGACGTATGGGCAGAGATTGCCCACGATCTGGAGCACAACGACATTCCTGGAGCGGCGGCCGCATTGCGAAGGTATCTCGAATTCCTCGGCGGTGATTTGTCCCAGCGTCTGCGCTCTCAGGTGGAGTACCGGAGTAGCGGCGTCGGCTACGAGCTCGCCGAGTTGTGGAGCGCGGTGGCCGGACGGTGGGTCGATCTTCTCGGCAAGGCCAAAGCGACGGCGCAGAGCTGGCAGCAGGAAGAGGAGTTTGAAAAGCTGAAGACGCGACACGAAGCGTTTTCGGCGAAACTGGCTAAGTCGAAGGTGGATCAATGGGAGCTAAACGCCGCGGTCCACTATAACGAATGGGCAGCGCTGCAAAAAGGCGACTTTCTACCGGTCGTAGCTTCGTTTAAAGAACTGATAGATTGCTTTAAGTGTTCGGTCTGCGGCGCATATTTATATGTAGCTCCGTCGCGCGGAACTGTGGAGGCTATTCGCTGCGATTGCAATAAAACGAATATCAACCTAAAGAAAAAAGTAAAGTGAACGAAATCTGCCCATCCGTTGATTGGCTGTGAGGTCGGCTCGGGAAGATAAGGACGCTTTGAGCTCGCGACCTTTGGGTGGATGGATGTTGGTCATCCTTCAGCCTAGACCGGCAAAACACATGGTGGTAGACAGATATGCGTTGGCGACGTATCGTTTGTTCATATCTAAAGAGATCGCGCAAATCCATGACAGCCCTTGAACCATATTGGGACGCCGATCCGCTCTCCGAGATCCTGAAGAACGCGGAGTACAACACAAAGGCCAATGCTCTCATGCACCCGAATGTGTTTGCGCTGCTTCGCGAGGTACACGCCGCATTCGGTACTCTCGAAGCCGTCGCTGAGCGACATGGCGGTGTCCCGCTCATTATTCCTCGCTTCCTCGGCGGCAGAGTTCACGCAGCATTCGTCGGTGCGACACGTCTTGTCCTGGCCGGTGAACAGGTTGAAGCGTGCGCCGTGGTGAGGCAGATGATCGAGCAGGCGTGGTACGCGCTACATATTGCTCAGGACTCAGCTGCGCGAACCACCATTTGGCTGTCGCGCAACGACAGCGACGCTTCGTTGAAGGCGATGAAGAGTGAGTTCACGGTTAGCAACGTGAGCAAGACACATGCGAACCTTGATGCCACGACGGAAAAAGAGCTGCATCGAATTTATGAAATGACTATTGATTATGGTGGGCATCCGAACCCCCGAGCGCTCTTCGGAGCTTTGCGCCAGACAGAAACGGAGACAGACACCACGTTCAACGTCGGTATTCTTTGGCCAGATCCGTTACCCATGATGCATGTGGTACGCCTCGCCGTATCGGCCGCTGTGGGAGCATTCAAAATCTACCAGCTAATCTTCCCGTCCGAACTGACGACCGCAGGTTTCGGGGGCCAGGTCGATTCGTTGGTTGGTGGTCTGAATACGGTATTTAAGCAATATGCCCCACCCCCTCGAAATCCCTAAACGGCGGAACCTGACTTCAGGGATTTTGGGGACTTCAGACGGAAGGACCCCGTTATGTGGCGGGTCCTCGTATCCGTATCTGTGATCTTAGGCGACGTCCGCGACTTCGCTTGGTAATCCATTACCTCCCCAAGCGCATCTCCGAGATTTCCTTGAGTGCGACGCTCCACTTGAGGAGTTCGTCCAGTGACAAAGGCCGAGCTGTGTACCAATCCGGAGGGTGCATGACGGTTGGCGCCACAGACGATGTCTTTCTTCCCCGCGGGATGCTATAATCCCGTTATCAATGAAATACCTCCGCAAGCTCAAGATTGAACTCATCAAAGGTGAATACAAGAGTCCAGTCAAAGGACAGGTGCGCGAGCCGAAGCAGATTTACGACGTATTCAAAGCAATCAAAGACAAGAATCAAGAAACGTTGATCGGTGTGTATCTGATGAACGACTTAGCCGTTGCTGCTTACGACACGTTGAGCGTAGGCTCTACGACGGAAACCGGCGTATCTTCGGATGAGGTCTTTAGCCGCGCCATTCTTACCCGCTCTCCGTACATCATCCTCATTCACAATCATCCGTCCGGCAATCCGACTCCTTCACCCGAAGATAAGCTCACCATGAAAGACTTGCGTGATGGCGCGAAACTGCTCAGAAAAACGCTGCTCGATTTCATCATTGTGGGCGAACAGGGCTATTGGTCTAGCTTTGAAGAAGCCGAAGGTGGAAGCTACAACTTAGGGCCAGCGTTTTGAGTCATCGAGCTCGAAAGAGCCGCCGAACGCTTTAGAGCTAAAATCTGCCTGCTAATCCGGCCGGCGAAAGAAAGAACGCTTTGCAAGGCCGCGGCGGCAATCCCTTCGCCGCAGAAACGGACATTGGGGACATAAGGTGACATTGGAGCGACCATCGGCAGTAGTACTCAAGCAGCCTCTCCATGCGCTTTCTCTTCAAAGCGCTTTGCGAGTTCTCTTACGGCGTGGACTATCTGGGCAAGTCGTTCGGAGTCTGTGACGGTTCGAGCGTCAGTTACTTCCGTGCACAAGTCAGAAATTTCGTGATCGCGATCGTATCGCCTGAACGGAAAAGCGGCGTCAATGTTGAGTTTCCCTCCGGCGAGCACAGGGTTCGATCCCATCGTATTCAGAAGGAGTCGCCGAGTCGAGCCATCGCCCTTGTCAAACCAACTAAGCCCGCGAACATTGAGCAGAATGACTGCACGCTCGGGTTCGATTACGCGCTCCGGCGAGAGACGCCCGAGCTCTTGATCGACTCTTAGCTGCTCACGCACTAGTTCTTTGCGATCGCTCAGGAATTCACTTTCGGTGATCTGTTCGTGGGTTCGGAGGTAGCGAAGATTCTTCAGCGCCAGCTCGTTCTCGTTGCGGGCTCGTTCGAGTGCCGCGCGTTGAACTGCGATCGTTTTGGCTGTCTCGGCGGCGGATCGTGATCCCTTCCTGAGCGCCCAAGCATGGCGCTTTGGCGACAGAGTCACCGATTCGATGAAGTCACGCATCTGACTCTCCAGCCCTTTCATTTCGACGTACGGTTCGGAACACGTATTAGTGACGTTCCGGGAACAGTGGTAATAGACGTATTGCGACCCGAAGCGGTTCGTCTTCCCCTCGGCGGTGATGGACCGCCCGCACGAGCATTTCATGAGGCCGGTGTAATCCCACGTGCGGCGAACAGGCCGGGGCGCGTCGTCCCGCCCGAGCATGCGCTGCACCGCCGCGAAGTCGGTTAAGGTGATCATCGCTGGGTGCTTGCCCGGATAGTCCTTGCCGGCGTGGCGGATCAGGCCGGCGTAGAACGGGTTTTGGAACAGCTTGTAAGTGGCCGACAACGAGAGCGGGCGGCCGCCGATCTTCCGACACTTCTTTGTTCGGAGTCCCCACTCATTCGTAGCTATGTCGAGAAGCTGCGGGATCGTGTAGGCGCCGGTCAAGGCGTACTCCCATAAGCGTCTGACGATCGGAAACCGATCCGGGTCGGGAATGATCGGGATCGGTCCTTTGCGGTCGACATTGAGATAGCCCACGGGCGCCTTGTTGGGCAGCCAGCCGTTCTCGCGCTTCGTTTGGTTTCCGCCTTTAACGTTGCGGGAGAGGGTGTCCACTTCGTACTTCGAGTTCGCGAAGGCAATACCCAGCATGAACTTTCCCTGCGGGTTGTCTTCGAACATGTAATTCGCGAACTTGAGGTCCTTCAGCTTGCCCGTATCGAGGAGATGCATGATCCGGCCACCATCGACGGCATTACGCGCGAGGCGGTTCGGTTGCCAGGCGACAATCCCTTCGGCTTCGCCTCGCTCGATGCGATCGAGCATGTTGTTGAATTCCGGCCGACCGGGATACTTGGCGCTGCGTTTCTCCTCGATCGTGGCGACGATCTGAATGTCCGCCTGATCGCCGAAACGCCGCATGTTTTCGCGCTGTTGCGTTTCAAGGGAAAGCGCTTGGTGGTCCTTATCATCGGTGGACTTTCTGATGTATTGGAAATACAGCATTAGACGGTCATAAATTGGCTACGGGCCCGGCCTGCCCTGAAGAAAGCCTACCTCGCTCGACGGATTTGGCAAGTCGGACGGCATCGACCTCATCGGGCAGGGGGAGCAGGAGCCGCTCGTAGAGAAGTACGACCCGCGTCGCGGCTTCACGAGCCGTTTCGACCGACGGCCGTACGCCGTCCTCCTCCTCACAAAGGTCGATGAATTCGGCGATGTCCTCTTCGGAGAGTTGCATGGTGGACACTGTGCCGCAGAGGTGACGACTCGCATAGGCAGCCTGACCGCACCAGTCAGTGCGACTAGACCGCCTATGCAATTCGTGACCACCCGGTAAAGTGGCCGTCATGTTTCATTCATCCATACGGCGCGAGCTCGCACGGCGATACCACGGCGCCCTGCCGGAAGAAATCCGGACCTATCTCAAAGGTCGAGGCATCCCGGCGACGCTCATCGAGCGCCATCTTCTCGGCTGGAATGGCGAGCGGATCACCATTCCCATCTTCGGCCGCGAAGGCGAGATCCTCGCCTTCCGCTACGCGAAGTCTCCGGAAGATACGGGCAATGGTCCTGCGGTACGCTCGGAGTTCGGCGCCGACGCGGAACTCTACGGCTGGGACAGCATTATCCGCAAACCGCAACGGGTCGTAATTTGCGATGGCGAATTCAATCGGCTCCTTTTGGAGGCGAAGGGCTTTCCAGCCGTGACCTGCACCGCGGGCGCGCAAACCTTCCTCGAAGAATGGCTGCCGTACTTCGAGCCCATTGAGCAGATTTATATCTGCTTCAATCGTGACCTTACGGGCGCTGCGGCGGCGAGGAAACTGCAGCGGCTCATGCCTCGCGCCCGCATCGTAACCCTGCCTCCAGATGTGGGTGACGGAGGCGATGTGACCGATTACTTCGTGGGACAACGGATGACGAGGCTCGACTTCGAAATCCTCCTCGCTGGCGCCGCTGGCGCTGAAGACGATCCACCGAACCCACCTCCGGCAATCCGTGATTTCCGTCCGCTCCACGAATCCGTCCGCCGCCGTGCAGAACGGGCGAAGCGCTCGGTGCGTCTCCATGAGGTAGTTGCGACGTACGTTGAGCTTCGCGCTTCCGGCCGCGAGTTGGTCGGACACTGCCCGTTCCATGATGACCGGGCACCTTCCTTCACGGTCTACCCGGAGAGCGACACGTACCACTGCTTCGGGTGCAAGGCGTCAGGCGACGTCGTCAAGTTCCTGATGGACAAAGAGTCGATGACCTTCGGCCAGGCGCTCGAAGCATTGGAGCGCTTCCACTACACCCATGAACTCAATGCAACCGCCTGAGTCCAACAACCGGCAAGAGCCGGAGAAAAAAGTAACGACTGTTCCGACCAGCTCGGCCGTCCTTCAGGATCGGCAGCTGGTAGAGATGGTCTATGACCCGGTAGGGCGGAAGACGCGCTTCGTTTCCGGCACGGCCGAGGCTTGGGGTTACGAAGAAAGCATTCTTCTTTCTCCTACTGAGCGCCTCGTGCCGTACTCGCCGACCAACAATCTCATCAAACACAACGTAGTGTTGTTTCCGTCCGAACCTACCGAGTACGGCACGGAGGCGGAACTCGTCGCTCGCATCCGTGACTTCATTAGAAGGCACGTGGAGGTATCGGAAGAGTTCGAAGAGATCGCGACGTACTACGTGCTCTTCACCTGGCTCTATGACGCCTTCGACGAAGTCCCCTATGTCCGGGTTCGCGGCGGATACGGGTCAGGGAAGACGAGGTTCCTCCTCACCGTGGGGTCAATCTGCTACAAGCCGATCTTCGCGTCCGCGGCGTCAACCGTATCGCCGCTCTTCCGGCTCTTGGACGGCTTTCGCGGGACGCTGGTCCTCGATGAGGGAGACTTCCGTTACTCAGACGAGAAGAGCGAGGTGGTCAAAATTTTGAACAACGGCAACGCCAGAGGCTTTCCCGTCCTTCGCACGGAAGTCTCCCGGCAGCGGGAATTCGACCCGCGCGCGTACCACGTCTTCGGGCCGAAGATCGTTGCAACCCGCGGATTTTTCCAGGACCGTGCTTTGGAGAGCCGCTGCCTCACCGAAGACATGCGCGGCGGGTCGATCCGAAGCGAGATTCCGCTGAACCTCGATGAGAGCTTCCGTGCCGAAGCTCGCATGATCCGCAACCATCTTCTGCTGTACCGACTGCGCAATTTTCAGAACGCGCGGCGGCCAAGCCGCGCGGGCGATCGCGATCTCGAGCCACGGCTGACACAAATTTTCGGGCCGTTGCTCTCAATCATCGACGACTCGTCCGCGCGTGACCGGCTCGTCGCGGTCTTGGGGAAGTACAACGAGGATCTCACGGAGGAAAGAAACGAGAGCGCAGAAGCTCAGGTGCTCACGGTCATCCGCGATCTCGTCTCCCGCGGCCCGGATGCTCGTCTCGCGATCGCGGACATTGCGCGTGAGTTCGCGTTCCGCTACGGGAACGAATATGAGAAGCGGGTCACCCCTCGCTGGGTCGGTTCCATCGCGCGGCGGCGCCTCGGCCTGCGGGCTTCGAGGACAACGGGCATCTTCATCCTTGGCCCGGAAGAGGTCACGAAGCTCGCCGCTTTATATAAACGGTTCGGTTTGGAGACTCAGCCTCAGGATGTCGCACCTGCCGAGGCAACCGACGTGGCCTAGCTCCCTTGCTTTCTCAATGGATGAACCTCTCACCTTCATCGGTCGAATCCACTGGCGCGACCTCAAGAAACCGTTTGGGATCCGGCCTCCCGACCGGCGCGCCCACATGTATGTGGTCGGAAAGACTGGCACAGGCAAATCGTCGCTCCTCGAAGGCATGATCCGGCAGGACATTCTTGCGGGACACGGCCTCGCACTCTTCGATCCACACGGCGACTTGGCGGAGCGTCTCCATGCCTGGATGCCGGAGGCGCGGCGGAAAGATCTGATTTATCTCGATGTCCCCGATCCCCAGCAGCCCTTCGGGTTCAACCCGCTTCAAGGCGTCCCTCCCTTGCGGCGCTCCCTTGCCGCGAACGGGATTGTGGAAGCGCTCAAGAAGATTTTCGATGATTCCTGGGGCGCGCGCCTTGAATACATCCTGCGATCGGCGCTCCTCCTTCTTTTGGAGCAGCCGGAGGCGACGCTCGCGGATGTGGTGCGCCTCTTTCACGACAAAGATTTTCGGAAAGCCGCGGCGGAAAACGTCACGAATCCGCACGTAAAGCGCTTTTGGACGACCGAATTCGAAAAGTACGGGCGCCAACGGGCGGAGGCGGTCACCCCGATCGAGAACAAGCTGGGGAGCTTTCTGGTCGATCCCTTCGTCTCCAGAATCCTCACGGTCCCGAAGAGCACCTTCGATCCGCGCGAAGCTATGGATGAGGGCAAAGTGCTCCTCGTGAACCTCGCGAAAGGCAAGATCGGGGAGGCACCAGCGCAGCTCTTCGGCGGCCTCCTCGTCACGACGCTGGGGCTCGCGGGGCTTACCCGCGCCGACACTCCGCAGACTAAGCGACGTGACTTCTTCATTTATATGGACGAGTTCCAGACCTTTACGACCCTCGCTCTTGCGAACATGCTTTCGGAGCTCAGAAAGTACGGTCTCGGCCTCGTGCTCGCGAACCAGTACCTGGACCAATTGGATTCAGAGATCCGAACGGCGATCCTCGGGAACGCCGGCACACTTGTCGTCTTCCGGGTGGGCGCGGTCGACGCTGCGAAGCTCGCAAAGGAACTGCGGCCGGACCTGGAGCCTTACGACCTTACGCTCTTAGCGAACCGCGTCTTCTGGATTCGGCCTCTCGTCCGAGGGCAATCGGTTGAGGCATTCACGGGGAAGACAATCACGCTACAGGCGGCGGAGAATTCTGGGTGAGACCCAGCTGCTTTTGGGCAGACTGTAACGCCTTCTTCAAGTCTCTCACTTTTATCCAGTCCATGCATTGATCCAATGCCGCGCACTCCTTCGGACCTGCGTCACTCCAATCCGAATTCCATTTCTCCTTCCACACAGCTTCGGCGGTTTGCGTCGCCGCTTCCGCCGTCGCCTTCGCCGCCGCGATCTCGGAACGTTGTATCTTCGTGCGCCTAAATGTGTACGAGAGGATCGTAGCGAACAAAATCAGGAGGAACACGCCGAACAGCGCGAACCTCGCGCCGTCGCTGACGTGCATAAGCGGAACAGTCAGGGAAATGCCGGAAACGACGAATCCCACCCAGCGGTGCGTATTAATTTCCGTAGGTGGCACGTTGTTAAACATCCTCAAGGAGAGACCCGAGATAATAACGATGGCAGCATTCGCAATAGTCATCGCGCAGACGAACGGCTCAGGCTTGACGCCGGGGCCGCGTGAGAACCCGAGAAAAAAAGCCGCAACCAAAGCGGCAAGCGACTGGATGACGGCAAAGACAATATCTTTTCGGTGTGGATCAGTCTCGCGCTCCCTATTCGCGTTTGAGATGATGAAATACCAAAGAAACCAAAGCATGTAGCCGTAGCGAATGAGCCGATCAAAAGTGACGTGGCTGTCCGGTTGCCACGATACCTCGTGAATGTGCGACAGCGCATTTTGAAGCAATGCTGTAAGGAAAGCGCCCACCGTGCCGCCAATCCACATTGCGCAGAATGCTCGCTTGGCGCTTGCCGAATGTTGGGGTGTCCCATTTTCTAACGCATCCATCATCAGCCTCCTCTTTCCATGACGGTATCGGCAGTATCGCTTGTTGCGTGTGTAGGAGTCGTCTTAAAGGTTGACGGCTTGCCATCGATATGTTATTATAGTGACCGTTTTAGCGATACCAATCAACATGACTGCAGAATGCCGAGCGTCCTCGAAGACGCCTTTTTAATAGCATTCCGGAGAGCAAGCGCACCGAACGGTGCGATTACACCGCCTATCCCGCTTTGAGGCGCCCCGGTACGCTTCCCCCACATGCCGCGCAAACTCCCTCAATATTTGCGGAGCGAACGTCGACGGTCGGGACTCACCCAAGAGGATCTCGCGGTTGTTTTTGATGCGCACGAATTTAGTCTCCGCCGCTATGAGCGAAGCGGAAGGCTCCCGCCTTTAGAAACTGCGCTCGCATATCAGGCGGCGTTCGGCGTTCCGGTCGCCGAGCTCTTCGCCGGCACTTACAAGAAAATCCATAACCGCGTTCGCACGAGGGCGCGCCGCCGCATGGAATCTCTCACTTCAGGGCGTAGTCCAAGCCATCTGGCGAGACGCAAAGAGTCGCTCCAGAACATCGCTATGCGACCATGACGCAGCTTCACGACAAACGATCAATTGTGGCGGTGGACCCCACGCCGTACGGGCTCACGTACGTATTTTTCGAGGACGGCCAACTCATGGATTGGGCGACCTTCCGGCGGAACGGGGAGGGCGACGAGCGGGCGATCCTCGACCGCATCATCGGCGGCACGGCGGCAGATGTGGTGGTCTTCGAAGATCCACGCGCGCCGGGTGCGCGGCGCTACGCCCGTATTCGAGTTCTGCTCCAAGCACTCGCCACGCACGCTCGCAAGCGCGGCATCGAGGTTCGCTTGGTTCCACGGCAAGACATCCGCGCTTCGTGGAAGACGCGCGGAGTCATGAACAAGCAGGCTGTCGCCGCGGCGATCGCAGAACGATTGCCGGAGCTCCGCCCGTTCGTGCCGCCCCACCGCAAGAACACTATGAGGGAAGACGATCGCGTCCACATCTTTGATGCCGCCTCGCTCGCGCTCTATGCCTTCGGCGAGCCGCGCGACGGATTCGCCCGCTGACGATCTCGCTGCCTTACGTGCCGCGAGCGGTCAGCGGAGGAATCGTCCTCGCTGAGTTCTTCGAAAACCACATAACAGAGAAAGGAGGGAACCCTATGTCCGAAGCGCTTGTCCTCACGATTCCGTGGCGAGTCCCCGGCACCTACTCGGCGATTGACGACGAAGACACGGTGACGTGCGTCTCGTGCCACGCGGTAGAAACGGATGGCACAGCCTACGAACAGGGCTGGCAGTTTGAGCCGCCGGTCTGTCCGGACTGTCTCCGCTGGGAAGCGGTCGATCTCGACTGCTGCTAGGCAAATCCCACCCGCAGTGCTCACCCGCAAAAGAAAGGAGTGTTATGGCCATTCGTCTGGAACGACGCGGCCGGAATTGGGCTGTGTACGACGGCGAAACCCTCGTCTGTCTCACGGTCTACAAAAAAGGCGCGAAGGAAGTGGTGAGTCGTCTCGCCGCAACCGACGCGCACAACCCTCAACCGGATAAAACGAAGGAGGAAGCACCGTGTCCAGCGTATCCAATGTAGTACCTCTCTCGGCAGTTTCGCCGCCGCCTCCGCCATCGGCAATGATCGCCGTCGCTCTGATCGACGAGTCGCCGATCAACCCGCGAAAGCATTTCGACAAGACGCAGCTCGAGGAGCTTGCGGCGTCGGTCGCGGAGTACGGCATCCTCGAACCGCTTCTCGTCCGAGAGAAGGAGAACGGACGGTATGAAGTCGTCGCCGGTGCCCGCCGAATCCGCGCGGCGAAAATGGTGAAGCTCGCAGAAGTGCCGGTCATGATCCGCGAGTTCACGGACGCGGAAGTGTTCCGCGTGCAGCTCGCGGAGAATCTCGATCGCGCCGACCTCACACCGCTCGAAGAAGCGGAGGCATTCGGAAAGCTCCGCGATGAAGGCAACTCCGTGCAGGAAGTCGCGCGGATCGTGAAGCGGCGCACGCCGGAAGTGGCGGCGCGTCTCGGGCTCCTCACACTTCCGAAGAAAGTGAAGGATGCGTTGGCTTCCGGGCTTCTGCCTGTTGGCCACGCGGAACTCATCGGCCGGATTCCGGATAAGAAGCTCCAAGAAGACGCCCTCGCCGAGATCCTGCGCGACTGGAGCGAGCATGACGAGAGTAAGAAGGTCGTCGCTCCGCTGCCGCTCGCGGCGGCGAAACGCCTCGTCGAAGAGCAGTTCATGACCTCGCTCGACAACGCCGCCTTCGATCCCGAGGATATCGATCTCTCTCCGCTCGGTGCCTGCTCAACCTGCCCGCACCGTTCCGGCAACGCCACACTCCTCTTCGGTGACGTCAAGCGCAAGAATCTCTGTACGAACCCCGCGGACTTCCGCCTAAAGACTGAGAAGCACCTGCAGCGGCTCAAAGAGGCCGGTTACGCGGTGCTGCTCCGAAAAGAGGATGTGAAGCGCGCCTTCCCGTATGCGGATAATCCCTATCACCTCTCCCCGGATTACATCGACCTCGAACGGACCTGCCCCTTCGATCCGAAGAACCGCACCTATCAAAGTCTCCTCGGACGGAACGGCAAATTGAAGACCGTCTTCGCCCTCGTGGACGGCCAAGTGCGACTCCTGTATCCGGCGAAGGAAATCCGGTCGGCGCTCGTCGAGGCAGGTCACGCGTTCGCGAAGGAGAAGCAGAAACACGCCGCTCAAGCGACGAACGCGCGTCCCTCAAAGAGCGAACGCGCGATCGCGCGAGCGGTCACGGATGCGCTGGAGCGCGAGGTGGCCCGGAGGCTCGGCGCCGCCAAACTTTCGCAGTCTGTCTGGAGCGAGCTTTTCGCTTGGGGACTCGTGCTCGCCGAAGGTTGGCGGGTCGAGGAAGTTCTCCGGCGCCATGGCTTCGACGGAACCAAGGAGGAGTTCGCGGAGAACCGCGACAAGGTGGTCCGCGAACTCATGGACGGCATGTCGACCGGCGAGCGGCTGGCCTTCGCCCTCGATTTCATCGTCGGCGACTTCCACGCCGCGACGGCGAACGACGCGCAGCGAGCGTACCACAAGGATCTCGCAGCAATGCTCGGCATCGACGCCGTGAAGCTCGCGAAGCAAGTCGCCGATGACGCAGTACGCGCGCCGAAAGGCGAGGTCGTCGACGAATCGGAAGAAAGCGAAGCACCGGCACCAGAGCCGAAGAAAAAGGCGAAGTAAGCCTGGCGCCCATAACCCACCTTCTCGCGCCGATCCCGGCGCATCAACCCTCAACCAAAGAAAGGAGTCGCTCCATGACTGCGCTCGTACCAGTCCCTCCACCCGTCCTGCCAATCGCCGGCCTCATGTCCCACTGCGGCACGTCGCTTATCGGCCGTCAGGATCTCCTCGGGCTTCCGACCCCGGAACCCACCGACACCCATAAGCCGATCGCGCATGCCACGCTCGTCGGTTCTCTCATCGAAGCCCTCGGCTACCGCCGCCTCAACGTCGTCGAGGATCAGTACGCGGTTTCGCCGGACGGCATGCGAATGTTCGGCGTCCTTGCTCTCGACATCGAAGAGAACGGCGTCCGTGTCTCGATCGGCATCCGGAACTCCCACGACAAGTCTTGCTCGGTAGGGATCACGATCGGCTACAAGGTCTTCGTCTGCGACAACCTCGCCTTCCACGGCGACTTCCAGACCCTGACCCGCAAGCATTCAAAGAATCTCGTGATCCAGGACGTCTTCGCGGTCGCGATCGACCGCATGCACCGCAACTTCGCTCCCATGCTGAACCAGGTGAATGCGTGGAAAGGCTACGAGCTGCCGGATGCGGCAGCGAAGCTCGTCATCTACCGCGCCTTCATCGAAGACGACCTGCCAGCGCCAAAGCACCTCGCGAAAGACGTCCACCATCACTACTTCGAGCCTGAGTACGAGGAGTTCAAGCCCCGCACGATGTGGAGCCTCTCGAACGCGTTCACCTCGGCCTTCAAGGAGCTTGACCCGGTGCCGCGCTTCCGAGCAACGGCGAAACTCGCGCCGTTCCTCGCCGGCATGCCGGACTTCGGAGTCGCTCTGCCTGGTGTTCAGGCAGCCTTGCCGTCGTGAGCGACGAGCCGTGTCCGCTCATGGAGGCGAACGCGCTCTACGCGGAGCTGAACCAATTCGCTGGTCGGACACCGCTTCACCGGCACTGGCTTCCGCGCTTCTATTACACCGAAGGCGTCCGCTTTCTCGCCGAGCGTACCCGCTGTTTCTGGCTCATTGATCTCATCGCCATCCTGCAGCTCCGCGCCTGGAAAGACGCTTGGCTGCGGCAGTTCCAGTTATGGGAACTCTTCGTCAACGATGGCCGCGGCGTCCTTGTCTGCTCCCGCGACAGCGATGATGTGGCGTTCCGGGAAGTCATCGAGAAGACCGACTTTCCAATTGGCTACGTGCACTTCTACGTCGACGACGGTGTGCTCATGCTGCCTTCGGAACACTAGCACCTTCACCAACAAACAAGACTCCGCAGTAGCTGGACGAAGGTCCGCCCTGCCCCCTGCGGAAAATCAGGAATGGGACGTTCGTCCCAAGAAAGGAGAACGCGACCACAAAGGAAGTCCCAAGTGTTCGTGTGGTCATATGCAGTACTCCCGCGCATTCGTGCGCGGGTTTTATTTCCATAACCGAGAGGAAAACTCCGGGCTTTCAGCCCGAGGCTTCAGCATTCCGACATACAGTTCCTTCCAGAGAGGCGCGCCTCATATAGTTAAGAGAATGGCATAGGGAAGCGTATACCTCAAGGCATCCCTATGCGATTCAGGAAGACATCGCTTGTCCTGTGTTTGCCCAGTTCGACTTTCAGTCGAACGTTCCCTCTGATCCTCTGGACTTCAGTCCAGAGGTGGTTCAGTTATGTTCCGGAGAACGGCGGAGGTTAGTTTTTCGCGCCTGCGATACGACAGACATTGTCCGGAGGGTAGCGACTCCGACCGGCTGCGCCGCGTTACGAAGATCTAGACCGCGAAGTTACGTCACAACATATTGATGATCGGACCGGCGAGTCGTGAGAACCTGTCGCTCAACTATCTCGTTCGGCCGCCCGCCGCCCACGCAGCACATGAATGGAGGACCACGCCGCGCATGTTGCCACCACCGCGATCAGTACGGCGGCGAGCCATGGGTCCGCGAGCACCCTCACGGCGATCGGCAAATCAGACAACGTAGAGATACCGTCAGCTGGCGCAACATCGGTGCGAATGCGCCAACCATGGGCAATGATGATCAAGACGCCTACAAGCACGATCGCTAAGGGACCGAGAAGGCCAAGGAAGCCTCGGCCAGCCTGCCGTTCGCGGATCGTAACCGCTCCCTCCACTACGAACAGGAGAGACAGCGCGACGCTAGCCCATAGGTAAAGCGAGAACCGCTGTTCGGCGAGTACCGCGCGGCCGATCCACCAGACATTCGATCGCACCGCATTCGAGATTTCGACCAGCAGAAGAAGACCACCAACGGAGATTAGCGCCGCTTCGATTTGCTGTAGCCGCAGCCGATTCACGTCAATGATCCCCTGGCGGGATGTAGTCACCTTCAACTGAGTAATACTTGCGGAGCGGTACCCCAACCATCGATCGGTACTGGTTCTCGGCCCACATTCCGTCAGCCTCGTTGAGGCCGATCCCGTAAAGCGCTGCCTTCCCGGCGTGGATATAGCCGACGTCCGCGCGCAGCGTTCCCGCCGCGCTGGCTCCATGTCCGTACAGCTCGTGAGCCATCGTCGTGTCGAGCCACTGCATTGTTCCAAAAAGCTCCTTCGCGAACTGTCGCTCATCCAGAAGCACTGTTCCGTAGTTTTTACTTACTGGATCAAAGCTCCCGCCCCCCCGTGGCACATCGGCACTGATGACTCCAACACCGAGTTTCTACCTCGAATCGATCAACGCGCCGAGCTTGGCAGCTTCGCCGCCGAACTTCTTGGCCCAATCGCCTGATGACATTCCACTGATGTTCACACGACCAAACTTGTCCATCGTGACGCTCTTGGCCGCTTCGCGGTTGTGAAGCATGTACTTCAGGAGGTTCAACGTCCGCACCTTCTCCTCGGCTGTTCCAACGAGAAAGATCTCTTCGCCCGTCGGGTCGGTGAACTTCAGCGGTGTATTCGCCGCGTACGAGTATCGGTTCCAGAGTTGGGGATGTTTCGAAGCAGTCTTTCCATTGAGCCTCGGGTCTACCGACAGAAAGCGTCCCTGAGTGGGATTGTAATACCGCGCATGCATTAGATGCTGCTGCGCGCGATCGCTCGAAGAGGCGCAACACGGCTTGGATGCTCGCGTTTCTGAGGAGCGGAGAACGGCACGCTTATCAAGCTGTAGCTCTACATCTTGATTGACTCTCGATTTCGACGGCCGCGGACTCCGTTTCGTCGAGCTATCCG
>Ga0213876_10000755_pt1 | contig 22343 bp, 20 predicted proteins | sample BarmaccomBMRX_R9_FD_160113 | JGI IMG/M metagenome (GOLD analysis project Ga0213876, IMG submission 160113) | Root-associated microbial communities from Barbacenia macrantha in rupestrian grasslands, the National Park of Serra do Cipo, Brazil - RX_R9 | ecosystem: Host-associated > Plants > Roots... | reverse complement strand
TCGCCTCCAACGTCCGGCACCACTGGTTGCCGCCGGCCGCCAGCTCGCTCCACGTGAGGGATTGGTCGGTGCCGTCCTTCGCCACCACGACGAGTCCGATCCCGGTGGGATCGGCAGCGGCGACACGGTCGAGCTGATCGCCGAACGGAACCTCTTCGACCGGCGCGCTCACAACGACCCCTGCTTCGCCGCGGCCGCAGGTGGCAACAGTGGAGGCGGGGCGAGCGGACCTTCTGGGTTGGCGTGCATCGAGATCTCCGGGATGACGACCCGCGGGTGCAGGCCGTCCAGGAACATGACGGCAGCCACGACGTCCTCCGGCTGCAGCGCGACCATCTCGAAGGTGACTTCTTCCAGCATGTCGGTCTCGACCGGGGCCGGGATGACGACGTTGACGTTGATCCCGTCCCGCGAGACCTCCCGTGCCATCGCCAGCGCGAACGCGTTGACGCCCGCTTTGGATGCGGAGTACGCGGTCCGAGCCTTCATCGGTTCCTTGCCCGCCGACGACGAGATCAGGATGATCCGGCCACCCACCGGCATCTTCGGGATGACGGCATGACAGGTGACGAAGACGGACCGCAGGTTCGCCCGCAACACCTCGTCGACATCCTCGATCGACTGCCGGCGGACGAACGAGCCCTTGAGCACGCCCGCAGAGTGAACGAGCAGATGCACCTCGTCGCACGCGTCCATCACCGCGGCCATCTGTGCCGGCTCTGCCGCGTCCGCCACGACGTACCTGGCACCGATCCGCTCGGCCTCTCGTCGCAGCCGCTCCTCACCGCGGGCGGTGAGCACCACGTCGTACCCGCGACCGACCAGCGCCTCGGCACAGGCCAAGCCGATGCCCGCGCTACCGCCCGTGACGATCGCTGTCCGCTTGCCTTCACTCACGTGTCAGATCCTCCCGAAGCGGCCAGGAGGTCCACCAACCCGGTCCGCACAACCTTGCCCATCGCATTGCGGGGCAGCGCGTCGACGATCGCGAAGCGCTCCGGCACCTTGTAGGCGGCGAGTGCCGTCGCGCACGCCTCGCGGAGTGTTGCGACGTCGACCCGCACACCGCCGGACGGCTCCACGACGGCGCCGACCCGCTCACCGAGGCGGGCATCCGGCACGCCGAACACCGCGGCTCCCGCGATGCCGTCGACGCCGAGCAGAACCCGCTCGACCTCGGCGGGATAGACGTTCGCGCCACCCCGCACGATCAGCAGCTTCAGCCGGTCCCGTACCGATAGCCACCCTGACTCGACGGTGCCGACGTCTCCGGTGGCGAGCACCGCGTCTCGATTCGGTGCAACGCCGTGCCCGTCCCACGTGCCGAGATACGGCCGCCACCGCCCTGCCCAGTCACCATCGGCGCGTGCCGACACCGTGATCTCACCCTCGCCGTCACCGGTGCTCACCTCGAGGTGTGGCAGGACCTGGCCGCTGGCTCCCTCACGCCGTTCGGTACCCACCGGGTCGATCGACACGACGGTCGGTGCTTCGGTGAGCCCGTACGTCGTACGGATCGACAAGCCGTAGCAGTCCTCGAACGCGGTGCGGAGCGACTCGGGGCAGTCCCCGCCGCCGCTCCACACCTCGCGCAACGACCGGAGCCGAGCCGGATCGACCCGCTTGGTCGTGACGAGGTCGTGGAGCTGGGCGGGCACGCCGTTCCACACCGTCACCCGGCCGCGTTCGATCCACTCGGCGATGCCGTCCGCGTCGCGCCGGTCCATGACGACGCAGCATCCTTGCGCCTGCGCGGTGAGCAACGTCGTCAGGACCATCAGGTTGAGAATGGTCAGCGGCAGGCAGTCGCCTTTGCGAAGGTCCGGACCCCAGCCGCGACTCGCGACGAGCACCTCGCCTGGCAGCAGCAGGTTGTGCTGGGAGTGGACGATGCCTTTCGGTACGCCGGTGGTGCCGCTCGTGTAGGCGATGCCGGCCGGCGCATGGACGTCGATCTCCACGGCAGGTGCTTCGGGTGCGTCTGCCATCGCATCCAGCAGCGGATTGTCTTCCGCCGTCAGGTAGACCGCGGGCTTGCTGTCGTCCAGGAGGTGCGCGCGCTCGGGTGGCGCCAGCGCCTCGCCGATACCGACCCAGATCGCGCCGATCCGCATCGCACCGTGGAACGCCACGACGACGTCCTGGTCATTGGGCAGTGAGGCCGCCACCCGGTCACCGGGTCGTACACCGAGGGACCACAGGCCGGCCGCCGCTCGGTCAGCCTGCGCGTCGAGCTGGGCATACGTGAGGGATCCCGATCGGGAGAGGACCGCTTCCGCGTCCGGCCGATCGCGAAGCGCCGCGTCGAGCACTCCCGCGACTCCGGCTCTCACGAGAACAGGGTCTCGAACTCGTGCGCCTCGACCGTGGGCACCAGCCGTAACGCCAGGCTCTCCGCCGACACCGGCAACCGCAGCAAGGGCTGCAGGTGTCGGTCGAGCACCGACACGTCGTGCTCGTCGCAGAACCCGATCGCGCCAAGCATCTGATGACAGGTCCGGAGGACGGCGACGGCGGTGTCGACGGCATGGAGGCGAAGCGCGCAGGCGTCAGCCGAATGATGCGCAGCTGACGCGGTCACGAGCCGCCAGGTCGTGAACTTCGCGAGCTCCTCGAGGCCGCGCACGGCGACCGAGGCGTCCGCGATCGCGAAGCGCACCGCCTGGAACTCCGCGAGCGCTTGTCCGAACTGCTTGCGTGCGCCGACGTGCTCGACAACCTGGTCCAGCGCTGCCTCGAGCGACCCGAGGACTCGCCAGGACCCCAGCACAAGGTGGCGCGCGACGTCATCCGCAGCAACCGGCGGGCGCGCCGGACCGAGCGAAGCGGGCATCAGGAACGGCCCGAGCTTGGCTCTCGATCGCGGCTCGCCGAACTCGAGCGAGTGGGCCTCCCCGTCGAGGTCCGCACCGACCCACTCGCCGCCGAGGTCACCGTGGTCCACCCGTGGCGCAGCCGGATTGATCAGGGCGAGTCGCGCCCCGTCGACCGATAGCAGCTCGTCGACCACCGGCCAGGCGAGCGCAACAGCCCCCGCGATCCGGCACAGCTGGGCGCCGGCGAGGAGCTCGTCGAGGTCGCCACGTACGTCGAGCTCGAAGGCCCCGATCGACGCGAGGGCGCGGGACACCGGCTCACGCAGGTCGCGGTCCACCTCCGTCCGCAACGCGAGGTCGACACCGCCGAGCCGGGTGAGCGAGTGACGCGCCGAGTCCGCGAACGCCACCACATCCGGCGGAAGGTCGGTGTTCATCGGGAGCTCCCGAGCACCGATCGCGCGACCAGGATCCGCTGCACCTCGATGGTCCCTGACGACACCGTCGCGGCCTGCGCGTAGCGCCAATGGTCGTCGATGGCGCCATGGATCGGCGCATCCGGCCCGGCGTCGAGTGACGCCGCTCCGGCCGCTTCCAGCAGCAGCTCTGCGACGGTCTGGTCGCAGGTGGTGGTGACGATTCGCGCGGCCGCCGCGGCAGCCGGATCGATCCCTTCGTTCTGCTGCGCGATCGCCTTGTATGCCAGCAGCCGCGCGACCCGTAGGGAGATCAGCGCGCGGACCCATCGGGACTTCAACGCCGGCGCCAGCGCGTCCCACAGCCCGTCGGCGACCAGCGCATCCTGCAACCGCGAGAGCAGCGATTCGCACCGCGCGTAGCGCGCGATCCCGACTCGCTCGTAGGCGAGCGCGTCGCGCATCACCTTCCAGCCGGCGCCGACCTTGCCGAGCACGTCGGCTTCCGTCACCCGCACGCTGTCGAGGAACACCTCGTTGAGGTGATGCGGCCCGAGCATCGATGCGATCGGCCGCACCTCGATGCCCTCCCGGTCCATCGGCACGATGAACAGCGTCAGCCGCTCGTTGCTCTTCGCCGCCGGGTCGGTGCACGCGGCGAGCACACACCACTGGGCCATGAGCGCGTAAGACGTCCACACCTTCTGCCCGGAGATCAGCCACCCGTCGTCGTCCAGCACCGCACGGGTCCGCAACGACGCGAGATCGGTGCCGGCCTCCGGCTCGCTGAACCCCTGGCACCAGATCACCTCTCCGGCGGAGATCGCTGGCAGGTGCTTCGCGCGCTGCTCGTCGGTGCCGTGGCGCATCAGGGCCGGGCCGACCCAGTTGACGCCCATGTACTGCGCGCCACGTGGCTCGTGATGCGCCCACATCTCCTCGCGGACAACGGTCTGCTCCCAGACCGACCCGCCACCGCCGCCGTACTCGGTCGGCCACGCAAGACACAGCAGTCCTTCGTCGGCCAGCGTCTTGCAGAACGCCTGGGTCAACGCAAGATCGTCGGGGTTGGCGCTGAACGCGCCGAGGAAACCCGGGGGGATCTCTTGGGCGATCAGCTCACGCAGGCGCACTCGAAGCGCCTGTGCCGCGTCGCCGAGCTCGTAGTCCACGTCAGACCCTCGGCAGGCCGAGCACACGCTCGCCGATGATGTTGCGCTGCACGTCCGACGTACCGCCGTAGATCGTTGCCGCGAGCGCGTCGTGCCGTTCGAAGCTCAGCCCTGGGTCGACGATCGCCTCGGCCCCGGCCGCCGTCGCCGCGAGCTCCCAGGTGTGCTGAAGCGCCTCGGAGCCGAGCAGCTTGAGGATCGTCGCCTGCGGCGCCGCTCGGTTCGCGAGCGTGTCCTCGAGACCGCGAAATCCGGTGGCGCGAAGCGCGGCGGCATCGGCGAGCCGGCGGCCCAAGGCCGCCAGGAGACCGTCGTCGAGATCAGCGCTGTGGCGCGCGACCGCCTGCAGGCCGCGTTCGATCTCGACCCAGTTCATGATCCAGATCATGTCCCGCTCGTGTTCCAGGGAGCTCATCGCGACCGACCAGCCCTGGCCTTCCTGGCCCAGCAGTGAGGACACCGGGATCTCGACCTCGTCGAGAAAGACCTCGCAGAACGTCTCGTCGGAGATCGTCGCCATGCGGATCGGTCGCACGGTGACGCCAGGGCTCTCCATGTCGAGGATCAGGCACGAGATGCCCTTGTGCTTGGGGACGGACGGGTCGGTGCGGCAGTACAACGTTGCCCATTTCGACTCGTGTGCCTGTGTGGTCCAGATCTTCTGGCCGGTGACGACATAGGTGTCACCGTTGCGCTCCGCTCTGGTGCGCAAGCTCCCGAAGTCCGATCCGGCGCCGGGCTCGGACATCCCGAGCGCCCACCACTCGTGGCCGCGCAGCAGCGGGACCAGCAGTCGATCGACCTGCTCGGGGGTGCCGAAGTGACGGAGCCCCGGTGCCACCACTCCAGGCCCCTGGATGTTGGGGAGCTTCGGCGCAGACCGTACGGCGGATTCGAGCCGCACCGCCATGGTCTCGGCCGGACCCAGCTCGCGGCCACCGTGCTCCCTGGTCCAGGCCGGCTGCAGCCAGCCCGCCTCGTACGCCGCTTCTTGGAATGCGCGGCGCAGTCCGATGTCCCAGCGGTACTCGGCGTACTTCGCCGTGTAGTAGTCAGCCGGCAGGAACGCCTCGAGCCACTCCGCAAACTCGGCGGCGCACTCAGCCGGCGTCATGCTGTGGCCGCCGCGAGGTAGTCCTGGGCAGCCGCGCGATACAACGCCTCGGTCTCGCCGAGCAGGGCCGCGCTCTGCCAGGCCCGCCGCACCAGGAGATGCGCGTCGTGCTCCCAGGTCTGGGCGATTGCGCCGTGTACCGAGACGCACGCCCTAGCCGCCGCCAGCGCCGCGTCGTTGGCCGCTGCCTTGGCCAGGTAGGCAGCGCGAATCACGGATCCCTCGCCGCTGCTCGCGGCGGCGGCGGCAGCGTAGGTCAGGCTTCGAGCTCGCTCCACCGCGACGAACACGTCTGCCAGGCGGTGCTTGATCGCCTGGAACCCGCCGATCGGCTGACCAAACTGCTCGCGTGTCTTCGCATATCCCACCGACATCGACAACGCGGCATCGGCTACCCCGACCAGCTCCGCTGCCGCAGCGATCACCGGGACTGCCAGCACGTCCGCCGCGTCGACCGGCACCACGATTTCCGGCGCGACAGAGACGTTGCTCGAGCCGACCGGTTGCGACGGGTCGACGGACTCGTGGGCGGTCAGATCCTGGTCCGACAGTCGGAAGCTCACCAGCTGGGTGCCGCCGATGCTGTCCTCCGCCAGGGCAACGGCGATGTCGACGCGTGTCACGTCACGGATCTGGTGCACTCGACCGGAGAGCCGACCGTTGTCGTAGGACAGGCACGCGCCAGGCAGCCGTGACCCCGACCGGTGGGCAAGCAACGTCGCCGTCGTGCCCGCGGCGATTGCGTCGAGCAGATCGGCCGCCTCGGTCCTGACGGTGCGGAGGGCTCCTGCGGCAAGTCCGACGGTGCTGAGGAATGGCGCACTCACCGTTGCCGCGCCCGCGGCCTCCACGATCGCGACCAGGTTCTTGATCTCGTCCGGGTCCGCCGCCGAGGCGATCACCCCGGTCCATCCCACATCGACGATGGTCTGCCACAGCGGTCGCCAGGCTTCTGGGTCGTCGTACGACGTCCGGGTCAACGACGGCGGCGACTGCTCGCTGAGAACGTCGCGTGCGCTCTCCGCGAGGAGGCGCTGGTCGTCGCTGGGGCCGATCTCCATCAGTTAAATGATAAGAAGTCAGTCGGGGGTGTCAACGCGGGTCACCACGGCTTCGGCCGCGTCGGCTGATCCCAACCTTGCATCTTCTAGAAGTTGGTAATTTAGATGGGGTGCCGACCCGTCGCGGACAGCTGCGCCAACCACGGTTGGCTGAGGTCGTCGCGGGCGTGCTGCGCGAGCGCATCATCGACGGCACGCTCGGCGACGGCGATCTGCTGCCCAAGCAGGATGAGCTGCTGGACGAGTTCCGGATCAGTCGCCCGTCGCTGCGGGAGGCGTTGCGCATCCTCGAGAGCGAAGGCCTGATCCGGGTACGCCGTGGGAACGTCGGCGGTTCAGTCGTCGAGGTGCCGACGGCGGAGACCTCGGCGTACATGTTCGGACTCGTCCTGCAGTCGCGCCGCGGCACCGCAGCCGACCTCGCCGAAGCAATCAAGCAGATCGAGCCCGTGACCGCATCGATGTGTGCCGAGCGCAGCGACCGCAAGCGGGCCGTGCTGCCCGGCTTGGAGGCGAACCTCACGGAGACAGCTGCCGCGATCGGTGACGGCCCGGCCTTCACCCGGCTGTCGCGGGCGTTTCACGAGCTGATGGTGGCGGCCTGCGGCAACGAGACGCTGATCCTCACCGTCGGCGCGCTGGAGAGCCTGTGGTCCGAGCAGGAGCGACGGTGGGCGAACGCCGCGAGCTCCGAGGGGCGCTACCCGGGCACGAAGGCACAGCGTGAGGTCCAGGCCGCTCACAAGGCGCTGACGAACGCCATCGCTGCCGGTCAGGCCGACCGGGCCGCGAAGCTGGCCCGCAACCATCTGGCGCATTCTCAGCGATACTCACTTGAAGGATCGGCTAGGCAGGTCGTCAAGGCGACATCGCTGCGCAACGACCTCGCTCAACTCACGGAGGACTGATGACCACGACGAGCGACCGCGCGACGTTCACGAACATGGCAGACAGCACGGCCGAGGACTGGGCGATCATCGGGCACCACTCCATGAACTTCATGGAGGGTCTGCCCGATCGAGTGCTGGCGCACCTGCGCCTGCTCGACGGAGACTTCGGCGGTTTCGCCGTCGACCGGCTGAACCACTCGCTGCAGACCGCACGGCGGGCGGAGCGGGCCGGCCGGGACGACGCCTACGTTCTGTGCGCCCTGTTGCATGACATCGGCGACACGCTCGGTTCGTTCAATCACGCGGACATCGCGGCGGCGATTCTCAAGCCGTTCGTGTCAGCGGAGTACCACTGGATGGTCGAGCACCACGCGGAGTTCCAGGGTTACTACTTCTTCCACCACCTCGGCCTCGACCGGGACATGCGCGACAAGCACGTCGACCACCCGCAGTGGGACCTGACGGCGGAGTTCTGCTCCGACTTCGACTCCCCCGCCTTCGATCCGGCGTACGACACGCCGCCCCTCGAGCACTTCGAGCCGCTGGTGCGATCGATGATGGCGTCGCCGGTTCGGTCGATCTACCTGAAGGAGTCGGAGGTCAGCTGACGGCGAGCGGCTCGCCGAACACCATCGTGCCGTCCGCCGCGATGTCGTAGACCTGCAGACCCTCGCTGACGTTCGGCGCATCGGCACCGAACGCGACAGCGACCTTGTTGGCGGAGTTCCGCATGATGTCGAGCACAACCTCGACCAGCTGCGCGTCCGTGAACCGCTCATGCGCCTCGGCAACCGTCGCCGGGTCCAACGACTCCGGCCGGATGATCACCGACTCGGTGATGCGCAACGCGACCTTCTGCTCAGCAGAGAGGTCGCTGGACTCGAAGCTTTCGACCTGCTCGTACAGGGCTTCGGCGCCACCTGCCGCCATCGCGGCGCGAGTCCGCAGCGACTTGCACAATCGGCAGTTGTGGTGCCGCGCCACGCGCAGGCGGACCAGCTCGGTCGTGAGGGGATCCACCTGGTCGAGCCGCGCCACCGCACAGAGAAACGGGTCGAACGTCAGCGGCTCGGCGGCCGCGGGACGCACCGCCCGCGCGGTCACCTGATCGGGGAACAGCCGGCCCAGGACGAGGTCGGTGCGGAGGCCGAGGTCGAGCACCCACATGGCCTTCACGAACGGCACGAGCGCCTCGCCGAGCCGCGGCACCAGCGGTGCCAGGTCGACGCCGGTGCAGTCGATGACGAACTGCTCGGCGAAGTCGACCACGGCGTCGTCCTCGTCGGGTGCCTCCCACGGCACGGCGCCGAGCGTCATCGCGACGCGCTTGCGGGCAATCGCAAGTACGTCGGCCGGCAGCGCCACATCGAGGTCAGCTTCCAGCTCGCACAACAGGTCGTACGCCTCAGGAGCATGCACCGCGCGCGGGTCCGTCATGGCTGCCATCACATCATGACCAGGCGGGGTCGCGATTGGCTGATCTGTGCTGCGCGGCCGACCCTCCGCTGTCGGTAAAGCAGCACAAGTCATTCGCGACGCCTGCGTCGGCGCTGCAGCGTTCCGGGCCGCTCTCATCGGGGAACAACCTTGTCATGGAGATCCGCAAGAACGTCGAGATGTCCCGCTACGAAATCGTCGACGGCGATCAGCTCGTCGGTGTCTGTGACTATCTCGAGCAGGGCGACATCGTGACGATGCCGCACACCGAGATCAACCCGGCTCGCCGCGGTCAGGGCTTGGCGGCCCAGCTGGTGCGTGGCGCGCTGGACGACATCGCCGCCTCGGGCCGGCACGTCGTACCGACCTGTTGGTACGTCGCCGACTTCATGCGAGCGAACCGCGAGTACACCGAGCTGTTCGCCGCCTGACCCCGCAGCGCCGGAGGCCACGGACCCCGTGACCTTGACGCTTGTGGTCCTTCAGCGCTTGCGAAACACCACAAGCGTCAAGGTGACGAGTCTCAGGCAGCGACGCCACGCTTGCGAAGCTCGGACCGGACCCGTTCGACGATCGCTCTTGGCGCCTGGTAGTAGTCCTCCGCGCTCACGACAATCACCACCCAGCCCAGATCCCGCATCCGGTCGCGACGGCGATCATCGGCCCGGCGCTGTCCCCAGTGGAACGCGCCGTCGTACTCGATCATGACCTTGAAGTCTTCGTAGCCGAGGTCACCACGGGCCGAGAACCCGCGAGCCTTCACGATCACCTGCGCCTTCGGGCATGGCAGGCCGGACAGCACCAGGAGCAGCCGCAGCCGGGTCTCCATCGGAGACTCAGCAAGTGGTTCGATCAGGCCTACGACACGGCGCGCCTGCTTCAGACCAGGCCAGCCCTGACGCGACGCGCAGTACTCTCTCAGCTCCCGGGCAGAGATCAGCTCGGCATGCGCGAGTGAATCAGCGACCACGACCGCTTCGACGAGGCTCAGCCAGCGGGCGCAGTCGAAGGCAGTGCGAAGCGGCGTGGTCATCCGCACACCCGCGACCACGCACAGGTCGGACTCCTCGACGCGCAGCTCCTTGACGATGCAGCCTTCGCGCTGCCGCAACCGCCGGCCCGGCATGCAGCCGACCCACACGTCCTCCACCCGGGGGTCGTCCGCCGTGACCCCAAACACCCATGCGGCAGTGAGGCCACAGACGAAGGCGCCGTCACCGAGCACCAAGGAGACCGCCTGCACACGCAACAACTTGGAGTCGGGGACGTCGCGATGAACCCAGACATCGCGGAGCAGATGACGCCACGCCTCGCCCTGCAGCGCCGTCCGGGACACACCATGGCGAGCCGCGAACGCAGTGGTGAACGGACCGGTCCGCAAGGCATTCGGGACATTGGCGGAGCGCACCGCGTGAGGATCCACCAAAACCGTCAACCGACGTCGCGCGGCGTCCACAGACCGCCGGAAATCCACCTGACCTTGACGCTTGTGGTCCTTCACCGCGCCCGAAGGACCAACAAGCGTCAAGATCACGAGCGCAGACGTTTAAGGCGAGGGTGTACCGCGAAGGGACCGCTGATCCGAGCGGGAGATCAGCCGAATGACGGTGCGTGGTCGAGGAATTCGACGACCACGCCATCAGGGTCGGCGACGGTCGCAGCCAACCCCCCGGACACCGTCTTCACAACTCGCGGCGTCCCGCCCATCCCCAACGCCTCGAGGCGGGCCAACGCCTCCTGCACCGGAGTGATGAACGACAGCAGACAGGCGCCTCGGACGGGTACGCCGGGCTGCGGTGGCTCGCTCTGTGCATGTCCGGTGCCGAGGTCGAGGATCTCGAGGATGCCGGCATCGGGGTTCGACCGGTCGCCGAGGAACACCGTGCGCCACTTCTCCGTCGGCACCCCGAGCAGCCCCTCGAGGTTGCTCGGCACGGTCACGTCCATGAGGACCTCGAGTCCGACGCCTTCGGTGTAGAAGCGCAGCGAGGCCTCGATGTCCGCCGGCGCGAGACCGGTGTGATGGACGAGCGCCATCAGCCACCCAGCTCGATGATGATGTCGCCCTGATCGGTCGCCCGCGCAGTCTCACCGGGCGCGAGGATCACGGTCGTGAACGGGCTCTTGATGCCGGCCGGCCCGATCAGCGTCACGCCGGGGCGAACGTCATCCATGTCATAGATCGGCGCGTCGTCATGCCACTCCTCGGCGATCCACATGCGCCGTTTGCCGATCGGTGCGGCTGACGTCGACGGCTCCGGCGTCACGTCCTTCGGCTGCTCGACCTCCCCGACCGCGACCAGTCGCACCCCCCGGATGATCGGGTCCTGTGCCCGCGCCTCGATCAGCCGTGCCTCGGCGTTACGACGGTGGAACTCGTTGACTGCGGCCTCGACGTCCGTCGGGTCGTCGACGGGGATCGACACGTCGAACGTCTGGCCCGGATACACGAGCAGCAGCGACCACTCGAGCCGGATTCGCTCGTCCGGCACGTTGGCGACGGACAGCTCTGCCCGGGCGTTCTTCTCGAGATCGTCGGCGAGCTCTTGGAGGTGCGCCGGGTCGACCTCATGCAGCGGCGAGATGTAGCCCCGCGAGTCGTCGATGACATGGTTGGCCGAGAGCAGACCCAACGCCGAGAAGCCAGCCGCAGCGCGAGGTACGACGACCCGCTGCATGCCGAGTGCTCGCGCCTGGGTCGTGGCATGCACGCCACCCATGCCGCCGAAGGCGACCAGGTTGAGCTTCCGCGGGTCGGCGCCCGCCAGCGACAGGACGCGACGGATCGCGTCCGTCATGTGCGCGTCAACCAGCCGGACTGCGGCCGCCGCCGTGGCCTCGATGTCGAGCCCGACGCGCTGGCCGAGCTCCGCGATCGCGGCTCGCGCCGACTCGACGTCGAGCTCCATCCGGCCGTTGTTGAAACCGGAGGGGTCGAGCCGGCCGAGCACCAGGTCGCAGTCAGTCACCGTCGGCTCGACGCCACCACGGCGATAACAGACTGGGCCCGGCTGGCTCTGGGCCGACTGCGGCCCCACGTGGAGCACACCGCCCTCTTCCCAGGCGATCGATCCGCCGCCGGCGCCCACCGACGGGATGTCGATCATCGGGATGCCGATGCAGTAGCGATGGAACCAGTTCCAATCCATCTTGATCTCGGGACGGCCGTCGCGGATCAGGCAGATGTCGTAGCTGGTGCCGCCCATGTCGACGCTGACGACATCACCGAGCTCGGCCTTCGTGGACACCGACGCCGCCGCGCTCACACCTCCCGTTGGCCCCGACCCGATCGTTGCGACCGCCCGCCGCGCCGCCGCGCCGGCCGTCGCGACGCCGCCCGAGGACGTCGCCACCAGCAGCTCGTTCGCGTATCCACCATCCGCCAATCGCGCGGTGAGCCGCTTGAGATACCGCGCGATCGGTGGCCCGACGTACGCATTCACCAGCGTCGTCGACGTCCGCTCGAACTCCGGTGGCTTCGGCAGCACCTCGTGGGACAGCGAGATCATCTCGACGTCGGGGTACTCGTCGAGCACGATCTCGCGAGCCCGCAGCTCGTGCGCCGGGTTGAGGTACGAGTGCAAGAAGCTGATCGCGATCGACGTGACACCGAATGCCCGCAGCCTCGCTGCTGCCTTGCGGACACCCTCCTCGTCGAGCGGCGTCTCGATCTCACCCTCGGCGGTCATCCGCTCGTCCACCTCGAGCCGCACCCGACGCCGCGCGATCGGTTCCGGAGCACCGAGCGTCGGATCCCAGATGTCCTCCTTGTAGCAGCGGCGGAACTCGATCTCGTCACGGAAGCCGCGAGTGACGATCAGCCCCGTCGGCGCGCCGGTCATCTGAATCATCGTGTTGTCGCCGGTCGTGGTGCCGTGGACGATCGTCGTCGTCTGTGCGAGGAGCTCGTTCACCGACAGGCCCTCGGCGGCGGCCACCTGCTCGATCGCCGCCATCACGCCGTCGCTCTGGTCGCCTGGTGTCGTCGGCGCCTTCTCGAGCAGGACGGTGCCGTCGGGGCGTTTCAGGACGCAGTCGGTGAACGTTCCGCCGACGTCGACGCCGATGCGATAGCTCACGTGCCGTCGCCGTTCCGCCGAGCGGCTCGCTCTGCCTCGGTTGCCGCCTCGTCGAGCGCGAGCGTCATGTCCTCGAGCGACCCTGTGACGACGACGCCGTAGTCGCGCTTCGCGCCCTCGATGGACACGTACTCGTCCCATACGTCGTCGAGCACGGCCTGCGGGTCACGATCGAGGGGGTCCCCCCAGCCGCCACCACCACCGAACTTGTAGTCCAGCCGGTCACCGGTGTCGAGCGGTACGGCGGAGACCGCGGTCTCGACCTTGGTGTCCCCGACGAAGCAGATGTCGGGCGAGCCGTCATGGCCGCCCGCAATGCCCGGGTGGGTGTGTCGCTGGTTCACGACGTACTGGTTGATGAACGTCGGCGTCCGCACCTCTTTGATGAAGTGGCTGCCGCAGCCGCCGCGCCACTGTCCCGGCCCGCCCGAGTCGGTCAGGTAGTTGCGGCCGCGCAGGATGTGCGGGAAGAGCTGCTCGTTGATCTCGGCGCTGGCCTTGATCAGGTTGCCCATCGAAGCCGCGAGCGCGCCCCAGCCGTCGGTGCCCTTCGCGGCCGAGACCCAACCGGCGCTCACCTCGCCGCCGTGGTCGAAGAACGACTTGCCGGTCCGCGGGTCGTGGTCACCCCACATCTGCCGCGGGCTGCCGAACTTGTAGCTCTGCGGGCAGCAGCGATCCGGGATGATTTTGCTCATCGCGATGGCGATGGCATCACCGACCTCGACGCCGGGATGGTGCGTGCCGCTCGACACCGGCTTGCCCTCCGCCGGGTTCAGGCAGCAGCCCTCGGGCACGCGCAGGTCGATGCAGTTGAAGAAGCCTTCGTTCTTCGGGATCGACGGGTCGACCAGGCTCGCGAGCTGGGCGATCACGTTGCCGCGGGTGTTGCCGAACGTCGACCAGGCGTTGATGTTCGGACGCGTGTCCGAACCGTCGAAGTCGATGATCAGCCGGTCACCGTCGACGGTCACCTCGCAGTGCACATGGATGTCGGTGTTGCCCTGCGGGTCGTGGTCGACGTACACGTCTGCCGTGTAGGTGCCGTCCGGCCAGGAGGCGATCTCCTCCGAGAACCGTCGGGTCGCATCCGCGATCGACCACTCGACCGCCGCGGCGACCACGTCGGCGCCGTACTCGACGACGATGTCGGTCAGCCGTTTCGCGCCGAGCTGGGCTGCCCCGACCTGGGACCGAAGGTCACCGATGAACCCCGGCAGGCGGCTGTTCGCGCGCATCATCAGGACGACGTCGCGACGCTCCTGTCCTCGCTCGACGAGCTTCAAGACCGGGTAGCGGACGCCTTCGCTCCAGATGTCCTTGGCGAAGACGTTGTAGCCACCGGCCATCGCGCCGCCGGTGTCGCCGTGATGGCACTGGATCGAGGCGAAGAGCAGCAGGTTTCCGGCCGGGTCGAAGACCGGTGCGAACACGTTCACGTCCGGCAGGTGGCCGCCGCCGTGGAACGGGTCGTTGGCGATCAGCACGTCGCCCGGGTAGAGCTCGCCCTCGAAGAACTCGCTCGCGAACCGCACCGGAAGGGTGGAGGAGAGCATGAACTGCGGGATGCCGACCGACAGCGCTGCGAGGCGGCCGTCAGCCTTGAGGATGGTCGCGTTCCGCTCGTTCGACTGGTTGAGGATCGGAGTCGTCGCCGTACGGGAGACGTACGTCGCCATCTCGAAGCAGATGGTCTCCATCGCCGACTTGATGACGGTGGCGGTGACGGCGTCGACGCCCTCGACGTCGACCGGCGGCGTGGCCTGCAGGGTCATCGGCGACCTCCCGTGAGAATTGCTGAAGCCGTTTTGCGAGAACGTTGCTCTCACTAGGTAGACGAGTTTGTCACAAGCGGCGCGGTGCCGCCAGAGCCCAAGCCCGACGGTCAGGCGGTGACGTCGATGACGACGCGACCGCGCGTGGCCCCCGCCAAGATCGCGTCGGCGAGCTCGTGGATCTTCGACAACGGCTCGGTCGAGGTCATGGCGTCGAGCTTCTCGGTCGGCAGGTCGGTGGCGAGCCGCTCCCATGCCTGGGCACGACGGGGCGCCGGGCACATCACTGAGTCGACACCGAGGAGGCTGACGCCGCGAAGGATGAATGGGAGCACGGTCGTCGGCAGGTCGTTGCCGCCGGCGAGCCCGCACGCCGCGACCGCACGGCCGTACTTGGTCTGCGCGAGCACGGTGGCGAGCGTCTGGCTGCCGACCGTGTCGACGCCGCCTGCCCAGCGCTCTTTGTCCAGCGGCCGCCCGGCGGTCGCGAGCTCCTCGCGGTCGATGATCGCCGAGGCGCCGAGGGAGCTCAGGTAGTCGTGCGTCTCCGCGCGACCGGTGGACGCGGTCACCGAGTAGCCCAGCTTGGCGAGGATCGCGACCGCCACGCTGCCGACCCCACCGGCGGCTCCGGTGACGACGACGTCACCCGCGTCAGGAGTCAGACCGTGGTCTTCGAGCGCGAGCCCGCACAACATCGAGGTGAGACCAGCCGTGCCGATCGCCATCGCCTGCTGTGCGGACAGAGCGGCTGGGCGCTTCGTGAGGACAGACGCGTCAACCCGCTGCCGCTGCGTATAGCCGCCAGGCCGAGTCTCCGAAAGCCCCCATCCGGTTGCCACGACCTCGTCCCCGACGGCGAAGTCGGGGTTGTCCGAGGCCGCCACCGTGCCGGCGAAGTCGATTCCGCAGGTCATCGGCAACGACCGGGCGATCTTTCCCTTGCCCGAGACGGCGAGGCCGTCCTTGTAGTTCAGGGAGGAGTACGCGATGTCGACCGTGACATCGCCGTCAGGGAGGTCCGCATCGGTCAGCTCCACCGTCTCGGCGGGACCTTGATCCTTGCGAACTACCGCGGTGAAGCTGCTCATGTGCATCCTTGTCTGCGAAGCCGGATTTCCTGAACGTTTATCTTTTAGATGATGGCACGCTCCGAGATCGCAGGTCCCAGCTTCGACGCAGCGGCGTTCGTTGCCGGCGGCCGGCCGCTGACGATGGGCGGATTCCTTCTCGAGGTCTGCCGCAGGTACCCCGCCAACGAGGCGCTGGTGTTCGACGATCCGCTGGCGCGGGGCCAGACCGTCCGCTGGTCGTACGACGACCTGGCCCGCGCGAGCCGTCAGGTCGCGCGCGCCCTCGTCGCCGCCGGCGTGAAGCGAGGCGACCGGGTCGCCACCTTGATGGCGAACCGGCCCGAGGCGGTGGCGGCGTACTTCGGCGCCTCGCTCGCCGGCGCGGTCATCGCGCCGCTGTCGACGTTCGCGACGGTGGCGGAGCTCGACGCGATGCTCGCCAAGAGCGAGGCCGACGTCCTGCTCCTGCAGGCCACGATGGGCAAGCGCGACTTCGCGGCTGATGTCGCGAAGCTCTCCCAGCCACTGCGAGTGGTCGCAACGGTAGGTGAACCGAGCTGGTCGACCTTCGTGGCGAATGGCGACGCCGTCGACGACGAGGTCCTCGACGCCATCGTGGCTGCCACGGATCCTTCGGACGAGGCGCTGATCATCTTCAGCTCCGGCACGACCGCCGAGCCGAAGGGGATGCTGCACCGGCACCAGGCACCGACCTTGCAGTTCTGGTTGCAGAGCGAGCTGTTCGGCCGGACCGAGGCGACGCGGATGTGGACAGCGTTGCCGTTGTTCTGGACGGCCGGCATGAACACCGCGATGGGTGCGACGCTCGCAGCCGGTGGCTGTTGGGTGATGCAGGAGGGTTTCGATGCCGGGATCGCGCTACTGCTGATGCAGCGGGAGCGCGTCACCGAGCCCTACACACTCCCCCACCAGGCCACGACGCTCATGGAGCATCCCGACTGGCTGTCGACCGACCTGTCGAGCCTGCGCTGCGTGTACGGCAAGGCGGTGTTCGCCAGGCACCCATCGGTCAACGGCGACACCAACTGGCAGATGCCGGTCGGGTGGGGAATGTCAGAGACCTGCGCCTTCATCTCGGCGCTGCCCTCCACCGCCGGCCGCGACGCGATGAAGGCGAGCCTCGGCCGACTGCTCCCTGGCAATCGGCTCAAGGTCACGCCCGACGGCGAGTTCCTGATCAAGGGGCCGACGCTGATGGAGCGCTACCTCGGCAAGACCCGGGAGGAGTGCGTCGATGCCGAGGGTTGGTTCCACACGGGCGACATCGGAACCGTCGACGAGGACGAGAACGTCCATTGGGAAGGGCGTCGCAACGAGATGATCAAGACCGGCGGCGCGAACGTCGCGCCGGCCGAGATCGAGGTCGCGATGCGCGCGTTCCCGGCCGTGATCCTCTCCCGCGTCATCGCGATGCCCGACCCGCGGCTCGAGCAGATTGCTGTGCTCTGCGTCGAGCTGCCCGAGGACACCACCGTGACAGATGCGGACATCACGGCCTTCTTACGCGAGCGGTTGGCGTCGTACAAGGTTCCGAAGCGGATCCTGACCTTCGCCCCTGGCGAGATCCCCTTGACGTCGAGCGGCACGAAGGTCGTTGATGATGAACTGCGAAAGCTGGTCGAGGCACGAATGACAACCACGGAGACCGATGTCTGACACCGAACCAACCGAGGATCTCGACGTCTCGGACCTGGCCCGCCACATGGGCGTGCCGATGATGCCCGGCGAGCTGAAGGAGCCGGTCACCGTCGGCGACATCCGGCGCTGGGTGCAGGCGATGCACTACCCGAACCCGTTGCACTACGACGAGAAGTACGCCGCGGAGAGCCGCTTCGGCAAGATCATCGCGCCGCAGTCCTTCACCGTTGCGACCGATACGAGTCACGGCTGCGCGCCCGCTCAGGTGGGGCGGATCCCCAACTCGCACCTGGTGTTCGGCGGCGACGAGTGGTGGTTCTTCGAGGGCCGGCTCGAGCCGGGCGACAAGGTTTTGTGCCATCGCATGCCGTACGACTACAAGGTCAGCAACACGTCGTTCGCAGGCCCGACCTGCTTCCAGCGTGGCGACACCGTCTACATCTCCTCGCGCGGCGAACGCATCGCGCTGCAGCGCTCGACGGCGATCCGATACCAGGTGAGGCAGGCGAAGGAGAAGAAGTCCTTCGAGGATCGGGAGAAGGCCGGCGAGCCCGAGTGGACGCGTGAAGATCTCGAGAAGCTCGACGAGATCAAGGCGCAGTTCATCGCCCAGGTCCAAGAGCTCGGACACGACAAGCGGCTGCTCGAGTCGGTCCAGGCCGGCGACGAGCTCGCCCCCAATGCCCTCGGGCCGCACAGCATTGCAAGCTTCACGACCGAGTGGCGCGCCTACCCGATGACGACGTGGGGCGCGATGGCGAAAGGCCCGACGTCGGTACGCGGCGAGGAGCTCGGCTACACGAAGGACTTCGCCGGCCACGAGGGTGATCGCAACCTCGAGCGAACCGACCCCGAGCGGACCGACGGCGCCTACTACGGACCGTCGCGTGGCCATCTCCAGCCGCAGTGGGCGCGAGAGGTCGGCATGCCGCGCGGCTACGGGTATGGCGCGTCGATGGGGGCGTGGGTGCTCGACTACGTCGCGGCGTGGGGCGGCGAGTGGGCGAAGATCACCCACGCCGAGGTGAAGTACCGAAACCCTGCGCTGACCGGCGACGCATCGTTCATCTCGGGCACTGTCACGGGGGTCCGCGAGGAGCGCCGCCGGGTGCACGTCGCCGACGTCGACGTCGTGATCACGAACCAGGACGACGCCGTCCAGGCCAAGGGCAGCGTCTCCATCCAGCTGCCGATCGACTGAAGGGAATTTCGTTGCCGATCCACTACGAGCTCGGTCCGCGCGAAGGCGCCGAGCACGTCGTCCTGATCACCATCGACCGGCCAGAAGCCAAGAACGCATGCGACTTGGAGCACTTTCACCAGCTCGCGAACGCGTGGAAGCGGTTCGCCGAGGACGATCAGGCCTGGGTGGCCATCGTCACCGGCGTCGACCGCGCCTTCATGTCCGGCGCGGATCTGAAGACCTTCGTCCCCGAGATCACCGCCCTGTCGAAGAAGATCGCGGCGGGCGAGGTCGACTCGGTCGGTGGGTACTCGCTCGCTGACGGCAACAACGCCGTGCTTCGCGGCAGCAAGATCTACAAACCCATCATCGCGGCGATCAACGGGCCCTGCGTGGCCGGCGGCATGGAGATGCTCGGCGGGATCGACATCCGGATCGCGACCGAGCATGCGACGTTCGGCGTGCTCGAGCCGGCTCGCGGTCTGTTCGCCGGCGGCGGTACGACGGTCCGTCTGCCACGCCAGCTGCCCTTCGCGTTGGCACAGGAGTTCCTGCTGTGCGCTGATCAGATCGACGCGCAGCGAGCTTTCGACATGGGCCTGATCAACCAAGTCGTGGGCGAGGACGAGCTGCTCGACGCGGCGTTTGCCTTCGCGGCACGAATCACCAAGAACGCACCGCTCGCCGTACAGGCCACCAAACGCAGCGTGCTCGAGGGACTCAAGCTCGACCTGCGCGAGGCATACAAGAACGAGTCGCGGATCGCGAACGAGGTCTTCATGACCGAGGACGCGAAGGAAGGTCCGAAGGCGTTCGCCGAGAAGCGCGCGCCACAGTGGCAGGGCAAGTGAGCGAGACGCCGCAGCATCCCTACGCGCACGCGGCGGCGTCGCCGGACCGGATCGCCGTCACGCTTCCGAGCCGCGGCGAGACGCGCACATATGCAGAGCTGGACCATCGCTCGAACCAGATTGCGGCGCTGCTGCGAAGTCGCGGCCTGAACCGCCGGGACGGCATCGCGATCCTCATGCCGAACCAGGCGTCATGGTTCGACGTTGTATGGGCGGGGTTGCGCGCGGGCCTCTACGTGACCCCCATCAACTGGCACCTCACCGCGCAGGAGGCCGCGTACATCGTTCGGGACTGCGAGGCGAAGGCGGTCTTCGCCTCCGCGCAGATCGCCGAGACAGTTGCCGCCCTCGGTGACGCCCTGGACGCGGTCGAGCTTCGCGTTTCGGTCGAGGGCGACCTGCCGGGCTTCGAAGCGCTCGACGACCTGATCGCCGACCTGCCGGGGACGCCGATTGCGGACGAGCGTGAAGGCAGCTGGATGTTCTACTCCTCCGGCACGACCGGAGTGCCGAAGGGCATCAAACCCGGGCTGCCCGCCCCGGAGCTGGGTGGGCCGAACCCGTTCCTGATGCTCCTGACCGAGCTCTACGGGTTCGACAGCTCGACCGTCTACCTGTCGCCCGCGCCGCTGTACCACGCCGCGCCGGCCGGCTGGAGCACGGGAACGCAGCGACTCGGCGGCACCGTCGTCGCGATGGATCGCTTCGACCCTGAGGAGCTGTTGCGCCTGATCGAACGGCACCAGGTCACCAACGTTCAGCTCGTACCGACGCATCTCATCCACCTGCTGAAGCTGCCCGAAGAGGTTCGTGGCAGGTACGACCTGTCGAGCCTGAAGATGGTCGTTCACGCCGCGGCGCCCTGCCCCGTCGAGGTAAAGCGGGCGGCGATCGAATGGCTCGGCCCGATCGTGTACGAGTACTACGCCGGGAGTGAAGGCACCGGCTTCTGCGCGATCAGCCCGCAGGAATGGCTCGAACGGCCGGGGTCGGTGGGCCGGTCGCTGCTGGGAGGCGTGCACATCCTCGACGAGGACGGCAACGAGCTGCCGGCTGGCGACGAAGGGCAGGTCTGGTTCGAGTCAGTGCACCGGTTCGACTATCACGGTGATCCCGAGAAGACCCGAAACGCGTTCAACGACAAGGGCTGGAGCACCATCGGCGACATCGGCCGGCTCGACGAGGACGGCTACTTGTTCCTCACGGATCGTGCCTCGAACATGATCATCTCGGGCGGGGTGAACATCTACCCGCGGGAGGCGGAGGACGTCCTCGTCGTACATCCCCTGGTCGAGGACGTCGCCGTCATCGGAACTCCGGACGAGGTCATGGGTGAGCAGGTGACGGCCTTCGTCCAGCTGCGCGACCCTTCGGTGGCCAGCGAGACGCTCGCGGCCGAGCTGGTCGAGTACACCCGCGACCGGCTCACCCACTTCAAATGCCCGCGCGAGGTGCGGTTCGTCGACGCCCTCCCGCGCCTGCCCAACGGGAAGCTCCTGAAGCGGAACCTCACCGCCTGACCGTCGCGAGCGCTCGACGTCGCGGTGGAATCGCATCCGAAGTGAGACCACTTCGTGACTCGTCTCGCCTGCGATCCAGCGACGATGAACCGCATGCGCAGAGCTGTCCAATTCCTCACCGCGGCGGCGGCCGTGGTCGTCGTCACCGGCTGCTCCGGCTCGAGTAGCCAATCCGACTCATCCACGCCGGCGACTCCGCGCTCGACCGCCCCGGCTCCCGACCTGACCACGACACCCGCGACGTACCCGGTGGGACTCGCGGACGTGGCCGGCAAGCCGTGGGTGGTCGAGACCGGCAGCGGCAAGGTCGGTCCCCTCGACGACCTGAAGCATGCGGTCAGCGTTGGCGCGACGCCGTTGCGCGCAACGTACGACAGGCATCTGCTGTGGGTGAGCGTGTTCGGCGCCGGACAGGTCGTGGCCGTTGACCCGACCACTGGCAAGGTCGTGGTCCGGTCGAAGATCGGAGGCGAGCCTGAAGGCATCGTCTCGGCGTTCGGTCACGTGTGGGTCGTTCAGCAAAAGGCCCGCCGGCTCGCCGAGCTGGACAACAAGGGCAAGATCATCCGCGTGGTCGCGACCGGCGAGGAGCCGCGCCAGGTCGCTGCAAGCCGAACCGCGCTGTACGTGTCGGACTTCGGTGCGGGGGACATCTATCGCGTCGATCCCAAGACCGCCAAGGTGACCTCGCATCGCCACGTTTGTGATGGAGCCCAAGGCATGGCTGCGACCAAGTACTCCTTGTGGGCAACCTGCACGTCGTCGGACCGTGTCGTGGCCGTCAACCCGACGACGCTGCACCGACAGACGAGCTTCCACGTGGCGGGTGAACCCGACGCGATCCACACTGCCGGGGGCACGGTGTACGTCGCGCTCACGAATGGGCCGGCCCTGGTGCAGCTGCCGGCGTCGGGCGACCCGGTTCCCACGCTCGTTGCGCTGCAACTGGGCGACGACCTGCCGCTCGGTGATCGGGCGAACGTCGACCTGCTGCTGATCGGGAAGCGCTTCTGGGTGTCGTCGCCCAACGGTGGCGATGTCATCGCGGGAAGCCTGGGCTGAGCCCGTCACACCGGCCGGATCACCAGCACGGTCACGCAGCCGACCCGCACCCAGCCCCGCCTCACTAGGCAAAGTGAATTTGGTGTCGTACCTGGCCCGTCAAAAGCTCACTTCGCAGCACTAAATCCGCATCGCCCCGGCTCAGCCGCGACGGGCGGCGGCTGCGTGGCGCGGGTAGCGGCCCGCCTCCACTAGGCAAAGTGAATTTGGTGTCGTACCTGGCCCGTCAAAAACT
>Ga0213876_10000754_pt1 | contig 22379 bp, 24 predicted proteins | sample BarmaccomBMRX_R9_FD_160113 | JGI IMG/M metagenome (GOLD analysis project Ga0213876, IMG submission 160113) | Root-associated microbial communities from Barbacenia macrantha in rupestrian grasslands, the National Park of Serra do Cipo, Brazil - RX_R9 | ecosystem: Host-associated > Plants > Roots... | reverse complement strand
TTCTGCGATGGATCCCACGCCGCCTCCCGCCGAAGCAGACGCACTCGTCTCAGGAGGGTAGGAGCCATGCGCCGACGGGTGCTCGTTCCGCTGCCTGATCACGACTTCGACGTGACGGAGGTCGCCGTTCCGTGGCGACTGCTGTCCGACGCGGGCTGCGAGGTGATCTTCGCGACCGAAGCCGGCGCCACGCCGGCCGCCGACCCGCTGCTGCTCGACGGCGTCGTGTTCGGCCAGCTCGGTGCGGCTGAGGAAGCCAAGGACTTCTACGCCGAGCTCGCCGAGACGCCGCGGTTCAAGCAACCGCTGACCTACGCGGACATCGTGCCGGGGGCCTTCGACGGCCTGCTGCTGCCGGGCGGTCACGCGAAGGGCATGCGCCAGTACCTCGGCAGCGAAGCACTTCACGCGAAGGTCGCGCAGTTCTGGGGTCTGGGTCGACCGGTCGGCGCGATCTGCCATGGCGTGCTCGTCCTCGCGCGCAGCAAGGACGAGTCGGGCAGAAGCGTGATCGCGGAGATGCGCACCACGTGCCTGCCCAAGTACATGGAGCGCACGGCGTTCATGTCCACCGTCTGGCGGCGCGGCCGCTATTACCGGACCTATTCCGCGTACGTCGAGGACGAGGTGTGCGACGCGCTGACGAACCCCAAGGTGCAGTTCGAACGCGGCCCTCGGGTGTTGTCCAAGCGCGGTACGGCGATCGATGACTCCGCGGCCTTCGTGGTGCAAGACGGCCGGTATGTCTCCGCGCGTTGGCCGGGTGACGCGTACGCCTTCGGTCGCGCGTTCACCGAGCTCGTGACCGCCGGTGGATAGAACGCGCACGCTCGTCCGGGTTTCGGTGTTAGCCTCGTCCGAGATCACAGCGTTCCCGATGTGGACGCACCGCGACCAGGTCGCGTTCATCTGAAAAAAGGACCTCGAATTCATGGCACAAGGCACCGTCAAGTGGTTCAACGGCGAGAAGGGCTACGGCTTCATCGCTCCGAGTGACGGAAGTGCTGACGTCTTCGTGCACTTCTCGGCGATCTCGGGAAGCGGCTACCGCTCGCTCGACGAGGGCCAGAACGTCGAGTTCGACGTCACGCAGGGTCAGAAGGGTCCGCAGGCGGAGAACGTCCGCGCGCTGTAGATCAACGGCAGACTAGGACGGGAGACACGTAGATGGGCTCGCGACGGTCCACGATCCGCGGCGGTCGTCTCGGTGGCGCGCCGGGGTCGGAGGTCGACCGCGGCGGGGTGGTCGAACCGCGCCGAGCCGTGTCCTACTGGTGTCATGCCGGTCATGAGAGTCGGCCGGCATTCGCACTCCACGTCGAGCTGCCGACGACGTGGGCGTGCCAGGTCTGCGGCCAGCCGGCGGGCCCGGAGCAGGATGCTCCACCACCGCGAGAGCGGATGGCCGGAGGCCCACCGAAGACCCCGTTCGAGTTCCTGATGATGCGCCGGACGATGGCAGAGGGCGACGAGCTGCTCGAAGAAGCACTCGGCAAGCTGCGTGAGGAACGCGCCGCGCGCACCCGCGCCAAGTAAGACCGACCCGTCAGTGGTGCTTCTTGTGGTGCCGGTGCTTGACGGGCTTGACCGAGATGCCGAGGCCGACCGGCATCGGTCGCTCCGCACCATCGGCCGGATAGTTCTGCAGCTTCAATGACGGCGAGTGCCGAAACTTCGCGAGCAGCTCGGTCGAGCCCGACCCGTCGAAGTTGTAGGCCTGCTGGACGCCGAGCTGGACCATCAGCTTCGACATCTGGTCGTTGTCCAAACCGTGCATCGACGTGTGCGCGTGCTGGGCGACCACCGCGATGATCATCGTTCGGCCGCCGTTCGCCCAACCGATCGCGGTTCGGGCGGGCTGCTTGGTGTTCGCGCTGTCGCAGCTGAAACCGGTCTTGGCGACTCCGGCCTTCTCCACCAGCTGGAGCCCGACGCCGTACGCCTGCACGAACGGAGACTTCGCGTCGGTCTTCACCGTCGAGGTGATGCTGACCGCGGTCCCGGTCGCGAGATCGTTCAGCCAGCCTGAGGCGGCGCTCCCCCGGGCCTGCAAGAGGTAGCCGTTGTTCGGGACGGTCGCGCCGTGCCGCGGGGCCTGTCCCGCGGCAAGCGTGCCCCCGGTCACGGCGCGCGTCGTCGCATTCCAGCCGCCCGGAACGTGCTCGCTGCCCCAACGTCGGTTGTAGACACCGATGCCGGTCGGGGGGTACGTCTCGTTGAGCGCATCGAGGGAATGGGTGTTCCCGCCTGCGTTGATGGTCGATGAGAGCCAGACGTGGCCGGCTTCGAGCCGGCCGTTCTTACCGATGCCGACGACCATCTCGTGAGAGTTCGAGATGACCTGCGGGACGCCCCGCTTGATGAACGGGTCGGTGGGCGCGCCGTACTGGAAGTCGAAGTAGCCGGTGTTCGTCGCCGCGACGAGCCTCGGCTTGTGCGCCGCGAGGGCCGTCAGCGGCGAGCGCTCCGCGAGCGAGTGCACGAGTGGCACGACCCTGACCCGCGGCTTGGTCAGGTCGACGCGTAGGACGTGCATGTTGACGTCGCCGTTCGCGTCCTTCGCGGTGCCGGTCGAGACGGTGACCCCCTTCGCGAGGGACTTCGTCTTCCAGGCCGTCCCGGGCACCAGCGACTCAGCCTTCGGGCAGCTACCGCGGTGATGGGAACCGCCACCGGCGACACCCACCCCAGGAGCGACGGCCAGCACTGTGACCGTCACGGCGAGGCCGACGACGGTACGACGATGCGACGAGCGCGCTGGTGTGGTGGTCATGTGGCTTGCTCATCGACCACGCTGACACACATGTTGAGGTCGCGCCGCCCATAGACCGATTTGTCCCTCGGAAATGACCCCTTCGGCGTAGTCCGTGAGGTGTACTTCCAACGTGCCGACGTCGCTGATCCCCCTGTTCCCGCTCGGCACGGTCCTGTTCCCCGGCGCGCCGCTCGCGTTGCACATCTTCGAGGATCGGTACCGAACCCTGATGGCCGACCTCCTCGCCGTCCCGGAAGCCGACCGCAGCTTCGGCGTGATCACGATCCGCAGCGGTCGTGAGGTCGGGGTGGATGGCGTCAACGCCCTGCACGACGTCGGATGCATGGCGGTCATCACACAGGTCACCGGATCCGCGGACGGGACCTTCGACCTGCAGAGCGTCGGCACCCAGCGATTCCGAATCCTCACGCTGGACAGCGAGCTGCCGTACCTGCGCGCCACCGTCGAGTGGCTGCCGGAGCCAACCGGCAACGTCGGCGCGTTGAACGACCTCGTCGCTGAGCGGTACGCCGCGTATCGCGACGCCCTGGGCGGCATTCGCGGCGTCGCGTTCGACGTACCGGAAGTGCCGTCCGACGCCCGGCTCCTCTCCTACCTGGTCGCCGCCACGGTGATCGCTGAGAACCGTGACAAGCAACGGTTCCTCGCGGAGTACGACGCTGCCGGGCGCCTCGCCGCCGAGGCGCGCTGGCTCACGGTCGAGTCGATGCTGCTGCGCGAGCTGTCCGCCGTGCCCGCCGGCCGTCTGCTGGACGCCCCCGCATCGCCGAACTGAATCTTTGCAAAGATGGGCGCATGACAGACCTCCTCGAACTCCCGGTCACCACACTCAGTGGCGAGCCGACGACCTTCGGCGCGCTCACCGACGGCAAGGTCGCGCTTGTCGTGAACGTCGCCAGCAAGTGCGGACTGACGCCGCAGTACACAAAGCTGGAGCAACTCCACGAGGAGCTGTCCGGCAAGGGCTTCACGGTCGTCGGCTTCCCATGCAACCAGTTCGGCGAGCAGGAGCCTGGGACCTCCGAGGAGATCCAGACCTTCTGCTCCACGAGCTATGGCGTCACCTTTCCGCTGACGTCGAAGGTCGAGGTCAACGGCGACGGCCGTGACCCGATCTACGAAGCGCTCACCTCGACGGCGGACGCCGAGGGCAAGGCCGGCGACATCCAGTGGAACTTCGAGAAGTTCGTCGTCGGCGCTGACGGCAAGGTGCTCGGCCGGTTTCGCCCCCTCGTCGAGCCAGACGCACCTGAGATCCGCGACTGCATCGACGAGGCATTGAGCAGCTGACACGCCGACCTAGGGGGTAGCCATGAACTCGCGCATCCGCACCACAGTCGTTTCGCTCATCGCCGCCGGTTCCATGGCGTTCGGCGCCGGCGCACTCGCGGGTGTCCACGCGACCGTGAAGCCGAAGCACGGTCAGTGGGCCGGGTCGACCAAAGGATCACAGGCTCAAAACTTCTTCTTCCAGGTGAGCAAGCACAAGGTTTCCAATGAGATCGGCAGCGCGCCGTCGAACAACGATCGCTGCCCGCAAGCGCCGTCGTTCGCAATCCCGCAGAAGAAGGCGCGGATCAAGCACGGCCATTTCAAGGAGTCCTCCAACGACTACCTGCCGCGCGTCCGCGTGACGGTGAAGGGGCGATTCACCTCTCGCACGAAGGCAAAGGGCTACATGTCGACCACCTGGCCCAAGGGCAAGCGCAAGTGCGACGGCAAGGTGACCTGGAAGGCGACGGTCGGGCCACCGAGCCCGTGACGGGGGGACCGAACCGGGCCTGAGCGGGGACTAGGGTCGAACGATGGAATATCGCCGGCTTGGTTCTGCAGGTCTGAAGATCTCCGAGATCTCCTACGGCAACTGGCTCACGCACGGCTCACAGGTCGAAGAGGACGCGGCGCTCGCCTGCGTCCGGCAGGCCCTCGAGGTCGGTATCACGACCTTCGACACCGCCGACGTGTATGCCAACACGAAGGCGGAGGAGGTCCTCGGAAAGGCCCTGAAAGGTGAGCGACGCGAGTCGCTGGAGATCTTCACGAAGGTCTATGCGCCGACCGGACCGAAGGGACCGAACGACTCGGGACTTTCCCGTAAGCACATCCGCGAGGCGGTCGAAGGATCCCTGCGGCGGCTCCAGACCGACCACATCGATCTCTACCAGGCACATCGGTATGACCACGAGACACCGCTCGAGGAGACGATGTCGGCCTTCGCTGACGTCGTACATTCCGGGAAGGCGCACTACATCGGGGTGTCGGAGTGGACCGCGGACCAGATCCGCGCGGGCCACGCCCTGGCGACCGAGCTCAAGATCCCGCTGGTTTCCAACCAGCCGCAGTATTCGATGCTCTGGCGGGTGATCGAGGCCGAGGTCGTCCCGACGTGCGAGGAGCTAGGGATCGGACAGATCGTGTGGTCACCGATCGCGCAAGGTGTCTTGACCGGCAAGTACCAGCCGGGCCAGCCGCACCCCCAGGGATCTCGAGCCACGGACGAGACCGGCGGGGCGGACATGATCTCGCGCTGGCTTCGCGATGACGTGCTGAACGCCGTCGCGAAGCTGCAGCCGATCGCTCGCGACGTCGGATTGTCGATGGCTCAGCTCGCTGTCGCGTGGGTGTTGCAGAACCCCAACGTGTCGAGCGCGATCATCGGGGCGTCCCGACCCGAGCAGGTCACCGACAACGCCGGGGCCGCCGGGGTGACCCTCGAGCCGGCAATCATGAAGGCGATCGACGAGGCCCTCCGCGGCGTCATCACCTCCGACCCGGCGCTCACGACCGAGCAGTCGCCACCCACCCGACCGATCAGGGGTTGAGATGCCACTCGAGGGTGAATACGAGCCGAGCGCCTGGGACTGGGTGCGCGAGCAGGTCGAGGCGATCGAGGGCTCCGGCGGTACGGACGGCGTGACCTTCGCCGACACCGGACGCCCCGTGATCATCGTGACGAGTGTCGGCAACAAGTCAGGCAAGCTCCGCAAGAACCCGTTGATGCGGGTGGAGCACGACGGGAAGTACGCCGCGGTCGCCTCCGTCGGCGGCATGCCGAACAACCCCGTCTGGTACTACAACCTGGTCGCGAACCCACATGTCGAGGTGCAAGACGGCCCGACGAAGCAGGACATGATCGCGCGCGAGGTCACCGGCGAGGAGAAGGCCGTCTGGTGGGAGCGCGCGGTGGCGGCGTACCCCGACTATCAGGTGTACCAAGACAGCACCGACCGCGTGATTCCCGTCTTCGTCCTCGAGCCGGTGCCCTGAGGCAAGCCGACATGCGCCGATCACCCCCCATCGTCGCGACCGTCGCGGCCGCAACGCTGCTTCTCGGTACCCCGCTCGCCCTCGGCGCGGGTGGGGTGAAGGAGCCGAAGTACGCCGCTAAGTCCTTCGATCCCGCCGTGGAGACCACCAACTTCTCGAGCACGTTCGAGCGGCAGGACACCTACCTCACGCCGACCTACCAGAAGCAGCTGCGGTCGATCAGCCTGAAGAACCAGGCCGCCTCGCAGAACATGCAGCTCGCCGACCCGGACCGGTCCTACCCGGACCTGTGCGGCAACGGCATGGATGGGTGCGCGGGCGACACCAGGCTGTATGCCTGGCAGACACATCACTACGGCATCGTGGACCCGTTCCTGTTCACGGCTCGCAGTGGCGCCACGCTGTCCGGCCACGTGTGGGCGACCCGTAAGGGGCCGGCGAAGCGACCGGGAATCGTCATCACGAACGGTTCCGTCCAGGCCGATGAGCAGCTCTACTGGTTCGCCGCGGAGACGCTCGCGAAGGCCGGGTACGTCGTGATGACGTTCGACCCGCAGGGCCAGGGTCAGTCCGACGAGATGGGCGAGGGCGCCGACGCCCAGGAGGGATACCCAGCTCAGTCCGATGGCCGGCCGTTCTACGACGGCACGGAGGACGCGATCAACTTCTTCCTCTCGAACCCCAAGCACCCCTACCTCCCGGTGAAGTCCTGCAACAGCGGCACGAGTCACGCCGACAAGCAGCGCAGCCGGGTCAAGGCGGGTTTCGATGCGGCGTACAACCCGTTCTGGCGCATCCTGGCCCGCCACAAGCTCGGCGTCGTCGGCCACTCCTATGGCGCGGCCGGCGTGTCCTACATCGGCCAGTGGGACAAGCGGGTCAGTGCGATCGTCGCGTGGGACAACCTCGCCAAGCCGAGTCCGGACGGCCGTGAGGGCGGCTGCGTCGACAAGCGGAACCGGCGGCCCGCGAAGCTCCGAGTTCCCGCACTCGGCATCTCGGCGGACTACTTCCTGCCGCCGACCCCGAACACCGATCTCCCCGACCCGATGGCGAAGTCGACCGAGTCGCTCGTCTACTCCAAGCGCCGCGTCGACACCGGCGAGATCGTCATTCGCGGCGGGTCACACCTGGACTTCTCCTACATCCCGAACCCGGCCTTCGGCGCCTCGTTGCGCGGCCCGGATCTGATCGACTGGTACACGAGCGCGTGGTTCGACCGTTACGTCAAGGGTCACAAGTCCGCGTACCAGCGACTCGTGACCCGGCGCTGGCGACATGACGGACTCGAAGCGGCCGTCGACCCGTTCGGTGACGGCAACGCCTTCTCCTTCTACTACCGGTCGCGGCTCGACATCACCACGCCGGGCGGCGGGCGATTCCACTGCGAGAACCTCCGCAAGAGCTGCAAGGGCATGACGAACCGGGACGGCTACGCCGGCGCTTACGAGTACGTGAGCATCGATCGCAGCCCGGATGGCAAGGCGCGCCACTACGTCCCCAAAGGACACGGCATCCGGTTGCCCGACGCCAAGTAGGTACATAAGGTCCGAGAGCGTGGCTCGTTCCACCGTTCTCGCCGAACGGCTCAGCGCCCAGCTGCTGTCGAACTCTGTAGCCGGCACGGTGCTGGACGTCGTACGGCGGTTGCTCGCGGTGCAGGCTCAGGACCCCCGCGGGGCGCGTCTGGCGATCCGTGCCCGCAGCGTGGGCCTGACGGCTCGCCACGTCGACGGCCAGCTCACCGAGGAACGATCAGTCGTCGTCTCCACCTTAAACCGCGGCACGCTGCACCTGGTCCGCAGCGACGACTACTGGTGGCTGCATCGGCTCACGACCCCGCAGCTCCTGACCTCCTCCGCCAGGCGGCTTGCCCAGGAGAAGGTTTCGGCAGCGGACGCCGAGCGTGGCGTGAAGATCATCCTGAAGGTGCTCTCGAGCGGTCCGGCCACGCGCGAGCAGCTGCGCGGGCCGATTCGGGCCGCTGGAATCCGGACCGAGGGCCAGGCGTTCGCGCACATCCTGCTGCTGGCCGCGATTCGAGGCCACGTCGTCCGCGGCCCGATGGTCGCGACCGAACATGCATTCGTGCTCGTCCGAGACTGGCTCGGCAAGGCGCCGAAACCGATGACGCGGGATATCGAGCTCGGTGAGCTCGCCCGCCGGTACCTCGCCGGTCACGGCCCGGCCAGCGCCGAGGACCTCACCCGCTGGGCGGGAATCAACATCGGGGACGCCCGCCGCGGCCTCGCGCAGATCGCCTCGCAGCTCGTGGACCGCGCGGACGGTCTGGCCGCCACGGTCAACCGCTCCGGGCACGCCGAGCTTCCGCCGCCGCGCCTGCTCGGTGCCTTCGATCCGTCGCTGCTGGGTTGGCGCTCGCGCGAGCCGATCATCGGCACGCAACAAGGGATCGTCACGAGCAACGGTGTCTTTCGACCGTTCGCCATGGTGCGAGGCCGGGCGGTGGCGACGTGGTCGCTCGCACGCGGCGAGGTCGCGATGTCACCCTTCGCCACGATCTCGAAGCCAAACCGTTCGGTCCTCGACGAAGATGCGGTGGCGGTCAAGGCGTTCCTCGCCTGAGGGAGAGGGAACGATTGCCGCCGTACCCGCGTTGCACCTGTGACGCACCGTCAAATCGCTGAGCCGTGGAGCCGCACCGTGTCCGACGTCATCGACTGGAACGCGAAGGTCATCGAGGATTTTCGCGCGAACGAGGGGCGCGTCGGCGGGCAGTTCGAGGGCGCCCCGATGGTGTTGGTGCACCATGTCGGGCGCAAGAGTGGGGTCGAACGCGTCTCCCCGATGATGTATCTGCAAGGTGACGAGCCGGACGCGATCTACGTGTTCGCCTCGAAGGGCGGCTCCCCCACTCACCCCGAGTGGTACGCGAATCTGATCGCAGCCGGCACCGGCTCGGTCGAGCTGGGCACCGATGCGTACGACGTCACGGTCCGCGAGCTCCGCGGCGACGAGCGCGACCAGGTGTACGCGGAGCAGTCACGGCGGTATCCCGGATTCGCGGAGTATGCCGAACAGACCCGCGGGATCCGGACCATCCCGGTGCTGGAGCTGAAGCGCGCGTAGCCAGCTGTCGACATCACTAGGGTGAACGGCCGTCCGCAGATGTCCCGCTGGAAACGGTCGGCTGTCACCTTCGGACCAGCCGGCCGAGTTCTCGCCACCGTCGTCGCGTTGCTACCGGTTTGGTGGCTGGTCGGCGTCAACATTCCGGGCCTCGCCATGAGCTATCAGATCGGATGGTTGTTCGCCGGGTTCCTCTACACGGTCTTCGTCGCCCCGATGATCCTGCGCGACGTGTGGAAGCGCGTGCCCGACCGTGACAGGCCGCCGGTGCTCGACCTGCCGAGCGATCCGGGACCACCGGCACCGGGCGAGTCGATCAGCGATCGAGCGATGCCCCCGCGCTGGTAGCTAGCGGTTCCCGACCGTGAACTGGTTGGTCGACGTACCGATGAAGCAGCGCCTCGGCGTGGGGCAAGACACGCCGGTCTGGCTGCCGAGCGAGGGCATGGCGACGGGCTTCCACGCGTGCTTGCTCGCCTTGGGGTGCGACGAGAAGTAGTCGGAGATGATGAAGCAGGAGGATGCGCTCGCACAGTCGACGCCGCCGCCACCACCCTGGCCCAAGCTCGCGTGCTTCCAGCCACCCGCGCCCTTCGAGACGGCCACCTTGCCGTGGAACGAAGGGCTGCCGACGGCGACGCAGCGATGCGCCGAGGGGCAGGCGACGTCAGACCACTGACTCGACCCCTTGACCTTCGTGACCTTCCAGGTCGCGCTGCCGGGCTTCGTGGTGGTCGCGATCTTGTTGGTACCCGACGTGACGGCGCACAGGCCGTGCGCGCACCCGACGCCGCCATCTGAGCCCGCACCGGTACCGACCTTCTTGTTCCCGATGGTCCATCCGGTCGATGGCGTTGTTGTCGAGAAGACGTTGCCGTAGTAGTCCAGGGCCGCGCAGTCGCCACTGGCGGAGCAGCCGACCGACTCGATCTCGATGCTCGAGATGTAGACGGGATGCCAGGCGTTCTTGCCGCCCGCCGGCTTCGTTGCGACGAACCCGTTGCCGAGGTTGTCGACGGCAACGCACAGGTTCTTCGACGCGCAGGTGACGTCGGTGAGGATCACGCTCCCGCCCTGCGAGTCCTCGAGCGCTGCGTTCTTCCACTTGCCTTTGCCGCCGGTCGCCTTCGTGGTCCAGAACATCTTGTTCGCCGATGGCGCGAGGCACAGCTTGGCCGTCGGGCACGCGATCCCGTTCACTGCGTCACGCATGTGCGGAATCCGGTACGGCTTGCTGAAGTGCCAGCCGCCATGGCCAGCCGGAGTTGCCGAGACCCGCTGCACCGGTCCGACCGCGGCCGCTGCGCCGCCGATCACCAACAGGAGAACTCCCCAGGTTCGGGCGCGGCGTCCAGCGTCGTACATCGGGCAAACCCCCAGGTCAGCGACACGCTTCGACGGTGTCAACCTGCCACGGGTCAGGCGCAACCGCAGCGAAATCGCGAATCGTTCAGGTTTTCGGGCTTTCATGGAGGCGTGAGCGTGGTGACGACGGCGGTACCGACCTCGGCACCGGTCGACGCTGTGCCCGACCGGCGGCTCGCGACCCGCTTGCTGGTCGCAGCCGCGGTTGCGGCCCTCGCGTGTGCGGCGATCTACGTCCTGTTCGTCTACACGGCCATCGGGCAGCGCTTCGACAACGCCGCGCTGCTCGGCGCCCGCCAGCAGCTCCCGGCGACCCGGATCTCCGACACCGACCAGCTGCAACGGATCACTGCCGACTCCTTCCTCCTGGTACTGGTCCTCATCGTCGGCTTCGGATGGGTACGACGGCGGCCCCGCCTCGGGATCAGCGTCGCGGTTGCGGCCGCGTTCTCGGTGCTGTTCACCGACCTGCTCCGGCGCGTGGTGCTCGGCCGACCGGCACTCGTCGACAACGCCCTGGTCCAGGCCTACAACACCTATCCGAGCGGGCACACGGCGACGGCCATCTCGTGCGCCTTGGCGCTCGTCGTCGTGTCGCCACCGTCGTGGCGCGGCATCTCGGCGGTGGTCGCCGGGTCCTTCGCCTGGTTCACGGCCGCGGCGGTGCAGACCGCAGGCTGGCACCGCCCGAGCGACGCGATCGGTGCCGCCTTTCTGAGCTTCGCCGCGGTCGCGATCATGGCCGCGGTGATCGCCAGGTATCGGCCGGTCGGCACCGGCCATCGGCTCGGCCACGTGCCAGCATTCGCGGTGCTGAGTGTCGTGTGGCTGTACTGCTTGGCCGCCGGGGCGCTGAACGCCGAGCGGGTGCTGCGGTTCCTCGCGAACAACGACGCGGCCGCGCCGACGCCACCGGGCATCCTCTCCGATGCCTACCGCGTCAGCACCAACCTCACGATCGTGGCCGTGGTGAGCCTGCTTGCCACGCTTCTGCTGCTGCTCGGCCGCGCCGATCTCGACCAGCCCAAGCCACGCGCAAGCGCCCCGTCCTAGCCGGCGTTGGCGCAGTCGATGCACGTGGCTGCCGTCGGGCGCGCTTCCAGCCGCGCCTCACTGATCGGCTGGCCGCAGCGCTCACACACGCCGTACTCCCCGGCCGCCAGCCGCGCCTCGGCGTGCCCGATCGCGGCGAGGTGATCTCTCGCGGCGTCGAGCAACGCATCGATCCGGGCGCGCTCGAACGCGATCGTGGCGCCCTCCGGATCGTGCTCGTCGTCGGTCGCGACGAGGTCGGTGGAGGCGACGATGTCGGCGAGCTCGGCGCTCAGGTCGTCGATCTGCTCGAGCGTCGTCTCGCGATCCGCCGCGAGCCGGTCGGCGGGGGTCACAGGCCACCCGCGACCCGGATGACGGCGCCCGTGATGTACGTCGCCTCGGCGCTGAGCAACCACGCGACCGCAGGCGCCACCTCATCGACCTCACCGGCTCGGGCCATCGGCACGCGATCTTTCGCGCGGTCGAGCCTCCCGGCGTCACCGGCATCGGCGTGAATCGTCGTGTTGATCAGGCCGGGGGCAACGGCGTTGACGCGGATCCCGTCGCCCGCGAGCTCCTTGGCCAGGCCCACGGTGAGGGTGTCGATCCCGGCCTTGGCGGCGGCGTAGTGAACGTACTCGTGCGGTGAGCCCAGCGTCGCGGCGCCGGAGGAGATGTTGACGATCGAGCCTCCCCCGCCGCCGCGGCGCGTGGACATCACGATCGCGGCTTGCCGGGCGCACAGCACGGCGGCGGTGAGGTTGAGGTCGATGACCGAGCGCACGGTCTCGACCGGCGTGTCGGCGAGATCGGCGATGTGAGCAGTGGCGCCCGCGTTGTTGATCAGTCCCGTGACCGGACCGAGCTCGTCATGGGTGGTGCGAAACAACTGCTCGAGGTCGGCGCCGTCGGTCACGTCGGCCTGGATCGCAACCGCCCGGCCGCCAGCGTCGAGAACCGCTTGCACCACAGCGGCCGCGGCGGCTTCATCCGATCGATAGTTGACCGCGACCGCATGCCCGGCCGCGGCGAGGCGCCGTACGCAGGCAGCACCGATCCCCCGCCCGCCACCGGTGACGATCGTGACCTGCATCCCATACCAATCCTTGGCCGGCCCCAGAGCGTGCAGACCTACCGACGACCTGTCGTCACTAAACCTGCACACCTCGGCCGGCCAACGTGATGCGGCGGGTCGGCCGAGCTTCCCCTCTCAGCCGACCCGCCGGTCCTCGCGATTTGTGAAGCGCCTGCCGTAGCGGGCTACGCGTAGGTCTTCACAAACCAGGCTCAGCTACAACCGCTCGTGCTGCCGCAGCTTTCACAGACGTAGCAGCTACCAGCGGGGCGCATCTTGACGCCGCAGGACAGGCACAGCGGTGCATCTGCCGCCGTACCCTGCTGGGCCTCGATCAGCTCGGTCGAGGAGCGGACCTCGATCGGGGCCGGCCGTTCCGCGGCGGGTGGCGCTTCGACCGGAACGCTGTCACGCAGCGTCTCAGGGTCGAGCTCCTCCTCGTCCACGACAGGTGCGGCCGGCGCCGAACCGTAGGACGTGGCGACCGCGGCCGCCCGCTCCTCGGCGGTGTAGATGCCGAGCTCGGCACGGGTCTCGAACGGCAGGTAGTCGAGCGCGAGCCGACGGAAGATGTAGTCCATCACCGACTGCGCCATGCGGATGTCCGGGTCATCGGTCATGCCGGCCGGCTCGAACCGCATGTTGGTGAACTTCTGGACGTAGGTCTCCAGCGGCACGCCGTACTGCAGCGCGATCGAGATCGCGATCGAGAACGCGTCCATCACCCCGGCGAGCGTCGAACCCTGCTTGCCGAGCTTCAGGAACACCTCGCCGAGACCGTCGTCCGGGTAGGACCCGGCCGTCATGTAGCCCTCGGCACCGGCGACCGAGAACGACACCGTCTGGCTCGGCCGCTGACGTGGGAGCCGCTTGCGGACCAGTCGCGGCTCGGCGGCTTCGGTCGGCGCGTCGGCCTTCTTCGCCTTCGCGTCGGACAGCGGCTGGCCGACCTTGCAGTTGTCGCGGTAGATCGCGAGCGCCTTCAGGCCGAGCTTCCAGCCCTGGTAGTAGACGTCGGCGACCTCCTCGACGGTCGCGCTCTCCGGCATGTTGACGGTCTTGGAGATCGCCCCCGAGATGAACGGCTGGGTCGCCGCCATCATCCGGACGTGACCCATCGGCGTGATCGAGCGCTCGCCCATCGCGCAGTCGAACACCTCGTAGTGCTCGGGCTTGAGGCCTGGCGCGTCGACGACGTTGCCGTGCTCGGCGATGTGCTCGACGATCGCCTCGGCCTGCTCGTTCTGGTAACCGAGCTTGGTCAGCGCCCGCGGGATCGTCTGGTTGACGATCTGCATCGAGCCACCACCGACGAGCTTCTTGAACTTCACGAGCGCCAGGTCCGGCTCGATGCCCGTGGTGTCACAGTCCATCATCAGGCCGATCGTCCCGGTCGGCGCCAAGACACTGGCTTGCGCGTTGCGCCAGCCGTTCTTCTCACCGATCACGAGGCAGTCCTGCCAAGCCTTGGTCGCGGCGTGCAGGACGCGTGCCGCATCGGCGTCCACCGGACGCACGGCGTCGTTGGCGGCCGCGTGCTTGCGCATCACCCGCTTGTGCGCATCGGCGTTGCGGGCGTAGCCGTCGTACGGGCCGACGACCCCGGCGAGCTCGGCCGAGCGCTTGTACGCCGTGCCGGTCATCAATGACGTGATCGCCGCAGCGAGCGAACGGCCACCCTCGCTGTCGTAGGCATGACCCGTGGCCATCAGCAGCGCGCCGAGGTTGGCGTAACCGATGCCGAGCTGGCGGTAGGCACGGGTCGTGTCACCGATCGCCTGCGTCGGGAAGTCGGCGAAGCAGATGGAGATGTCCATCGCCGTGATGATGAACTCCACGGCCTTCGCGAACTTCGCCGAGTCGAAGGTGTCCTCGTCGCCGAGGAACTTCAGCAGGTTGAGGCTCGCGAGGTTGCATGAGGAGTTGTCGAGGTGCATGTACTCCGAGCAGGGGTTGGACGCGGTGATCCGGCCGGTCTCCGGCGTGGTGTGCCAGTCGTTGATCGTGTCGTCGTACTGGATGCCCGGGTCCGCGCACGCCCAGGCGGCCTCGGCGATCTTGCCGAAGAGCTCCTTGGCGTCGACGCTCTCGATGACCTCGCCGGTGGCGCGCGCTCGCAGACCGAACTCGCGACCTTCCTCGTAGGAGCGCATGAACTCGTCGTTGACGCGGACCGAGTTGTTGGCGTTCTGGTACTGCACGGACACGATGTCGGTGCCGCCGAGATCCATGTCGAAGCCCGCGTCACGCAGCGCGCGGATCTTGTTCTCCTCGCGTGCCTTCGTCTCGACGAATTCCTCGATGTCCGGGTGGTCGACGTCGAGGATGACCATCTTGGCCGCGCGCCGCGTCGCCCCGCCGGACTTGATCGTGCCGGCGGAGGCGTCAGCGCCTCGCATGAACGACACCGGGCCGCTCGCCGTGCCACCGGAGGACAGCAGCTCCTTGCTCGATCGGATCCGGGAGAGGTTCAGACCCGCTCCCGAGCCGCCCTTGAAGATCAGGCCTTCCTCGCGGTACCAGTTCAGGATCGAGTCCATCGTGTCGTCGACGGAGAGGATGAAGCACGCGCTGACCTGCTGCGGCGATGCGGTGCCGACGTTGAACCACACCGGCGAGTTGAAGCTGAAGACCTGGTGCAGCAGCATGTGCGTCAGCTCGTGGTCGAAGACCTCGGCGTCGTCGGCACTCGCGAAGTATCCGTTGTCCTCGCCGGCCTTGCGGTAGGTCTGCACCACCCGGTCGATCAGCTGTCGCAGGCTGGTCTCGCGCTGTGGGGTGCCGACCGCGCCGCGGAAGTACTTCGTGGTGACGATGTTCGCTGCGTTGACCGACCACGACTCGGGGAACTCGACCCCGCGCTGCTCGAAGTTGATCGAACCGTCGCGCCAGTTCGTCATGACGATGTCGCGGCGTCCCCATGTCACGTCGTCGTAGGGATGCACGCCCGGACGCGTGAACACGCGCTCGAGCCGCAGACCGCGCTGCCGCCGTGTGGTGGCCGACCGCGATCCGCCGCTAACCGTTTCCGTCATGTGGTGCTCCCTCGTCCTTAGTTCAACGCTGTGGTGGCCGGGATTGCTCCCGAATCGGCTGGGTCAGGCGCGGTTTCCCGCTCCCGCATGGCCGCGACTTCGATGACGAAGTCATCGAGGGAAGTGAAGTTGCGGTAGACGCTTGCGAACCGGATGTAGGCGACCTCGTCCAGCTCGGACAGCGGCTCGAGAATGGCCATGCCGACCTCATGCGCGGGGATCTCCGCCGCACCACTGGCCCGCACCGTCTCCTCGACCTGCTGTCCGAGCCGGGCCAGGGCATCCTCGTCGACCGGTCGGCCTGAGCAGGCCTTGCGGACGCCGTCGATCACCTTGCTCCGGCTGAACGGCTCGGTTGCTCCCGAGCGCTTGATGATGGCCAGACTCGCGGTTTCCAGCGTCGTGAACCGTCGTTCGCACTCCGGGCAGGAGCGGCGGCGGCGGATGGCGGCGCCGTCGTCGGTCTCGCGGGAATCGACCACTCGGGAGTCCGGATAGCGGCAGAACGGACAATGCACCGCTATTCACCTCCTACTGGTCGCGATCACGCTCGGCTGTGCTGCTTGTCTGGGTCATCCACACCCTGTGAATGCGGTGTTCCACAATCTGTGGATGAATTACACCGGTGTAACACAAGATGTTGGGCCGGGACGTTACGACCTCACAAGGGCTGGCGCAAGCACTTTCGGAAAAGTTTTTCCCTGGCGTGTCGGCACCACCCACCAATCACGGGTACGTCGGGATGACGAGCTGCTGGCCGGGCGTGACGGCGGCGCTCGAGAGGTGGTTCAACGACTCGATGTCGGCCACCACAAGGCGCGGGTCCTGGTGCGGCGCGACCCGGGCGGCCACCGCCCACAGGGACTCGCCGCGCTGCATGATGAGCGTGTGCTGAGCCTGGCGGGGGTGGCCAGCTGCCTGGCCGGAGCCCTGGCCGAGCACGAAGCCGGCGATGACGAGCATCAGCATCACGGCCAGCACGAGCACGATCCGGCCACGTCGAGTGAGTCGTACGGTTGCCATCGGGGAAGTCCTCTCTATCGATCCTGCGTTCGAACCGGTGTTCGATCGAACGCATGTTCGTTATAGCACCCCTCCCCGACAAAATCGCGACACGTTCGAACAGGTGTTTGAATCCGGCGTGTCGGATCGCTACGGTTCGCGCATGGCCAAAAGCGATGAGCACCGAAAGCCAGCCCAGGCGACCGCCCAAGTGACCGAGATTCCCGACGGTCCCCCGGACGCGTCGGGGCTGACCCCCCGCCAGCGCAAGGTCCTCGAGGTGATCCGGGACTCGGTCGAGCGGCGCGGCTACCCGCCGTCGATGCGCGAGATCGGGGAGGCGGTCGGGCTCACGTCGACGTCGAGCGTGGCCCATCAGCTCACGACGCTGGAGAAGAAAGGGTTCCTGCGTCGCGATGCCAACCGGCCGCGCGCGGTCGAGGTTCGCGTGCCTGCCGCCGTCCCCGACGACCCGACCGGTGAAGGCGATGACCGGCCGACGCCGAGCTACGTGCCGGTGGTCGGCCGGATCGCCGCCGGCGGGCCGATCCTTGCCGAGCAGGCCATCGAGGACGTCTTCCCGCTGCCGCGCCAGATCGTCGGCGACGGCGAGCTGTTCCTGCTCCAGGTGGTCGGTGACTCGATGATCGAGGCGGCGATCTGCGACGGCGACTGGGTCGTCGTACGCCGCCAGCCCTCAGCCGAGAACGGCGAGATCGTGGCAGCGCTGCTGGACAACGAGGCGACGGTCAAGACCTTGTCCCGCAAGAACGGCCACGTCTGGCTGCTGCCGCACAACCCCGACTACTCCCCCATCGACGGCGACGACGCCACCATCCTCGGTCGCGTCACTGCCATCCTGCGCAGCATCTGACCGCCGCGCCGATCAGCGCGGCTGCTTCGCGTGGTGCGCGGCGCGGCGCTCGGCGCGGTTGCCGGGCTGCGGGTTGCGTGAGCGCGGGGTGCGGCCCGACGGCTTCGCCCCGGTACGGCGCTGCCCGTGCTGGGCCCCTTGCGGGCGCGCATCGCGCACCGGCAACGCGGTGAGGACCACCGGCTCGCCGGAGCGAGCCAGCTCGGCAACGATCTCGGCGTCCGGCCGCACCTCGGCGGTCGCTGCCGACACGGCGGCGCCGGCCAGCATCCTGGCCACCTCACGCTGCTGGTCGGGCTCGGCGAAGCAGACGACGGTGCCGGTCGAGCCGGCCCGCGCGGTGCGACCCGAGCGGTGCAGGTAGTCCTTGGGGTCCGCAGGCGGGTCGAAGTGGACGACGAGGTCCACGTCATCGACGTGGATCCCACGCGCGGCGACGTCGGTCGCCACCAGGACACGGCTGCGACCGCTCGCGAACCCGTCGAGTGCGCGCTGGCGCTGACCCTGGTTCAGGTTGCCGTGGATGGCCACGCCAGCTGCGCCACCGGTCGTGAGCTGTTTGGCGAGCCGATCGGCGCCGTGCTTGGTGCGCACGAAGAACAGCGTCCGCGCCGGTCGCATCGCGATCTGCGTGGCGATCGAAACCTTGTGCTCGCGGCGCACCACGAACAGATGGTGGTCGACGTCTTCGACCGGCGAGGCCGCCGCTGCGATCGCGTGGATCGCCGGATCGCTCAGGTAGCGCTCGACCAGGCGATCGACCCCACGGTCCAGCGTCGCCGAGAACAGCATTCGCTGGGTCCCGGCGGGCGTCTGGTCGAGGATCTGGGTCACAGCAGGCAGGAATCCGAGGTCGGCCATGTGGTCCGCCTCGTCCAGCACACTGATCTCGACGTCGCCGAGGTGCAGCGCACCGCGCTCCAGCAGGTCGATCAAGCGGCCGGGAGTGGCCACCACGATGTCGACGCCACGGCGCAGCGCCTCGATCTGACGACCCATGGGGGCCCCGCCGTACACGGTGGTGACCCGCAGGTAGAGCGGGTGGCCGAGCGGCGCGATCGCGTCCGCCACTTGACGGGCGAGCTCGCGCGTCGGGACCAGGACCAGGCCACGCGGCGCGCCAGGCGGCGTACGTCGATTGCTGCCGGGCACCAGTCGCGTGAGCATCGGCAGACCGAAACCGAGGGTCTTGCCCGAGCCGGTCTGTGCCCGGCCGAGCACGTCGCGACCCGCAAGGGCGTCCGGCAGCGTGCGTGCCTGGATGGCGAACGGCTGGTGGATGCCACGGCGCGCGAGCACTGTGACCAGCGGCGACGGCAGCCCGAGCTGTGCGAAGTCGCGAGGCGCCGGCTCCGGCAGTTGGGCCGCCGCATCGAGCGCCTGCTCGAGGACGGAGACGCGGGGCGGCCTGGGTGACGACGGCCGCTTGTGACGGGACCGTTGCGGCTGCGGGGCGCGGCCGCGGCCGCGATCGGTTTGTGGCGCGCGGCCACGGCCGCGCGATGGTGAGGCAGGCATGAAACGAACTCCAAAGACATCGATGAGGGGCCGCGTTCGTCTGTTGAAGCCCATCGATGTGTGAGGAGCGACTGTTGCTACGTGCGACCTCGTGGGCGGCTTGCCCACGGAAGAAGACGGCCGCGAGGCCATCCGATTCTTGAAGTCTACCAGTCGATTCCCTGATGCCGCGCCAGCGATGTCAACCATCGCCATGCAGAACGCGTTGGGTAGGCATGACATCTCGGCCGATCAGCGGACGCGCTCTTGGTGTTGCCCTCGCGGCGGCAGTCACGATGACTGCCACCGCGGTAGCGGAGGCATCGGCAGTCCAGACGTTGCCGTCGCTGGCAACTCGCCCGAGTCACCGCCGCGACTGCTTTCAGGTGTTCGCCGGGTCGCCGCACGCGTTGGTCTATGGGCGAATTCCCAACCGCACGAGGGGATGCTCCGAGATAACGGCCCGACTCATCGTCCGGAGCGACAACGGTGCGAGCCGCACATTGGAGACCGACTTCCCTTTCACCCGCTACGACAACTGGTCGCTGTCCGGGAACACGCTCGCTGCCGAGGCGCTGAGCTCGCCCGGCAACGCGGTGCAGTGGTGGAACGTTGCGACCGGCGAATCCGGGCTGCTCACGCTGCCCGGCCATCAATCGCCGCGCGGCGGCCAGCGTTTCTCTACCTACATCTCGGCCGAGCCGGACGGGGTGTTGTTCATCACTGGTCGCGGCGCTCTCAAGCTGGAGAGCTTCACCGGCGTCGTCACGAGGTGGGTCCGGCTGTTCAGGAATTCGGCTGTGTCGTTTGCCTACGCGAGCGACTCTGCAGTCGTGCTGAGCCACGGCCGAAAGCTGCGCTATGTCACCTTCGACCACCCGACGAAGGCGGACGTCCTGCGTGACGGAAGATCGGATACGACAAGGTGCCTCGGCATGTCCGAGAGATATGCAGCGTGTGCGCTACGTGGCATCCAACATCGCTACAAGGTTCCGGCACTCGTCGCCCTCGACGGATCACCCCCGATCATCACCCGCGATGGCAAACATCACGGAACCGGGCCGGTAGCCATTGCGGGAGCTCAAACCCTCTTCTGGTTCCGCTTGCAAGGGCGCGGGCTCGATCGACCGCTTTTGACGAGCCGCACCGGCGACCAGAGGAAACGTGTTCAAGGCACGCAGCGAGTCGGGAACGGTCACAGACACCCCATGGTGTCCGCGTACGGGGAGGCACTCGTCACATCCCGCGCCGGCCACAAGATCCTCGCTGCTACGACAGCGCGGAAAGTGGCGACCTTGGTTGAAGCCGACTGATGGAGGGCGGATCTTCTGCCGTCGATACAGCCATCAGCGGACGGCGACCTTCACCACGCTGCTGGTCGCCTGTGTGGCGCCATCGGTTCGCACCTGAACCCGGTACTTCGCGGTTCGCTTCGGATGCCGGCGGAACACCGACTGCCCGGCAGCATCCGACAGCCCCGTCGCAAGATTCGACCACGACCCGCCGACCGGTTTGCGTTGCAGGACAACGGTTTCACCGGCCATCGCGGCATGCGCCTTGCCGGTCTTGACGGCACCCGTCAGCGTGACGGCCCGCCCCTTGACCACGGCCGTCCGGTTCGCCGTGATCGACGCGACCGGGGGCACCTGGGTCCCGGTCAAGGCGACCTCGTCGTGGCCGATCGAATCGGTCACCGTAAGGGTGCCCGGATATGACGAGCCCGGCCCGGGCGCGTCGAAGGTCAGGTGAAGCACGCACGACTGGTCGGAGTCGAGGTCGCATGTTGCCGGCGTCACCGACCACTCCGAGTCACCTGCAGTGATCTTGTTCGACACCGTTGCGCCGTCGACCGGCGCGGTCACCGTCACCGTCGCGTGTCCCGCAGCGCCGGTGTCGGCCGACACCGAGACGGAGTGTGTCGACAGCGTCACAGTGGTCGCGCCCTGCGCGGCAGCGGCCGGCAGCACGCCTGCGGCCGCCGCGAGGACGGCGACGATGGCTCGCCGTACGGCGACCCTCACGTCACGGCGTACGAACTGACCTCGCCGGCGAGCCAGGCGGGAAGTCGGGCCTCCATATGAGTGCCTTCGGCGCTGTGGGAGACCGTCTTGACCTCGCCGTGCTGGTGCACCTTGGCCACGATCTCCCCGTGGTCGAACGGGACGAGCAGAGTGACCGGGATGTCCGGGCGCGGGACGAGGTCGGAGATCCGGCACCGAAGCGCCTCGAGCCCGTCGCCGGTGCGAGCGGACACGACCACCGCACCCGGTTCGGCGCGGCGGAGCTGTGCGATGGCCTCTGGCGACGCGGCGTCAGCCTTGTTGATCACGACCAGCTCGGGCACGTCGAGAGCGCCGATGTCGGCGAACACCTCTCGAACCGCCCTGAGCTGCGACATCGGGTCGACGTCCGACCCGTCGACCACGTGGATGACGAGGTCAGCCTCTGCGACCTCCTCCAACGTCGAGCGAAACGCCTCGACCAGCTGGTGCGGGAGGTGCCGGACGAAGCCAACGGTGTCGGCGAGCGTGAACGTCCGCCCGTCTGCGGTCTCCGCGCGGCGGACCGTCGGGTCCAGCGTGGCGAATAAAGCGTTCTCCACGAGGACACCCGCGTCGGTCAGGCGGTTGAGCAGCGAGGACTTGCCCGCGTTGGTGTAGCCGGCGATCACCACGGACGGCACGGCGCGGCGGCGGCGCTCCTGCCGCTTCACCTCGCGAGCCGTCTTCATCGCACCGATCTCGCGGCGCAGCTTGGCGGTCCGGGCCCGGATCCGCCGCCGGTCGGTCTCGATCTTCGTCTCACCGGGGCCACGTGTGCCGATGCCGCCGCCGCCGGCGACTCGACCGCCGGCCTGCCGGGACAGCGACTCACCCCAGCCACGCAGCCGCGGCAGCATGTACTCCATCTGAGCCAGCTCGACCTGCGCCTTGCCCTCTTTGCTGCGAGCGTGCTGGGCGAAGATGTCGAGGATCAGGGCGGTGCGGTCGATCACCTTGACCTTGACGGCGTCCTCGAGCCGCCGTAGCTGGCCTGGGGTGAGCTCGCCGTCGCAGACCACCGTGTCCGCGCCGGTACTGATCACGATCTCGCGCAGCTCCTTGGTCTTACCCGAGCCGATGAACGTCGCGGCGTCCGGCGTCCCTCGCCGCTGGATGACGCCGTCCAGGATGACCGAACCCGCGGTCTCCGCCAGCGCGGCCAGCTCGGCCATCGATGCCTCGGCCGAGTCCAACGTCCCCTCGGTCCACACGCCGACCAGGACGACGCGTTCCAGCCGCAGCTGCCGGTACTCGACCTCGGTGACATCGGTCAGCTCGGTCGAGATGTTCGCGACACGGCGAAGTGCCCGGCGCTCCTCGA
>Ga0213876_10000753_pt1 | contig 22381 bp, 21 predicted proteins | sample BarmaccomBMRX_R9_FD_160113 | JGI IMG/M metagenome (GOLD analysis project Ga0213876, IMG submission 160113) | Root-associated microbial communities from Barbacenia macrantha in rupestrian grasslands, the National Park of Serra do Cipo, Brazil - RX_R9 | ecosystem: Host-associated > Plants > Roots... | reverse complement strand
GGGGCAGCTCGGTCGTGAGTATCACCGCATCGCAACAGATTTGCTCATCGTGATCGGTGCGGACAGCGGTGACGCGGTCGCCACTGCGTTCAAGCTCGGTGACTGTCCGGCCGTACAGGAACCGGACACCCGCGCGGGTGGCGGCGGCAGCCAGCGCGTCGGGCAGTGCGCGGACACCGCCGCGTGGGAAGAAAACCCCGGATACCGTGTCCATGTAGGCGATTACGGCGTAGGCCGCCAGGGCGTTCTGCGGCGCCACACCGGCATACAACGACTGGAAAGTGAAGACCCGTCTCAATCGCGCGTCAGTGATGTGCCGCCGCACCATGCGGTCCCAGTTGCGGAACGCGCCGAGGGCAGCTATCCGGGCCAGCTGCGGAGTGAGCAGCGCAAGTGGAGAATCGAAATTAGCGGCAATGAAGCTGTCGAATTCGATGCGGTACAAGCGGTTTAGCCACTCGCGCAAGGACCGGTAACCCGCGGCCTGTTCCGGATCCGCGAAATCTTCGACGGCGGCTGCCATCCGATTCACATCGCTATGCACATCTAACGACGTGCCGTCGGCAAACACTGCGTGGTACGCCGGTTCCAGCGGCAGCAGTTCTACTCTGCTGGACAGTGTTTCGCCGACCGCGGCGAATGCCTCGTCAATGATGTCCGGCATGGTCAGCACGGTCGGGCCGGTGTCGAGCCGGTAGCCATCGATGTCGGCTCTGCCCGCTCGTCCGCCGGGCCACGACTCACGCTCGACCACTGTGACCTCACGGCCACGACCCGCGAGGTGCAACGCCGCCGCCAGGCCCGCCAGACCCGCACCTACCACCAATACATGGTTGCTGTGCCCGCCTACGGTCCGCATAGTTCTGCCTTCGAGTAAACGTTTCTCATCCGGCCCGGTCTGTACACACGCCCGCCATGTTGTCCAGCGCTTCGCGAACAAAATCGTCGATCGCCATGTCAGCCAATGCCTTTCGCGCAGACGTTATTAGTTCGTCGATCATCTCTTCGATTTGTTGAACGGCCCCGGACGCCACGATCAACGTTCGCCACCGTTCCAGTGCGTCTTCATCGAGGTCGTGTCTGCTCATCAGCTCGGTGAGTTCGTGCCTGTTCGCCGTCTCGGCCATCCGGTGGGCGATCAGGACGAGGCTGGTTGCCTTGCGTTCGAGCAGGTCTCCGCTGCTGGGCTTGCCGGTGACCGCCGGCGACCCAAACACACCCAAGATGTCGTCCCGAAGTTGAAATGCCTCGCCAACCGCTGCCCCGTACCGACCGATGTGAAACAACGTGCTCTCGTCGCAGCCCGCCATCGCCGCGCCGATTTCCAGAGGACGACGAACGGTGTAGTTGCCGGACTTGCGCCGCGCAACGTCGAGGACCGCGTCCAGCGGTGGTAAATCGCGGACATCGCTTGCCAGATCGGCAAATTGACCCACCGCCAGCTCGGCGCGCATGGCGTCATAGCGCGGCCACGCCCGCCGCAGGCATTGAGACTCAACGCCGCTCTCGCGCAACATCTGCTCAGCCCAGATCAGACACAGATCACCGAGCAGGATGGCAGCCGAGGCACCAAAGTGCTCCGCCGAGCCGGACAAGTTACGGGCGCGGTGCCACTGAGCTAGTTGAACGTGGACTGCGGGCCTGCCACGGCGTTCTGTCGAATCATCCATGACGTCGTCCTGCAGCAGCGCGAAGACGTGTAACAACTCCAAGCTGGCGGCGGCACGCAGGGCGGCGTCGCAGGGCTCTGCGCCGCAGAGCCACCCCAAGTACATGAATGTCGAACGCAAGCATTTCCCGCCGGAGGCGAACTCGTGCAGGATCTCGCCGGCCGGCTCGATCACTGCGCCGTCGCGTTCAGTTGCTCGGCGCGCACCGACAAAGGCCGCCACGTTGCTCAGCGTCGTTTGCCGCACTGTGGCCCGCCAATTGTCGAATCGTTGCGTGCTCGCCCATCGCGCAGGACGGGGAAGCGGCGTTTCAACAGCTTGCGCCAACGACAACGCTCGTATCTCGCCCACGGACGCCCTCCCCTGCTCGATAAGACCGCCGTGCGCTGCCGGCGAAGTATTCAACATCTTAAATATTAATATACTGAAGTGTCTCCCGCTTCGCCAGGGGGAGGCCGTGGCGATGGCTCGCCCCAGCGTGCTGACGCGGAGGGCAGCTCGGTCAGCGCGTTCTTCGCCGGCTCTGGACGCACAACGGGCCACAATTGCCAGATGGCTCGCCTTGGTGCGTTTCTTTCGCTGCTCGCCGTCCTGGTGCTGGCCGATGCGACCGGCGAGCCCTTGGGGACGGCAGCGCCCGTGCCGCCCGTCAGCGACGCGGCCGCCGCGGCCGGCTTCGTCGACGTTCGCAGCGTGGTGTCCGACGCGCTGATCGACCTGCGGTACGCCACGACCAACAACTTCACGCACGCACAGCTGTACCCGTCCGACGGCCGGTGCCTCGTGCACGAATCCATGGCGCCGGGCCTCGCGGCGGCCGCCACGGTTCTGCGCCCTCAGGGACAGTTCCTGGTGTTCTGGGATTGCTACCGGCCACACGACGTCCAGGTCAAAATGTTCACAATCGTCCCGAACCCGGCATGGGTCGCGCGCCCCGGGCAGTATGCGCACAGCCACGAATCGGGTCGCTCTGTGGACGTGACGTACGCCAGCGCCCAGGAGCAGTGCCCGACTGAGCGTGTGGTGAGCGGTTTTTGCCTGGCCGACATGGGCACCGATTTCGACGACTTCACGTCGCGGGCAAACGCATTCGCCACCCAGGGCGTCAGCGCCGACGCTCAGGCGAACCGGGCCCGTCTGCGGAGCGCCATGACGTACGGCGGGCTCACCGTCTACTCCGGGGAGTGGTGGCATTTCGACGGTCCAGGCGCCGCCGTCGACCGCCCGATCCTCAATGTCCCCGTCGACTGACCGCAGAGGACTCGGCCGCCAACCTGCAGCCGAGGGCCGGCCACCGCCGCCAGCGTCGCGCTTTGCGATGTTTCCCCAGCTCATCCGCATGGTATTGGCATTCTCTTTTTTTGCAAGTACGTTATTCACTGATGGATAATGCAGCCCAGACCTCATCGGGCATCCCGCTTGCCCCGGTGTACGGTCCGCAAGACGTCACGGCGGAGCCGCCGCCGCCCGGACAGTTTCCGTTCACCCGGGGCAACTTCGCATCCGGCTACCGGGGCAAGCTGTGGACGTTTCGGCAGTACTCCGGCTTCGGTACCGCCGAGGAATCCAACCGCCGCTACCGCTACCTGCTGGACCAGGGCGGTACGGGCCTGTCGGTGGCGCTTGATCTGCCCACGCAGTGCGGCTTCGATTCCGACGATCCCGAGGTCGTGGAGGAGGTCGGCCGCGTCGGTGTCGCGGTGGACACGCTGGCCGACGCCGAGATCCTGTTCGACGGAATCCCGCTGGACCAGATCAGCACCAGCTTCACCATTAACGGCACGGCCGCGATGCTGCTGGCGTTCTACGTCGCCGCCGCCGAACGCAAGGGCGTGCCGCGGGCCAAGCTCACCGGCACCATTCAAAACGACATCCTCAAGGAGTACGCCTCGCGCGGCACGTGGATCTGGCCGCCGGAGCCGTCGCTGCGGCTGATCGCTGACACCATCGAGTTCTGCGCGGCCGAGGTTCCGAAGTTCAACGCGATCTCGGTGGCGGGGGCACATTTCCGCGACGCCGGCGCCACCGCCGTCCAGGAGATGGCCTTCACCCTCGCCGACGGCGTCACCTACTGCGACACCGTCGTGGAACGCGGCCGGATGACGATCGACGAGTTCGCCCCGCAGATCTCGTTCTTCTTCTATACGCATGGTGACTTCTTCGAGGAGATCGCCAAATACCGTGCGGGACGGCGGCGTTGGGCGACGCTGGTGCGGGAACGCTACGGTGCCAAGACCGACAAGGCGTCGATGTTCCGCTTCGGGTGCGTGTGCGGTGGCGCGTCGCTGTATGCCCCCCAGGCGCAAAATAACCTGGTCCGGGTGGCCTACGAGGCGATGGCCGCGGTGCTGGGCGGTGTGCAGTCGATGTTCACCGCCGCGTGGGACGAGCCGTTCGCACTCCCCACTGAGGAGTCCACCACGCTGGCGCTGCGTACCCAGCAGATCCTGGCCCACGAAAGCGGTGTCGCACGCGTTGCCGACCCGCTCGGCGGCTCCTACTTCGTCGAGGCCCTCACCGACGCCACGGAGGCCCGCATCGTCGAAATCATGGACGATCTCGAGCGCCACGGCGGTATGGTCAGCGCCATCGAGGATGGATATCTGCAGGGCCTGATCGCCGACGAGGCCTTCCGCATCCATCAGGACATCGAAGCCGGCACCCGACCGGTGGTCGGGGTTAACCGGTTCGTCTCCGAGGAGCCCGAGCCGGACATCGTCACCTACGAACTCGACGCCGAGGGACGCGACATGCAGCTTAAGCGGCTCTCGCAGATCAGGGCTGAAAGGGACAGCGGTGCAGTGCAATCCAGCCTTGCCGCGCTGGCGCGTGCCGCCGAGGGGACCGACAATCTCATGCACAAGCTAATCGACTGTGCCAACGTCTACTGCACGGTCGGCGAGATGGTCTCCACGCTCAAAGCAGTGTGGGGCGAATTCCAGCAACCGGTGGTGTTCTAGATGGCCGTCCGGATCCTGGTCGCCAAACCCGGCCTCGACGGCCATGATCGCGGCGCCAAGATCGTTGCACGCACCCTGCGAGACGCGGGCTTCGAGGTCGTCTACACCGGCATCCGGCAGCGCATCGAGGACATCGCCTCGATCGCAGTGCAGGAGGACGTCGCCGTGGTGGGGCTGAGCATCCTGTCCGGCGCGCATTTGGCACTCACCAAGCGGACCATCGACGCGCTGCGGGCCGCCGATGCCGCCGACATCGCCGTGGTCGTCGGCGGAACGATTCCCCACGCCGACGTTCCCAAGCTGCTATCCGCCGGTGCCGCAGCCGTTTTCCCCACCGGAACGCCGCTCGACACTCTGGTACGCGACATCCGTGCGTTGACCGGCGGCCCCGAACCCGCTTTGAAGGGAACCGAGGAACAGTGCGCATCGGAGTGATGATCGGACCCGAGCGCGGCGACACCGCGCGCAAGGTCATCCGGATGCTGGCCGATATCGACTGGGCCGAGACGGCCGGCCTGGACAGCGCTTGGATCCCGCAGATCCCCAACGACTTCGACGCACTCGTGGCGGTCGCCCTGATGGGGACCCGCAGCAGCCGTATCGAATTGGGCACTGCCGTCGTGCCGCTGCAAGCGCAGCATCCGATTGCGTTGGCCCGGCAGGCTTTGTCGGCACAGGCTGCCACCAACGGTCGGTTGGTGTTGGGCGTGGGACCGTCACACCACTGGATCGTCAAGGACATGCTCGGAATCCCCTACGAGCGGCCCGCCGCCTACACCCGGCACTACCTCGACGTGCTGCACGCCGCCTTCGCCAACCCCGGCCCCGTCGACGTGGAGAACGACACGTTTCACGTGCACAACCCGCTCGACCTGGCCCCGGTCGCGCCGCTGCCGGTGCTGGTGGCTGCGCTCGGACCGGTGATGCTCACCATTGCCGGTGAGCGAGCCGACGGCACCGTGCTGTGGATGGCCGACGAGCGCGCCGTCGGCGAGCACGTCGTCCCGCGGATTACCAAGGCCGCCGATAACGCCGGGCGGCCGGCGCCGCGCATCGTCGCTGGCATCCCCGTCTGTCTGTGCGCGGCAAACGAAGTCGACTCGGCACGCGAGCGGGCCAACCGGATCCTGGGCGAGGCCGAGGTCTCGCCGAACTACCAACGGCTGCTGGGATACGGGGACGCCAAAGACGTCGGCGATATCTGTGCGGCCGGCGACCCGGAGCAGATTCTGTCGCGATTCCGCTCTTTCGCCGACGCCGGCGTCACGGATCTGTCGGTGCGCTTGCTCCCGATCGGTGACAACCGCGACGAACTCGTCGCCTCCAAGCGCCGCACCCGGGAGATGATCGCCGCGCTCGCAACGGAACTGCGGTGACGTCCGCCGGACCGCTGGCGGGAATACGCATCCTCGAGGTCGGCACCATGCTGGCCGGGCCGTACGCCACCATGTTGCTTGCCGACCTCGGCGCCGAGGTCACCAAGATAGAGCCGCGCGGCGGCGAGATCTCGCGCGGAGTCGGTGATAGCTACTTCGCCAGCCTCAACCGTAACAAATCCAGCGTTTGTCTCGACTTGAATTCCGAAGCGGGACAACGATCTCTGGGTGAAATGGTGTCGAACTCTCACGCACTGCTGGTAAACCTGAAACCGTCGGCCATCCGCCGTCTTGGCCTCACCTATGCGGCGTTGCGCGGCTGGAACGCGAAGATCGTCTGCGTGGCGATCACCGGTTTTGGCCTGCACGGCGGCGACGATCCGGCTTTCGACTACGTAGTCCAGGCGGGTTTCGGCATCGCCGCATTAACGGGTGACCCGGCGGGACCTCCTACGCTGCCCGGCTATTCGTCGGCCGACAACTCCACGGGAATGTGCGCGGCGCTGGGACTGTTGGCCAAGATCATCTCCGGCACCGGCGGGCAGGTGGACGTGTCGTTGCGCGACGTGATGCTGTCCCAGCTCAACTACCACGCCTCTGCCTATCTCAACAACGGAGTCGAGCCGGTACGACGACCGAACGGCGCGCACTCGTATTATGTTCCGGCACAACTGTTTCCAACCGCAGACGGCTATCTCGCGCTGTTCATCACCCATGACGGCTTCTGGAAATCCTTCGCAGCCGCAGCGCGTATCGGGGGATTCGAAACCATGGCCGAACGGGTGGCGCGTCGCGACGAGGTGCTCGACGTCGTCACCGCGGCGCTGGCGACCGACACCGCCGCCGGCTGGGAAGGCCGGCTGCGTCCGTTGGGGGTGCCCGCGGCGGCCGTGCGGACGCTGCCGGAGGCGCTGAGGGCCACCCCCGAAGTGGTTGTGTCGGCTGGTGACTACCGCTTGGTGGGCAGCCCGATACACGTGTCCGGTTATCAACCTGACTATCGGCCGCCGCCGAAGCTGCCCGAACAGTGTGACACCGCTCCGACGTGACACTGCAGTCGCGCTCGAGCCTCAGCGTGACTGCGGCGTCACGGTCGACGGGAGCTGCGCGGCTAAGCGTCCGGGCGGTGATCGATCGTCGTCTCGAGCAGGCGCATCACCGGCGGCGGATCAAGCTGCAGCGCGTCGGACAGGTGCAGCTGGCGGGAGTGGGCCAGCATGTTGTCCAACACCGACTGCAGGTCGTCCGCTTCGATCTCGTAAAGCGCCACATATGGGCCGTCGCCGCCAATCGGTCGCAAGCGGCGTGCCGAGACGAACCCGTCCAGCGCCAGCAGTTCTTTGAGATGCACGTCGTTGTACCAGGCGTTGTACTCCTGGTCGCGGTCCGGTGACGTGGGCCGACTCTCGACGTAGATGATCCCCTTGGCCATGTCGCCACCTCTTCCGTGACTGTTACTCGTAGTGCACAGTGATCGACGCCGTGTCGGGCACACCCTGGCACGTCAGAATGTAGCCCTCGGCCACCTCGTCGTCATCGAGCGCGTCGTTGACGCGCATGGTCGCGCTACCCTCGCTGAGCCTGGCCATGCACGTGCCGCAGTTGCCGGCTTCGCAGTTGAACGGGGGATTGAGCCCCGCCCGCCGCGCGCTTTCCAGCAGCGTCTCGCCGGGAACCAGCGGCACGGACACCTTCTTGCGGTCGAGGTGGATTGTCACCGTGCCGACCTCGGTCGCTTCTGCGGCCAGCTCCACCGTGATCGCTCCTTTCGACGGGCCCCGTACTTGCGTTCTTCAGTATAGAGAATACTATTCTCGTCAGGCGATAGGATCTTCTCAAGACTGTCGGGAGGACAGGACGTGACCGACGCGGCCGCGCTCGTGTTCGAAGAGCGGCGGTTCGGCCTTCCCCAGCTCGACGCGATGGCCGACGGGCTGGCTTCGGCCCTGAGCAAGGACGGTGCGAACGCGGGCGAGCGGGTCGCGGTGATGGCGTCCAACCGGCCGGAGTTCGTCGCCGCGTTGTTGGCCATCTGGCGGCTGGGCGCCGCGGCGGTGCTGATCAGCCCCGCCTGGAAGCGCGCCGAGGTTGAACACGCACTGGCGCTGACCAACCCGGCCCGCGCGGTTGGCGACCACCCGGTGCTGGCCGGGCTGATGCCGATGCTGCACCTGGACGAACCGGTGCCCGCTGCCGAGCCCGCGCCCCGTCGGGTCCGCCGTGACGGCGACGCCCTGCTGGTGTTCAGCTCCGGCACCACCGGGCTGCCAAAGGCCGTCCGGCACACCCACGCCTCGTTGGATGCGGCCATTGGGCACTGGCGTCATGCGTTGCAGCTCACCGGCCGCGATCGCATCCAGGTCGTCACGCCGCCATCACACATCCTCGGCCTGCTCAACATCCTTACGGCGCTGCGGACCGGCGCATGGCTGCGGCTGCATCGGCGGTTCGACATCGACCGGATGCTGAGCCATATCGAGAAGGATTGCATCACAATCGAAATGGCCGTCGCACCTATCGCAATGGCCATCGCCTCACACCCCGAGCTCGAGTCCTATGACCTGTCATCGCTGCGGTTCATCATGTGGGGGGCGACGCCGGTCAGTGCCGACATCGCCGAGGTCGTGACCCGACGTACCGGCGTTGGTTGGGTTCCCGCGTACGGCACCACGGAACTGCCTGTCATCGCATGTAATCCGCTGACCGGGGCACGGCTGGACGCGGTCGGACGACCGGTGCCGGGCGTGGAGGTTCGGGTGGTGTCGCTGGAGACGGGCCTGCCGGTGTGTCCGGGCGAGGTCGGTGAGATCCAGGCGCGGTCGACTTCGCTGATGGCCGGTTACCTGCCCGCCGAGGCAACCGCGGAGGTGTGCTGCGGGGATTTTCAAAGTTGGTACCGGACTGGGGATGTCGGTTGGGTAGACGTCGACGGTTGGCTGCGGATCACCGATCGCGTCAAGGAGATGATCAAGGTGCGTGGCTTCCAGGTCGCGCCGGCTGAAATCGAGACTGTGCTGCACGGCCATCCAGCCGTCAAAGATTGTGCGGTATTCGGCATTCCCGACGACGCCAGCGGAGAGGCGGTCGTGGCCGCCGTCGCCACCCACGCGCCCGGTAATCCCGCGCTCGCCACGGACCTGATCGCCCGCGTGGATGCGAGGTTGGCGTCCTACAAGCGGCTCAGCCGCGTGGTGTTCGTGCCGGAGATTCCTCGCCTACCCTCGGGCAAGGTGCTGCGCCGAGTGCTCAAGGAGAGCTATGGATGTACGTCTGACAGCTGAACAGCAACAATTACGTGACGCGGCCGCGAAGATGGCCGACGATCTCGGGCCCGGCGCGGTGCAAGACTTGGCCGACGAGAGCCGAATCTCGCGTCTGGACAAGCAGATTGAGATGGCAGGCTGGCGATCGCTGCGCTCCGACGGTGCCTCGGGTGTCGAAGTGGCAATAGTCGCAGAGGAATTCGGGCGCCGACTGGTGGACGCGCCCTTCCTCGGTCCGGTGCTTGCCGACGACATCTCCCGCCACCTTGACACCGAGGCACGCCGGGCAACGATCGCGTTCGGTGAGCGCGCCATCGATGCGCGCGGATACGAGCGTGCCCTGTGGCTTTCGGGCACCACCGTCCTGGCGGCCGATCTGGTCGACGGCAATGCCGGCGCTGATTTGACCAGGGCCAGCGCGGAAGTCGCGGCCTCGCGGGCCGCCGTAGGTGAGGTGTCCGATGACGTCGCCGAGCGATGGCAGGCCCTGGCGCTGGTCGCCACGACGGCGGATCTGGTGGGAACGGCGCGCGGCGCGCACGCCGTAGCGTGTGACTACGCGAAAATCCGCGAACAGTACGGCAAGACGATCGGCTCGTATCAAGCCGTCGCCCATCTGCTGGCCGAAAGCCTGGCGCTGATCGAGGGTTCGGTCAGTGTGCTGCGGCATGCCGCGTGGGCGGTCGACGAACTGGCGCCGTCCGAAGCGATCCGGGCCGCGCGGATAGCGAAGGTCTACTGCGAGCGCGCCAGCCGGACCGTCTGTGAGACGGCGGTGCAGGTGCACGGCGGTATCGGCAATACGTGGGAATGCGTGGTGCATGTGTATCTGCGCCGGGCCCTGACATCGGCCGAGCTGTGGCCGGCAAGCCTGAAGGAGGTCGGCCTTGGACTTTCGTGATTCGCCGCAGGAAGCCGACTTTCGGCAGCGCTTGCGTTCCTGGCTTTCGGCGCACGCCAAAAGGTACTCCGGCTCGGGAGACGAGTACTGGGCATACATGGCCGAATGGCATCGGGCGCTGTACCAGAACGGCTTCTTCGGGCTGTCCTGGCCACGCGACTACGGCGGACAGGACCTGCCGCCGGTGTACGACGTCATCGTCGACGAAGAGCTGGTCCGTGCTGGCGCCCCGCCGCGCCCCAGCGTCGGCTACCTGGTTTACGGCATCGGCAGGCACGCCAACGAAGAAGTGCGGCAACGCTTTCTGCCCGGCATCATCGACGGCACCGAGCGGTGGTGTCAGGGCTTCAGCGAGCCGGGCGCGGGCTCCGATCTGGCGTCGCTGTCCACCACCGCCGCCCGCGAGGGTGACAACTACGTGGTGCACGGACACAAGATCTGGACCAGCTACTCCGACGTGGCGGACTGGTGTCTGCTCCTGGCCCGCACGGATCCAGGCGCCAAGCGGCACCGTGGCCTGTCGGCGTTCGTCCTCGCGATGAAACAGCCTGGCGTCCAACAGCGGCCGCTGCGGATGATGAACGGAGTCACGAACGAGTTCGGCCAGGTGTTCTTCGACGGCGCTACGGTCCCGGCGAACCGCATGGTCGGTTCTCCCGGGGACGGCTGGACGGTCGCCATGACCGTCGTCGGGCACGAACGCGAGCCGTCCACGCTCGGATACGCGGCCCGCTACGGCAAGCTGGTTCGAGAACTGGTGGCGCGCTGGGACGGTCAGGACGATCTGGTGCCGGACGAACTCGCATGGGCAGCGGTCCAATCGGAGATGCTGACCCACCATGTGCGGCGAAGGCTGTCCGAACAACTCGACGGCGTCTCGCACGGGCCGGAGGGATCGCTGGACAAACTGCTGATGACCTGGGTCGAACAAGCCGTGGGGCACGCCGCGCTGGCCGTCAGCGGCACCCGGGACCCAGACCTGCTCAGCGCCTACCTCTACAGCCGCGCGCAAAGCGTGATGGGTGGGACTTCACAGATACAGAAAAACATCATCGCTTCGCGCATCTTGGGACTAGGAGTCTGAATGTACGATATGCCAACCGAAATCGACGTTCGGGCCGACGGGCCGCTGCGGATCATCACGCTGAACCGTCCGGACGCCCTCAACGCCGTCAACGACAACCTACATGTCGGACTCGCGCGACTGTGGCAGCGATTGACCGATGATGCCACCGCCCGCGCGGCGGTGCTGACAGGCAGTGGTAAGGCGTTCTCGGCCGGCGGCGATTTCGCATATCTCGCCGAACTGGCTCAAGACGCCGACCTGCGCGCCAAGACGATCCGGGATGGCCGCGAGATCGTGCTGGGCATGGCGCGTTGCCGCATTCCCGTGGTGGCAGCGGTCAATGGCCCGGCCGTCGGGCTTGGCTGCAGTTTGGTCGCGCTAAGCGACATTGTGTACATCGCCAGAGACGCCTTCCTGGCCGACCCGCACGTGCAGGTGGGTTTGGTGGCGGCTGACGGTGGGCCGCTGACCTGGCCCCTGCACATCTCCTTGATGCTGGCCAAGGAATATGCGTTGACCGGCACCAAGATTCGCGCTGAGCGGGCCGTCGAACTCGGCCTAGCCAACCATGTCGTCGACGATCCGGTCGCCGAGGCGCTGACCTGCGCGAAGCGAATTCTGGAGTTGCCCCAGCAGGCGGTGGAGAGCACCAAGCGGGTGCTCAACATTCATCTGGAGCGCGCCGTGCTGGCCAGCATCGACTACGCGCTGTCCGCCGAGCACCAGTCGTTCGTTACCGAGGACTTTCGGACCATCGTCGCCAAGCTCAACGCCGGCAAGAACTGAGCCCATCGGCTAACTGCGGGGGTGTAGTTCTTTTGGTCCCAACGATCTTCGTGCGACTTGTGTTCCTCAGCAAGCGCTGTTGGACCGCCCCTTAGGGGCGGCCCAACAGCAGCGCTTGCTCGTTTACTTGGCAGCCTTCTGGCGGCCCTCGGCCGCGTTCTTGGCTGCGCGTGACGCCTCGGCCTTGGCCTCATTCTTGGCGACGTCGCGTTGTGCCTGCGCCTTGTCCTGCTGGGCGCGGCCTTCCTTGCGGAGACCTTCGTGGTTGAACACGATGCCAATGACTTCCTTGGCCTTGCCCACCGCGTCCTCGATGACGCCCTTGACGGCTTCCACCGGTCCCGTGCTGCGCTCACTCATGTTGCGCTCCTCTCTTTGGGGTCCCTTGACCAATACCCCGCGAGAGCGGTGCTGCAACGTATACGCGGCCACCAGCACTGTGGGCTCGGTCACTCCGGCCGTCTACCTGCGGCCTAGCTGGGCGCGGAAGCGAGAATGCATAGGAAGGCTATGCGCGGCGGAACAGGCGAAGCAGCCAGAGCAGAATGACCGCACCCAAGATGGCCGTGAACAACGTGAACCACCAACCACCGCTGGCGGTGTCGACGAAGAAGCTGAGCAGGAATCCACCCAACAGAGCACCCACGACTCCGATCACAATGTCCAGAAGCAGGCCTTCCTTGGTCTTCATGATCATGCCCGCGATCCAACCGGCGAGCGCTCCGATAATGATGTAGCCGACCCAGCCAACGCTGGTCAGCGTTGTCGAGCGAGCCAGGATTTCAGTCGTAGCCAACGTGTCCATGTTCATCTCCACCTCTGCGAGCACGCTCAGCGATCGCCGAGCCGTGCAGCGTTGAATACCCGGCGCAGGGCCAATTCACCGGCCCAATTCGACGCATGCAGAACAATAGTGGCGGAACGGCCAACTCGACTCGGGGAGGTGCGCCGGCCGGCCGTGTGCCCGTGGTGGCCTAGCCTCACACGGGATGCCGCCCCTGGTTGGAACAGGTCAACCGTCTGCGCGCCGGAGGAATTCGCGCATTACCCGATCGAACCTTTCGGGCTCTTCCAAGAAGGGCATGTGCGCGCTGGACTCGAACAGCTCGAACCGCGAGCCGGCAATCCGCCGGTGCATGTCCTGCATGTGGTCGGGTGAGCATTCGTCATACCTGCCGGCCAAGAGCAGGGTGGGCAGCGTGATCTCGGCCAACCGTTCGACGACGTCCCAGTCACGGATGGTGCCGACGATGCGAAAGTCGCTGGGGCCAAACATAGTTTCGAATATCTCGGCGCCCATGTTGCGGAATGCGTCCTCGAGTTCGCCGGGCCAGGGGTGAACTCGGCAAAGATAGGTCTCGTTCCAGGTCCTGACGGCGGCCTGGTAATCGGCGGCGTGTGTCGTGCCGGCGGCTTCATGTCGGTCGATGGCGGATTGCGTCGCCGGGTCCAGCTCCGACTTCAACTGGGTCACATGCGCTGAAAACTGGGGGATGGACGCGGTGCTGTTGGAGATCGTGAGGCTCACGGCGCCCGAGGTCACGTCGAGGACATACTGTTGGGCCAGCATGCCACCCCACGAGTTGCCGAAGATGTGAAAACGGTTCAGGTCCAGCGCTTTTACCACCGCATCCAGTTCCGCCACGGAGCGTTGCATGGTCCAAAGTCTGGCGTTGGAGGGACATTCGGACTTCCCGCAGCCGAGCTGATCCCAGAAAATCACTTCCCGTTCGTCGGCCAACCGTTCCAGCGACCGGATGTAGTTGTGCGGCAGGCCGGGCCCGCCGTGCACCGCGAGCAGCGGTAGGCCTGGCCCGTCGCCGACTCGTTCGAACCAGACGTTGCCACCTGGGACCGCGATCGTCCCCATAGGACCTCCTGTGCTCGGTTGGCAGACGCAGGATCGCACGATCGGCGCCGAGGTGTGCGATTCTGCGACTATTCGCGGGTCAGGGCGCCTTGCAACGCGAACTCTCGCGATGAGAGAATCATGTTCTCGTCCGCAGATGGAGAAACCCGTGAGCCGCGAGGAGATGGACGCGTGGGCATCACCCCCGCCGCGACACCACGATGGACAAACTGGCTACGCTCAAGCCGCTGCATCCGGAGATCGCATCGAGCGATCGGCTTGGGGCCGACCCGCGCTGGCTTGAAGTCGCCCCGTAAGTAATGGACATATCCGATCTGATTGCCAACGCGCGCAAAGGTTCTCAGCGCGCTGCGGGCCGGCTGCTCAGCCTCGTGGAGAGCGAGCACCGGGGTGAGGTGCTGGCCGGCATCGGGCCGGCGCCGACCGTCGGCCTCCAAGTTATCGGCATCACCGGACCGCCGGGCGCGGGAAAGTCGACCACGATCGCGGCTCTGGTCGGCGCGTACCGCGAGCGCGACTGCCAGGTGGCGGTGTTGGCCGTCGACCCGTCGTCGCCGTTCAGTGGCGGTGCGCTGCTGGGCGATCGGATCCGAATGGCGGTTCATATCAACGATTCCGAAGTGCTGATCCGTTCGGTTGCCGCCCGCGGTCACCTCGGCGGTCTGGCCGCGGCGGTTCCCGCGGCTATCCGGCTGCTGGGCGCGATCGGGTACGGCGTGATCCTGTTGGAAACAGTCGGGGTGGGGCAGTCCGAGATCGAGATCGCCGCCGTCGCCGACCCGACCGTGGTCATACTCAATCCCGGTGCGGGCGATGCGGTGCAGGCGGCCAAGGCGGGTCTGTTGGAGGTCGCCGACATCGTCGTCGTCAACAAGGCCGACCGTGACGGTGCCGAGCAGACCGTGCGGGACCTGCGTGCGGAAACCTCCGCGCCGATCGTCAGTCTCATCGCCGCCAGAGGCGAAGGCGTCACAGACTTAGTGGCCGCGATCGAGGCGCATCACCGCGCCGACAGCCGCGAACGCCGGCTGGCGCGCGCCCGCGCCCTGATCCTGTCCCTGGCGCAGACCCGGTTGCGCACTCGTGCTGACCTCGAGCGGCTCGCCGAATCGGTGGTCGATGGCCAGGACGATCCGTATGGGGCGGCCGAACGGCTGCTGAGCGAGGGACCGCCAACGTGAGGTGCACAAGGTGATCGCGATCGCTCGCGGACGCCACCTGCGCGTCATCTCGCTCCAACTAAGCGGGGTCAACCGACTTTCCGGCCGCGGCGGCATGGCCCGCCCGATAGCCGAATACCATTGCCGGACCAATGGTCCCGCCCGCGCCGCCGTAGGCCCGGCCGGTCGGGCCCGCCATCGCGTTGCCGGCGGCAAACAGCCCCGGAATGGGCTCGCCGCTGACATGAAGCACGCGCCCGTCGCGGTCGGTCCGAGGTCCGCCCTTGGTGCCCATCGCGCCCACGCAGACCGGCACCGCGTAGAAGGGCGCGGTGTCGATCGGCCCAAGCGTCTTCCCGGCCAGTGTGGTCGCGGTGTCGTCGCCCCAGTAACCGTCGTAAGCGCTTGAGCCGCGGCCGAATTCAGGGTCGGCACCAGCACCGACATGGCGGTTCCAGTCCTCGATCGTGCGGATCAGGCCGTCGGCGTCGATGCCCGTCTTGGCGCCCAGCTCGGTCAGATCGGCCGATTCACTGAACCAGTCCGGGACCGGTTCGCCCGGCGCGATACCCAGGAAGCCGTAGCGCTGCAGGTGAATCGAGTCGAATACCATCCAGGCGCGGTCGTTGACGTAGCCGCCCCGGGGGTCCAGGTAGTGGAATGCCCCCGCCATCGAGTTGTAGTCGCAGGCCTCGTTGACGAACCGCCGCCCCGCCTGATTGACCATGATGCTGCGCGGGCGGGTTCGTTCCAGTCGCACGCTGCGGCTGCGTTGTCTGCCGTCGATCGTGTCGCCGGGGATCCGTACGATCGGCACCCACCACGCTTCGCCCATGTTGGCCAGATCGGCGCCGCACGCCATCGCCATCCGCAGTCCGTCGCCGACGTTGTTCGGTGGGGACACGGCGCCGTGCATCGGGCCGCGCAGAAAGGCCTGCGCCAGAACGGGATTCCACTCGAAGCCGCCGGTGCCCAGCACCACCCCGTGCCGGGCCCGCACCCTGGTCCCGTCGGCGATCCGGACCCCGACCACTTCCGCACCGTCGGTAATCAGCTCCTCGGCGCGCGCATTCGTTTGCGGCGTCACCCCTGCCTCCAGCAGACCCTTGAGCAGACCGGCGATCAGCGCCGCGCCGGCCACGCAAAGCTCCTCGGATTGTTGGTCCACCGCCGCGTGCAGACGCGCCCTGGTCTCAGCGTCGAAACCGACGTTGGACCAATCGGCCGGGAACGAGGTGATCCGGTCGGCCCACTCGCCGAGCTGGCGCAGGTCGAATCCGACCGCGCTGAGCGATCGACCACCGGCCGGTTGTCCGCCCGGCAGTTCCGGCTGGTAGTCGGGAAAACCCTCGGCGATCTCGAAGCGCAACCCGCTGTGGGCCTCGACGAAGTCGAGCATCGCCGGACCCGTCTGCACGAAGGTTTCGACCAGCGCGTCGTCCATCGAACCGTACGACTGGGCGCGCAGGTACTGCAGCGCGTCGGGCACTGTCAATTCCCTTTCAGGACAACGGTTATGGGCCGGAATCCAGACGATGCCGCCCGACACCGCGGTGGTCCCACCGGCGGTCGGGGCCTTTTCGAACACCGCCACCGACGCGCCGGCAACCGCCGACGTCAGTGCCGCCGTCAGCCCGGCGCCGCCGCTGCCTAGCACGACGACATCGACTTCGTGGTCCCACGACATGGCCGGTCCTTTCAGCTTTGTCAGTTATCTGCTCAGCTCAAGAGCTCGGACAGCTGGCGTGCGGCTTCGAGTACCGCGTCCTTTCCGCGCAGCACGACGTCTTCGCGGTGGGAGATCAGGTTGATGCACGTTGGCGGGGAGGGCGCCCGGCGGTGGACCGCGACGGCCAGGCCGTATGTATTCGGTTCGATCTCCCCATGCGTCATCACCCAACCGCGGTCGCGCGCTTGCGCAACCAGCTCGCGTTCCCCCGGTCGGGGGGGCAGGCTCGCAAGCAGCGCGATGCCGGCGGCGCCGCGATCGAGTGGGTACCGGCTGCCCTCGTGGAACGAGAGCTGATAGGCGACGTGGGTCGGCACGATCACCGCGATTGCCACCTGCTGGTCACCCTCGGCGATCAGCAGCGACACGGTAGTGCCCAGCTCGTCGGCCAGCGTGCGCAGGAGCGGCAGGCTGAGCTGACGAACGTTGTGGTCGAAGGACGCGCCGAGGACGGCAAGGCCGGACGCCGGCCGGTAGCGCCCGTCTTCCCCTTTGGCGACCAACCGGAATTGGGCCAGGGTCAACAACAACCGATACGCGATGGTCCGATGCACTCCGACTTTGTCCGCGAGTTCTTGCACGGTCAAACCGGTCCCCGACGCGGCCACCAGTTGTAGCGCGGTCAGGCCCCTGGCCAGAGTCTGCGATCCCGCTCGCGACCCGGCCCCTGAGGTCGTCATGCTCTTGACAGACCCGGCCGTGAGGGCGAAGCTACATATATAACGCACATCAGCGTGCGATGTTAGCACAACAACTCGAGCAGAAACAGTCCGAATTCACAGAGGAACCGTGGCGGAGTTCGAGAGCGTCTGGAGCGACCTGCAGGGTGTCGCGTTTGAGCAGGGCTACCTGGACGCCGGGGGAGTCCGCACCCGCTATCTACGGGCCGGCAGGCCGGGCGCACCGGTGCTGATGCTGCTGCACGGCTCGGGCGGACACGCCGAGGCTTACATCCGCAATTTGGCCGCCCACGCCGAGCACTTTTGGACCTGGTCCATCGACATGCTGGGGCACGGTTACACCGACAAGCCGGGGCACCCGCTGGAAGTGCGCCACTACGTCGACCATCTGATGACCGTGTTGGGCACCATCGGGGCGACACGTGCCCACGTCAGCGGGGAGTCACTGGGCGGCTGGGTGGCCGCCCGTGCCGCCGTCGATCATCCCGACGTGATCGACCGGCTGGTGCTGAACACCGCCGGCGGTTCCCAGGCCGATCCGGTTGTGATGCAACGGATTATCACCCTGTCGATGGCGGCCGCGGAGAATCCGACATGGGAGACGGTCCAGGCCCGCATCAAGTGGCTGATGGCGGACAAGTCAAAGGATTACGACGACCTGGTTGCCAGTCGGCAGCGGATCTATCGCCAACCGGGTTTCGTCGCGGCGATGCGCGACATCATGGCGCTGCAGGATCCGGAAATACGGGCCCGCAACACTCTCGGTCCGGTCGAATACGGTTCCATCACCTCGCCCACGCTGGTGCTGTGGACCAGCGATGACCCTACCGCCGACGTGACCGAGGGCCGCCGCATGGCCGCGATGATTCCCGGCGCGCGGTTTGAGGTGATGCAGGGCTGCGGTCACTGGCCGCAGTACGAGGACGCCAAGACCTTCAACCAACTGCATCTCGACTTCCTGCTGGGGCGCTGATGGCGGCCGATGGGCAGGATAGAGACGTCCTCGTCTTGGTGGTGGGCGCCGGTCCGGTTGGGCTGACGCTGGCCAATATCCTTGGCCTGCAGGGTGTTCGGACGCTGGTGGTCGAGGAGCGCGGTTCGCTGATCGACTACCCGCGCGGGGTCGGACTGGACGACGAGGCGCTGCGGACCTTCCAGTCGATCGGCCTGGTCGACCGCGTCCTGCCGCACACGGTACCCAATCAGATCCTGCGGTTCTTAGATGCCGACCGGCGGGTGCTCGCCGAAATGGCCCCCCCGGACGCGCGTTTTGGTTGGCCGAGGCGCAATGGCTTCGTTCAGCCGCTCGTCGATGCCGAATTGTTGCGCGGCCTAGAGAGATTCGAGCATGTCGAGGTGCGGTGGGACAGCCCAATGACCTCGTGCCTGCAGACCGCCGACGCGGTGACTGTCCAACTCGGCGACACGGCGAGTGTGCGTGCGCGTTACGTGGTGGGCTGCGACGGGGGGCGCAGCATGACCCGCAGAATGATGGGGGTCTCCTTCGACGGCACCACGTCTTCCACGCGGTGGCTGGTCGTCGATATCGCCAACGATCCGCTGGGTCACCCGAACAGCGAGGTGGGTGCCGACCCCGAACGACCCTATGCCTCGATCTCGATCGCGCACGGGATTCGCCGGTTCGAGTTCATGATTCACGCCGACGAGTCCGACGAGCAGGCGCAGGATCCCGCGTTCCTGAGGCAGATGCTGGCCCGCCTGGTGCCGCACCCCGATCGCGTCGACGTGATCCGGCGTCGGGTCTACACCCACCACTCCCGAATCGCCGGAGCCTTCCGCAGCGACCGGCTGCTACTGGCCGGCGATGCCGCGCACCTGATGCCGGTGTGGCAGGGACAGGGCTACAACAGCGGCATCCGGGATGCGGCCAACCTTGGGTGGAAGCTGGCCGCGGTGGTCAATGGCCTGGCCGATGACAAGCTGCTGGACAGCTACGACGTCGAGCGACGCAAGCACGCGCGGGCGATGATTGACCTCTCCACGATGGTGGGTCGGGTGATTTCGCCCACCAACCGCCGGATCGCCACCGCGCGGGACGTCCTGGTGCGTTCGGCGTCAATTGTGCCGTCGCTCAAGCGATATGTGCTGGAGATGCGGTTCAAGCCGATGCCGCGCTACGAGCAAGGGGCCGTGGTACACCCAGACCCGCGAGAGCCGCGGCGGGGCCAATCACCCGTCGGGACCCTGTTCATTCAGCCCCGGGTCGATACCCGCACGCAGCAGGGTGTGTTGTTGGACGACGTGCTAGGCGCCTGGTTCGCGGTGTTGTGTTGGAACAACGACCCGCGCAAGATCCTGGGTGGGGAGGCGTTCGCGAACTGGAAGGCCATGGGTGCGCGGTTTATCGCCCTGCGGCCACTGACGCAGCTGCACTGGACCGGCACCGCGACCTCTGCAGACCGCCCCGCAGACCGCGCTGAAGACCCCGGTGAAGACCCCGAAGTGGTCGTCGTCGGCGACCGCAGCGGAGAGCTCAAGGCCTGGTTCGACGCACACCAGGAATCGGTGTTGTTCCTTCGCCCCGATCGGTGCATCGCGGGCGCGTGCATCGCTCAGCTCGCACCCGAGCTCAGCGCGTCGCTGCTGGATACCCTCACCCTCATTCCGGGAGGGGGTGAATTGCCAAGTGCCGCTGGCTCTGTGCTGTATGTCCCACAGCCCGCTGCTGAATCTACCGGGGCCGTCTCGGGACCTGCTTGACGACGTCGGGGCCGCGATCGCGCAGGCGCGGACATTCGTCGAAGACTACGACCCCGAGCTGGTTGTCATCTTTTCCCCGGATCACTACAACGGGTTCTTCTACAAGGTAATGCCGCCGTTCTGTATCGGTATGAGCGCCAGTGGAGTTGGCGACTACGGGACCCATGCCGGTCCGCTAGACGTCCCTGAAGACGTGGCGGGTGACTGCGCCAAGGCCATTCTCGACTCGGGCGTAGACATCGCGGTGTCGGCGAGCATGGACGTGGATCACGGGACCGTCCAACCGCTGGAGAAGCTCTTCGGTGACGCGTTGTCGCATCCGGTGATCCCGATCTTCATCAATGCGATCGCCGTGCCGCTGGGCCCCATGCATCGATGTCGGGCGCTCGGTGCCGCGGTCGGCAGCTACCTGTCAACCCTGGACAAGCGGGTCCTGGTGATCGGATCCGGTGGGCTCTCCCACAGTCCGCCGGTGCCGACCCTGGCCAGTGCGTCTCCACCGGTGCTGCAGCGGATCGTGCACGGCGAAGCGATGACGCCCGAACAGCGCCAAGCACGCCAGGCCGTCGTGATGGAGGCCGCCAGGAGCTTCGCCGGTGGAGACAGCGACCTGCAGGCCCTCAACCCGACCTGGGATCAGCGCTTCCTGGCGATCCTCGATGGTGGACGCCTTGACGAACTCGATCAGTGGTCGAACTCGTTCGTGGTAAACGAGGGCGGTACCTCCGCGCACGAAATACGGACGTGGGTAGCGGCTTTCGCGGCGCTGGCAACGAGGGGTCCGTTCCAGACTAAGTTGCGGTACTACAAGCCCGCGGCCGAACTTATCGCCGGCTTCGCCATCAGAACGGCGGTGCCGACGGCATGACATCGGCGAATTCACCCGCATTCGATCACGTTGTCGACGTGGTCATCGTCGGGTCCGGCGGTGGCGGCATGACTGCGGCGTTGACGGCCGCCGCGGTGGGACTCGACGCCTTGGTCGTGGAGAAGTCCAGCCACTTCGGCGGTTCCACCGCACTTTCCGGTGGCGGCATCTGGGTACCGGGCGCACCCGCGCAGCGCCGAGAAGGCTATGCCCCTGACCCCGACGGTGTCGTCGACTATCTGCGGCAGATCACCGACGGTCTGGTCAGTGAGGCGCGGCTGCGGCAATACGTCGAATCGGCACCGAAAATGCTCGCATTCCTCGAAGGGCACAGCACCTGGCTCGAATTCGTCTGGAAGCCGGGCTATGCCGACTACTATCCCGAACTCTCCGGCGGCTCCGAACTCGGCAGCACGATCAACGTTCCGCCCATCGATCTGCGCAAGCTGGGTGCCGACGAGCAGAAAATGCTGCAGCCGCTGGCGCTGGCTCCCAAAGGAATCTGGCTGGGCCCCAAGGAATTGCGGTCCTTTTACCGGATCCGTCAGTCGTGGGCCGGGAAAGGCGTTCTGGTCAAGCTGATCTCGCGTATGGTCCGAGCACGGGTGCTCAACGAACGGATGGCCGCGATCGGACAGTCGCTGACGGCGCGGTTGCGGCTCGCGATGAGGGACCACGGCATTCCGCTGTGGCTGGACTCTGCGATGACCGAACTGGTCACTGACCTTGACGGAACGGTGACCGGGGTCCTACTGGAGAGGCTGGGCACGACGCAGCGGATCGGTGCGCGGCGCGGGGTGATCCTGGCCGCCGGGGGTTTCGACCACGACCTGGCCTGGCGCAAAGAGCTGCTGCCCGTCGTGGATCAAGACTGGAGCTTTGGGAATCCCGCGGCCATGGGCGACGGCATTCGGGCGGGTCAGAAGGTGGGTGCGGCGACGGATCTGCTCGACGAGGCCTGGTGGTTTCCCGCGATCCAATGGCCCGACGGTCGAATGCAATTCATGTTGAACGAACGGATGATGCCGGCCCAGTTCATCGTCAACGGCGCCGGTAAGCGGTTTATCAACGAGGCCGCGCCCTACATGGACTTCGGCCACGCCATGATCGACGGACAGAAGTCCGGGATTACGCACATCCCGTGCTGGCTCATCACCGATCACCGCTCGTTCAACCGCTACGTCGTCGCGGGTCATCTGCCGATTCCGAAGATCCCGGGGGCTCCGGTGCCCACCGGCCGCAAGGTGCCGGCTGCGTGGCTGGAGTCCGGCGTCGTCAAGGCCGCGACGACGTGGGACGAAATGGCTTCCAAGATCTGCGTCCCGGCGGAA
>Ga0213876_10000752_pt1 | contig 22421 bp, 22 predicted proteins | sample BarmaccomBMRX_R9_FD_160113 | JGI IMG/M metagenome (GOLD analysis project Ga0213876, IMG submission 160113) | Root-associated microbial communities from Barbacenia macrantha in rupestrian grasslands, the National Park of Serra do Cipo, Brazil - RX_R9 | ecosystem: Host-associated > Plants > Roots... | reverse complement strand
GGTCCCGAGCGACGGCAGCGAATAGGCGCCGGCCTGGACGTAGAACTGCCACCATCCGTCCTTCTTCTCGATCCACACCTGGCCGTTGTCGAGATCGGCTTGCGAATGGGTGCCGAAGTTCGAATTGTCCTGGTCGTAGGCGAGCCCGCTCAACGCTCCGCCGACAGACCACTTGCCCGCCCAATCGAGGTCAACGCCGTAAGGATCGGCATTGGCCGCGAGAGACGCGCTCATGGCGGGCGCGGGCAGCGGATCGGCATGCGCGGCAAACGTGGCCGCAATGACGGCGACGCCGACCACCGCGCAGATCAAGCCGATCTCGCGGATGACCCGCTTCAGGGAGTTCGCCGGGTTCGCGGATTGCTCACCCACGCTGCATGCGACGTCAGGCCAGAAGCTGTAGGCCGCATCCTCCGTCGGGATCAATCTATCGGCTGCGAGGGCGTGGTTTTCAGGCTCGAGCCGCGAAGCCGCTTCGAATATGAGGATGCTCGCCATAGGGATGTCCTTCGCCGACACGTTGCGTGCCTTCGAAAGGAACGTAGGGACTAAGGCCGTTGAGTTTCCATGCGGATTGGCGGCGCGGAAAATAAGAAAAGCATAAGGGTGTCGATGTCATTGATGATGGAAGCACGCTTACCCTGAGAGGCGTTTATCCACCACGAGCATGAGATACACCTTCGCGCCTCGACCATCCGGGCGTCGGAACCCGCCGGAAGTCTGGCGGCATCGCCGATACGCACGTAACCACAGAATTTTTGGAGGTGACCAACGCAGGTCCTTTTTCCCCCACGCGCGCTTCCCCGGTGCTTCCCCCGGAGAACGAACGCTTTTCATGTTGTGCGGTTCACATCTAAAACGATTTTGGTATCAATCGTTTAGATGGTGGGCGCGACAGGGATTGAACCTGTGACCCCTACCATGTCAAGGTAGTGCTCTCCCGCTGAGCTACGCGCCCCCGAAGGGACGGTTGCTATACCGTCCCCCGGTAGGCGTTGCAAGGCGCCGGAATTACCCCGCGTTCCTTATGCTGAACATCACCGCGGCGGTCGTGGTGGAGGCAACCGGCTCCCCGCCCTTGGTGGCCGGCTTGTACTTCCAATGCTGGATCACCCAGCTCTGGGCCGCCTGGTCGAGACGCGCAAACCCGCTGGATTTGACGACGTCGGCCGCCATCACAATGCCCTGCGGCGAGATGCTCAGCTTGAGCTCCACCGTGCCCTGATTTCCCAGCCGGCGGTCGAGTTCCGGATAGGGCGGGATCGTATGCGTGCCCGCGACACCGGTCGCGAAGGTGTCGGCGATCGAGACGATCCGCGTTTCGCCCGGCTGCTGCGGCGGCCCCCGGTCGACCACGAGCGGCGACACCGGCGCGTCGTCATGGATGACGACCGTCGGCGGCGCGACCAGGCTCGTATGCTGCGTCGGCAGCTTGACGTCCGGGATCGTCGGCTTCGGCGGCGGCGGCTGGTCGGGCTTCTTGATGTCGATGATGGTGATGTCCTTCGGCGCCACGGCATGCACGATCTTCTGCGCGAGCCCCGTGACGATCGCCCAGACCACGATCACGTGCAGCACGGCGACGAAGCCGATGCCGACGACGTGTTCGGGCGTCATCTCCTTTCGATGCGTTATCGCGTGTACAGGCTGTCTCATGATGTCCTCCCGTTTTCCCTCAGAGGAAAAACGCTAGCGAGGAAATCGGGCGGGGCGCGGACGCCATATGGCGTCACGGCTGCAAAGACGGCGCGATTGCTGCAAACGCGGCGCGATTTAGGCCGCGATCATGCGGTCGACTTCGGCGACGATCTCGCGAAGGTGGAAGGGCTTCGACAGCACCTTGGCCTGCTTGGGCGCCTGCGACGAGGGATGCAGCGCCACCGCCGCGAAGCCGGTGATGAACATGATCTTCAGCGCCGCGTTCATCTCGGCGGCGCGCTTGGCGAGCTCGATCCCGTCCATGCCGGGCATCACGATGTCGGTGAGCAGCAGGTCGAAGCGGAAGCCCTTGAGGCACTCCCAGGCCTCGCTGCCGTCGCCGAAATCGGTGACCTCGTGGCCGGCGCGCACCAGCGCTTGCGCCAGAAACTTGCGCAAGGACTCGTCGTCTTCCGCCAACAGGATGTGCGCCATGGACCCGCTCCGGCTTCGAGTAGAGCGTATAACAGGCGAATCTGTAAATGCCGGTTAACGACATTGGTGGCACGGCGCCGCGGTTTTGCTTGATCGCCTGGGCGCCGGGTGCTTCCCTAAGACGCGGATTGACTCAAAGCGTTGGCAGGCATGACGGGCCCCTTCCGGCCGGACACGGACGAAAGATTCGACGCGGTTCTGGCCGCGCTTTATGCCCACCCGTACAAGATCCACCGCCCGCTGGAACAGCGCGTCCCCTTCGTCTTCGCGTCGCCCCACTCCGGGCGCCTCTATCCGGCCGGTTTCGTGGCCAAGAGCCGGCTCGACCCGCTGGCGCTGCGCCGCTCGGAAGACGCCTATGCCGATGCGCTGTTCGGCGACGTGGTCGAGCTGGGCGCGCCGCTCATCGCTGCCCGCTTCCCGCGCGCCTTCCTGGATGCCAACCGGGCGCAGAGCGAGCTCGACGTCTCGATGTTCGACGGCGCGCTGGGCGTGAAGACCGACCCGCCCAATGCGCGCGTGCAGGCGGGGCTGGGCGTCATCCCGCGCATCGTGCGCGACGGCGCCGAGATCTATCGCGCGCGGCTGGACCCGCGCGATGCCGAGCAGCGGCTGACGCGGCTGCATGCGCCCTACCACGCCGCGCTCGCCCGCCTGGTCGACGAGACGCGGCGCAGGTTCGGCGTCGCCATCGTCATCGACTGCCATTCGATGCCGTCGGCCGCGGCGGTCCCCGACATCGTGCTCGGCGACCGCTACGGCGCCGCGGCCGCGCCGCTTGTCACCGGACGCGCCGAGGCCGCGCTCGCCGCCAGCGGCTTCGGCGTCGCGCGCAACACGCCCTATGCCGGCGGCTACACCACCCATCTCTATGGACGGCGCGAGGCGCATGTGCACGCGCTGCAGATCGAGGTGAACCGCGCGCTCTATCTCGACGAGGAGCGCATCGAGCTGACGAGCGCCTTCCCGGCGGTGCGCGCGCGGCTCGCCAAGGCGCTGGCGCATCTCGCCACGATCGACCTCGATATGCTCGGCCGTGCGCCCGTCGTGGCGCATGCGGCGGAGTAGACCAGCAGCGATTTCGCTCAGCCCTTAATTATGCCGCCCTTCTGGGTTCAAGCTGCCATCCCTGCTTGCCTTCGATCAGGGTGAGACGTTTTTGATCTATGACGTCTTCGAGCTCAGCAATGCGCTTCAAAGAAGCTTTGATCTTCTCGTTGTTTCCAAGATGCTCATTGAAGAGAAGTCTGATCAACGCTTCGGCGGGTTTTGGAACTTCCGTCTTACCGGCCTCCCACCGGTGAACGGTCTGATCGGCAACATCGAGCAGTTTGGCCAACGTCGCTTGCGACATCAGCATTTCGTGCCGAAGGAAGCGCAACTCCTTGCCAGAGAGATCCCGCTTCTCGTTCACCAAAATGCTTCCGATGATTTTGTGCAGGCCGTCTATATCCCGAATGATCACTTGTTTTCCATGTGGACCATTCACGTATTCGATGCCGCCGCAGAGGTACACGTTGTCCAAACCGCACTCGGTATAGTGATACGTTTGATTCAGTTTCCGTCCTCGCTTCTCGTTCATAATCGCCACCCTTCTGCCGGGCCTGCACCCTTCGCTTGAAGGTCTTAGATCACGGTGACCGGGGAGATATAGCTCTCCGAAACGGCCACCACGACTTGCACCCTCCGTCCAGCCACTTTGCGAACGAGACGAATGCGCCAGTCTCCGTATTCATCCAACGTCGGGTCTTGGTTCGGCTCGCCGTTCCTGATGACCTCCAACATCTGCCGCATGGTGATGTTTCGCTCTGCCATCCGCAATCTGAGATGCGGACTGTTCATGCGCATATTGGCGGTCTGGAACGCTAATACCCGTATCCGGGCTACCAACTCCTCACGACTGGGAGGCTGCTTGCGGCCCGGAAAGGGTATCACCTTGTTCACGGGTACTACCAATATGATAGTCCATAACACCTGTCAATATGGTAGGTTCCTCTGGTAAGCCAAAAATATCGACATCTGCAAGCGGTCGCGACGGGCTCGGCCGTGCGCCCGTCGTGGCGCATGCGGCGGAGTAGAAAAAAAGCCGCTCCCGAAGGAGCGGCTTGAGTTCAGGGAGGAAACGCCCAGGAAGGGCCGCGATGTTGCAAGCGCGAACTCGCTCTACCGCGTTGCAGCATCATGCGCCGATCCGATGGGGTAATCAAGCCATTTAGTTGCGTGACGCTGCGATAGTTTTTTTAATTGTTGTGCGATTTAACCACACATAGCCACGAGCCTTTGCAGCGCAACAAAATCTAGGGTCATAAAGTTGTCGCCGCAGCGCAACAAAAGATTCGTGCGCGGACGATATTCATGGCGTCGTAACGCGTAAGGGCGATTCGCTGCCATGCAAAAGGCTACTCGTATCGTCGCCGAGGCTGCGTTCCGCGGCAGGTACGCTGCCCCGCAGGCCGCCCGCGCGCCCCGCCGCAAGCGCGGCGCCGCCCCGCCCTCGTCCAAGCTTCTGCCGCGTGGGGTCAGGCTGCACCGCACGATCTTCATCTCGGACACGCATCTGGGCACGCGCGGCTGCAAGGCCGAGCTGCTGGCCGATTTCCTCAAGCACAACGAGTGCGAGACGCTCTACCTGGTCGGCGACATCTTCGACGGCTGGCAGATCAAGCGCTGGTACTGGACGCCGGCCCAGGACCAGGTCGTGCGCGAGGTGCTCAGGAAGATCGAGCACGGCACGCGCGTGATCTACGTCCCCGGCAACCACGACGAATTCCTGCGCGACTATGTCGGCCAGACCGCCTTCGGCGTCGAGGTGACGCGGGAGGCGATCCACGAGACCGCCGGCGGCCTCAAGCTGCTGGTGTTGCACGGCGACCAGTTCGACGGCGTCATCGGCTGCGCCAAGTGGCTGGCCCATGTCGGCGACCGCGCCTATACGCTCGCGCTGCAGTTGAACGACGGGTTGCACGCGGCGCGCCGCTGGCTGGGCCTGCCCTATTGGTCGCTGTCGGCCTACCTGAAGCGCGCCGTCAAGAACGCCGTCGAATACGTCTCGCGCTACGAAGAGATCGTGGCGCGCGAGGCCGCCCGGCGCGGCGTCGACGGCGTGATGTGCGGCCATATCCACCACGCCGAAATCCGCCGGATCGGCGACATCCTCTATCTGAACGACGGAGACTGGGTTGAAAGCTGCTCCGCCCTTGTCGAAGATGCCCACGGACATCTGGAGATTCTTCGCTGGTCCCAATCCGCTCCGCAGAGCGATCCAGCCCCCGCCGCCAGCGGCGTCCAGGCCGCGCCTCTACCCGCGTAGGATCCGCCGCGTGAGGCCGGGCGGCGCGATGCCGGCCGGCATCGGGACGGCGCATGACGGCCAGGCGCTGAAAGTCCTCATCGTTACCGATGCCTGGGCACCGCAGGTGAACGGCGTCGTGCGCACGCTCGAGATCCTGGGGTCCGACCTGCGCGCGCTGGGCCACGAGGTGCGCTATGCGACGCCGGAAGGGCGCATCACCGTGCCGATGCCGACCTACCCCGAGATCCGCCTGTCGCTGTTCCCGCGCAGGAGCCTGGAGAACGAGTTCCGCGAATTCGCGCCCGATGCGATCCACATCGCGACCGAAGGCACGCTGGGGCTTTCGGCGCGCGCCATCTGCATCAAATACGGCATCCCCTATACGACCTCGTTCCACACCCGCTTCCCCGAATATGTCCGCGCGCGCTTCCCCTTCATTCCGGAAGAGACGGTCTATCGCTTCCTGCGCTGGTTCCATGCGCCGGCGACCGCGATGATGGTGGCGACGCCGTCCTTGAAGCGCGAGATGGAGAGCCACGGCTTCAAGAACCTGCGCATCTGGTCGCGCGGCGTCGACGTCGACAAGTTCCGCCCCATCGCGGACGCGAGCTTCGATTTCCCCGGCCCCATCTTCCTCTCGGTCGGCCGCGTCGCGGTCGAGAAGAACATCGAGGCGTTCCTGAGCGCCGACCTGCCCGGCACCAAGGTCGTGATCGGCGACGGCCCGGCGCGGGCGAGCCTGGAGCGCAGATTCCCGGACGCCAAGTTCCTGGGCCAGAAGACCGGCGAGGAGCTGGTGCGCGCCTATGCCGCCAGCGACGTCTTCGTCTTCCCCAGCCGCACCGACACCTTCGGCCTGGTCATGCTGGAGGCCTTGGCCTGCGGCGTGCCGGTGGCGGCCTATCCGGTCCAGGGCCCGCTGGACGTGGTGGGCGACGAGCCGGTGGCCTGCCTGGACGAGGACCTGGCCAGGGCCTGCCGCAAAGCCCTGGAAATCCCCGGCGTCGCCTGCCGGGCCTATGCCATGGAGCGGTCCTGGGCGGCCTGCACCCGCCAGTTCGTCTCGAACCTGGCCCTGGAGCCCGCGATAGAGGGGTGAAAATCCTCGCGAATTCTGCTTTAGCTCACCCGGTATCCCTTCCGGCCGGTTGATGTCCTCCCCTCTAGACGATCCCCGCGACCTGCGTCTGGCGCCGCGCGAATGGCTGTTCCTAGGCGCGGCCGTCCTCGTCTGGGCGGCGTTCGTCGTCTATCTGGGCAAGGACACGTCCTGGGATTTCCGCAACTATCATTGGTACATCCCTTACGCCTACCTGAACGACCGGATGGCGATCGACGTCGTGGTCGCGCACCAGGCGAGCTACTACAACCCGTTCCTCGACATCCCGTTCTATTGGCTGGCCACCCACACGCCGCCGTGGTTCGCGCTGGGGGCGCTGGGCGCGGTGCAGGGCGCCAACGTCGTGCCGCTCTATCTCATCGGACGGCAGACGCTGCGCATCGACGAATACAAGCTGGGCGCCGGCGCGCTGGCGCTGCTCGGACAGACGGGCGGCCTGACGCTCAGCCTTCTGGGCCTGCACTACTACGACAATGTGATGAGCCTGTTCATCCTGAGCGGGGTCGCGATCCTGATCTGCTGCGGCCCGACCTTGCGCGAAGGCGCGCTGTGGAAGACGGCAGCGCTCACTGCGGTCGCCGGCTTCCTCGTCGGCATGGCACCGGGCCTGAAGCTTCCCGAAGCGCCCTTCGCGGTCGGCTTCGCGGTGGCGCTTCTGGCCGTCGGCGGCGGCTGGAAGCACCAGGCGACGCGGCTCGTCGCGGGCGGCATCGGCGGCGCGGCCGGCTTCGCGCTCTGCGCCGGCTTCTGGATGGCGAAGATGGAGGCGCTGACCGGCAATCCGCTCTTCCCCTATTTCAACCAGTACTTCGAATCGCCGCTCGCCATGGCGCGCAACTACCGCGACCTGCGCTTCGTGCCGACGCATTTCTGGAGGCAGGTGCTCTATCCGATCCTGTTCGCGGAGGACTGGTCGGTGGCCGACGACCTGCCCTATCGCGACATCCGCGTGGCGCTCGCCTATGTCGGCGTGATCGGCGCCGCCCTGGCGTGGCTCAGCGGCCGCCGCTCGAAGGACCCGCTGATGAGCTTGCGCGGGACCGCGATCCTCTTCGCCTTCGCGGCCGCATCCTATTTCGCCTGGCTTCGGGTCTTCGCGATCTACCGCTACATCGTGCTGCTCGAGATGCTCTCGCCGCTTCTGATCGCGGCAGCGGTCGGGTTGTTGCCCATCCCGCGCCGGGCGCAGCTGGTGACGCTCGCTTGCGCCTTCTTCGCGGCGCTGGTCCTGACCCGGCCCGATTTCCTGGACCGCGCGCCGCTCGACAACGACAGCCCCTATGTGAGCGTGGCGTTGCCAAAATGGGAGGACCCCAAGCACACCATGGTGCTGATGACCGGCAACTCGCCCATGGGCTTCATCGTGCCCCAAATGCCGCCCGAGATTCCCGTGCTGCGCATCGACGGCTGGATGCTGCAGCCCAAGGACGGCACCGGGCTGACCGCCGGGATGCGCAAGCGGGTCAAGGCCTGGAAAGGCGACCTCTACCTGATCGCCGAATCCTTCGACATGATCCGGGCGCACGACGCGCTTTTGGACTACGATCTGTCCATCGACTGGTCGAAATGCACCCTGTTCGACACCAACATCATAGGCGCGTATCAATTGTGCCCGATATTCAAGCATCCGCCGATAAAATGACCGACGAGACCCTCCGAGCCGGCGCCCGCATCGCCGTCATCGTGCCCTGCTACAACGAAGAGGCCGCGATCGCCACCGTGGTGCGCGACTTCCGCGCCGCGCTGCCGCAGGCCGCGATCTACGTCTACGACAACAACTCCAAGGACGAGACGGCGGCGCGCGCGCGCGAGGCGGGCGCGGTGGTGCGCAGCGAGCTGCGCCAAGGCAAGGGCAACGTCGTGCGGCGCATGTTCGCCGACGTCGAGGCCGACGTCTACGTGCTGGTCGACGGCGACGACACCTATGACGCCTCTGCCGCGCCGGCCTTGATCGGAAGGCTGGTGGAGGAAGGGCTCGACATCGTCACCGGCCAGCGCGTGGCGACCGGCCAGGCGGCCTATCGCGCCGGCCATGTGCTGGGCAACCGGCTGCTCACCGGCCTCACCGCGATGATGTTCAACGTCAAGCTCAACGACATGCTGAGCGGCTACCGCATCATGTCGCGCCGCTTCGTGAAGTCGTTCCCGTTCACCGCCGAAGGCTTCGGCATCGAGACCGAGCTCACCGTCCATGCCGTGCGCCTGCTGATGCCGATGATCGAGGTCCAGACGCGCTACAAGGAACGTCCCGAGGGCTCGGTCTCCAAGCTCAACACCTATCGCGACGGTTTCCGCATCCTCTTCACCATCGCGGCCCTGGTGCGCGAGGAACGGCCGCTGGTGTTCTTCACGACGATCTTCCTTTTGCTGTTCGTGTTTTCGACCGCTCTCGGCACCCCGGTGGTGATCGATTACTTCCATACCGGCCTGGTGCCGCGCCTGCCGACCGCTTTGGTCGCGGTCGGCGCCATGGTGCTGGCATTCCTGGCGCTCGCCAGCGGCCTCATCCTCGACACGGTCACGCGCGGCCGCTGGGAGGAGAAGCGCATGGCCTATCTCGCCATCCCCGGCCCGCAGGATTTGAAGCTTCCGTGAGCGCCTTCCTGCGCTTCGCGGCGGTCGGCGCGGCGGGCTTCGTCGTCAACGAGGCGGCGCTTTACGTCGCGATCCACTGGCTGCACCTGGGCAAGGACGCCGCGTGGTTCTTTGCCTTCGTGCCCGCGGTCACCTTCACCTGGTGGGGCAACCGCACGCTGACCTTCCGCGAGCACGCCAGCGACCGGCTCCTCGCCGAATGGCTGCGCTTCGTCGCCACCAACAGCCTGGGCGCCCTGGTCAACCTCGCCGTCTACGAGGCGCTGGTCCACTTCACCAGGCTCGATGCGATGCTGGCGCTCGCCGCCGGCGTGCTCGCCGGCATGGTGTTCAATTTCACGCTGTCGAAGAAGCTTGTGTTCAGAAGCCCATCTTCCTGAGCTTCGCCTTGATCCCGGCGATGGTCTTGAAGGGATAGCGGTCGATCCTGCCGTCATCCCAAGCGCAATCGCAATTGTGACCTTCGAAACGGTGACTCACGCCAGGCAAATAGGCGAGCTTGGTCTGGCCGGCATGAAGATCGTCGAAGATACGCACTTCGTAGAGCGTCCCGCCGACGTCCAAATGCACTTGCGGCCAAGCCAGGAGCACGATGAGCTCTTTGGCCGGATCGCTATCGGCATTGGCGAACCCGATGGCGATGTCGGGCGTACCACCTTCTTCTTCGCCGGCCGTGACAACGACTCGCCGATAGCCGTTTGCGGTCTTCTCGAGCGCGACGAGTTCACGCTCCGCGTCCTTGAGATAATCGACGAACAGAAAGGGGCGGCCGTTCCAACTCGCGGCCACAATGTGGGCGTCATCGCGTTCGACCGAGATCGCCAGCGCGCGCTCGGCCAGCGCCGCCTCACTCTCCTCGGCGGCGCGGCCGGGCGCCAAAAGCATGGCGGCGGCAAGAACAGCCAACCCGGCTTTCTTCATCCCACCTTCCCCCACTCCGGCACCGCCACGCCCTCGGGCGCATCGACCTCGACGCGGGTGGTTTCGGTCATGCGCGCCATGGTCATGTAGAAGCCGGCGGTCAGGATGATCTCGACGATTTCTTGCGGCGAGAAATGCCGCTTGGCCTCTTCGACCGTCGCCTCGCCGGCCTTCACGTTGCGCACGACCTCGCGCACCAGCTCGAGCATCGCCCTGGCGCGGCCGTCGAACGCCGCGTCGTCGAAGGCGAGCGCCTCGAGCGCCGCGATCTGCGCATCGCTGCAGCCGGCGCGCTTGCCGATCGGCACGTGCTGCACCCATTCGTAGATGCCGCCTTCGAGGCGCGCGACGGCGAGGATGATCAGCTCGCGCAGGTCCTTCCCCAGCATCTCCTTCGACAGGATCGCGCCGCCGAAGCCCATCCCGGGCACGAACAGCGTCGCCGCGTTGGCCCACATGCGGAAGATGTTGAGCTTGCGCGGCAGCGCGTCGAAGGCCTGGCGCGCCGCATCGGGCAGCGCATCGGTGTCGGCATAGGGAATGAGAGGCATGGGTCGCTCCGGCTCAAGGGTCGATGATGACGGTCTTTATGACGGCGAATACCGGCACGCCGGGCGAAAGCTCCAGCCGCCTGGCCGAGGCTTGCGTTATGCGCGCGACCAGCCGCGCCTTGCCCATCGCGAGCAGCACGTCGGCCTGCGCGCCGTGCGGCGCGACCGCGACGACGGTCGCGGGCAGCACGTTGTTGGCGGAGATGGCGCGCGGCTCCTCGCGCGCCAGCATGATGTCCTCGGCGCGCAGCCGCACGCGGCGCGCGCGCTCGACCTCAGGCACCACAAGCTCGCCGCCGTCGAAGCCGAGCACGGTCAACCCGTCGCGCTGTGCCACGATGCGCGTCTCCAGGACCGCGCCGACCGCCGCCACGCCGAGGCCCGTCAGCAGGTCGAAGACCGAGCCCTGGGCCGTCACCTTGCCGTCGGCGATCATCACGACCTCGTCGGCGAGACGCGCGACCTCGTCGACGTTGTGGCTGACATAGAGCATCGGCAGGCCCGTCTCCTTCAGCCGCTCGAGATAAGGGAGGATCTCGGCGCGGCGGCCCGCATCGAGCGCCGCCAGCGGCTCGTCGAGCAGGAGGATATCGGGCGATGAAAGCAGCGCGCGGCCCAGAGCCACGCGGCTTTTCTCGCCGCCGGAAAGCTTGGCCACGCGACGCTCGAGCAGGCGCGCCAGCCCGAGCATGTCGACGACGCCCTCGATGGCATGCTCGTCCATCCGATGCGCCGCGCGCCGCCAGCCGAAGCGCAGATTGTCCTCGACGTTCATATGCGGGAACAGCCGCGCGTCCTGGAAGACGTATCCCGTGCGCCGCGCGCGGGCGGGGACGAACACGTCCGCCTCCGTGTCGAGCACGACGCGGCCGTCCACGACGATGCGGCCGATGCGTGGCTTGAAGAGGCCCGCCACCGCGTTCACGACGCTGGTCTTGCCGGCGCCCGACGGCCCGAACAGCGCGGTGACGCAGGCGCGCTCTATGCCGAACGCGACGTCGAGCGCGAAGGCGCCGAAGCGGTGCTCGAGCGCGACCTCGAGGCTCATCGCTTCATCCGCCGCTGGGCCAATTCGGCCAAGGTCATGAACAGCAGCGCCAGAAGGATCGAGATCAGCGACAGCCGCGCCGCCTCGGCCTCGCCGCCCGGCGATTGCAGCGCGCTGTAGATCGCGAGCGGCAATGTCCTCGTCTCGCCGGGGATGTTCGAGACGAAGGTGATGATGGCGCCGAACTCGCCAAGGCTCGCGGCGAAGGCGGTGATGAGGCCGGCGACGATGCCGGGGAAGGCGAGCGGCAAGGTAAGATTGACGAGCCGGTCCCACCATCCGGCGCCCAAGGTCTCGGCCGCCGCGTCGAGACCCGGATCGGCGCCTTCGAGCGCAAGCCGTATCGCGCGCACCTGGAACGGGAAGGTGATCAGCGCCGAGGCCAGCGCGGCGCCCGTCCAGCTGAACACGAAGCGGATGCCGAAGCTCTGGTACAGCCACCCGCCCAGCCCGCCGCGCGTGCCGAGCAGCACCAGGAGCAGGAAGCCGACCGCCACGGGCGGCAGGATCAGCGGCAGATGGATCAGCCCGTCGATCACGACCTTGCCCGGGAAGCGCGTCCGCGACAGCCAGAGCGCCGCGGCCACCGCGAAGGGCAGCGCCGCGAACACCGCCACGAACGACACGCGCAGGCTGAGCAGCAGCGCCTCGGCCTCGTCGGGGGTGAGGAGATCGGTCATCGGCGATGGGCGGCCAAATCGGTCATGGGCCCGAGGATGGCACGGGGCGTGGCCGTGCTGCCACGGGCGCCGCTAACCCTGTTTCGTTCGGCTTGACCGGACGGGCCGAGCCCTTACCGTCGCGCCATGGGGGGAAGAACGGCACTCGGCCTGCTGACGGCGGCGCTGCTCGCGAGCGCGGCCTATGCCGACGCGCCCGCGCCGCTGTCCGCCGCGGCGGCGCCGGCCATAGCGAGCCCTGCCGCGCCCGCCGTGCCTGTCGTGCCGCCACCGGTCGCGGCGGCGCCCGCCGCGGCCCACCCTGCCGGATATCAGCCGATCTACGTCGTGCGCACCGACCATTGGAGCGAGACCGACGAGCGCGACTACAGCCGCTTCGTCGCCGACATCGGCGATTCGGGCTGCAACACGGTCGACAAGTGCCTGCACTCGATGCGCAACCCGTTCCGCGCCAGCGACCCCGACGGCGTCTATTTCCGCTCGGACTGCGCCGACCTGCCCTACAACCTGCGCTTCTATTTCGCCTGGAAGCGCGGCCTGCCCTTCGGCTATGTGAGCGAAGTCAGTTCGCGCGGCTCGGGCCGCGACATCCGCTATACCTTCAAGGGCAACGCGGTCGCCGAACGCGTCACCGTGCCGAGCGGCGGGACGACCGGCTATGCCGTGATGGAGACGCTGCGCGACGCGATCTCGTCGGCGACGTTCCGCATCCATCCGCTGCTGGAAGAGCCGCAGGACAGCGACACCTATTCGCCGGTCATCGACGCGAAATCGATCCATCCGGGCACGATGATCTACGACCCCAACGGCCACGTCGCGACCGTCTACAAGGTCGAGCCGGACGGACGCATCCGCTATATCGACGCCCATCCCGACAGCTCGATCACGCATGGCTTCTACGACCTGCGCTTCGTGCGCGCCTTCCCGGGGATGAGCGCGGGCTTCAAGAACTGGCGGCCGCTGAAGCTCGTCGGCGCGCGGCAGCTTCCCGACGGCAGCTATATCGGCGGGCACGCGGTGCCGGCGGCGAATGCGCAGATCGCCGACTTCTCGGTCGAGCAGTTCTACGGCACGGGAAAGCGGCCCGACGACGACCACGACTGGCGCCAGGGCGGCTTCGCGCTGAACGGCCAGGCGATCGACTGGTACGACTATGTCCGCGCCAAGCTGGCCGGCGGCCGGCTGCAGTTCGATCCGCTGCGCGAGGTCTCGGACATGATCGATTCCAACTGCGCGGACCTTCACGACCGCGTCATCGCGGTCGACCTGGCGATCAGGGCCGGCATCGCCAACCAGTCCGAGCCGGACCGGCTGCCGGTGAACATCTACGGCACCGAGGGCGACTGGGAGACCTATTCCACGCCGTCGCGCGACGCGCGGCTGAAGACGGCGTTCAAGGAGCTGCGCGACACCGTCGAGCGCTTCGTCGCGATGTACCGCGCCAGGGATCCCAGGCTGCAGTACAAGGGCAGCGACCTGATCGCCGAGCTGATCGCGCTCTACGACGGGAGGACGGCGGCGTGCTCGATCTCGTACACGCGCACCGACGGCATGACGATCACCATCGGCTACGAGGAGGCGCGGCGGCGCCTGTTCGCGATGTCGTTCGATCCCTATCACTGCATCGAGCGGCGCTGGGGCGCGATCCTGCCGCAGGAATATTCGACCTGCCCGGACGGCACGCTGAAGGCCGCCTGGTACGAGGCCGAGAAGGCTTTTCGCAACCAGCTCGACCGCACCTATGAGGCGCGGATGGACTTCTCGCTCGACGAGCTCGGCGAGCCCGGCCCCGGCAAAGGCGTCGCCAACCCGCCCGACACCGACGTGCGCCGCTTCCTGGTGAACCAGCAGGGCACGGCGCCGGCGAAGCCGCAAAGCATCAACGGGTGACGCGACGTCATTCCCGGCGAAGATCGGTCGCATTGCGAGCGATCTGAGGGAAGGCAATCCACGTCGCTTGCTCGGGCCCGTCGCTTGCTCGGGCCCTGGATTCCCTTCCCCTCGCTTCGCTCGGCCGGGAATGACACCGGGCCCAAACGAAAAAGGGCGACCCGAAGGCCGCCCTTGATCCTTTGCCCGATGCGGCGCGTGCTTACTTCCGCGCGTAGAGCGACCACAGCTTCGCGGCCAGCTCCTGCTTGGGATTGTCCTTGACCTGGTTGAAGGCCTTGATCGCGGCATCCTTCTGGCCGTTGCCGAGATAGGCCATGCCGAGGCGCGTGTTGGCCTCGTTCATGTCGGTCTTGTCCTTCTTGATGCCGGCCTGGATGGTGTCGACCGCATCCTTGAACTTGCCCTGGCCCCAGAGATCCTCGCCCGCCTTGATCAGCGCGTCGCCGTTCGGCGCCTTGTTGGCGGCGGCCATGCGCGCGCCCCAGCCGGCTTGGCCGGACGCGACCTGCTGCTTGGTCATCGCCATCAGGCGGTCGGCGCTGTTGCCGGAGAGCAGCTTGGCGTCGAGGCCCTTCTGCTGCACGGCCTGCGCCTCGGCGGCGAAGCCGAATTCGAGGCACAGCTTGGCCAGCATGGTGTAGTCGTTCGCCGCCATCGTCGTGGTGCGCATCTTGATGCGGTAGATGTCGAGCGTCTGGTGGTCGTTCAGGCCGCGGGTGCGCTCGGCCGACTTGAGCAGCTGGTCCCACAGCTCGGGGCTCTGGGTGCGCGACACCAGGGTCTCGAGCGCGCTGGTCTGCGCTTCGTCGTCGCCGGCACCGAAGGCACAGGCCATCTGGATGCGCAGGACGGTGTCGCTGCCGTTCGGCCCGAAATGGCTCTTGATGTAGCGCACGCATTCGGCGTTGCGGCCGAGCTTGTAATAGGCGGTCGCCACCGCGGCCTGTTCGGTCGCGTCGAGGCTGCCGTGCAGCGCGTCGGCGTCGGCGATCACCGAGCTCCAGCGGCCGGCGCGATAGTCGCTGGCGAACTTGCCCTTGGGAGAGCCGTCGCCGCCGCCGCTCTGACGGGCCTGGATATAGGCGCGCATCTGCGCCACGACGCGGGACTCTTCAGGCGTCAGCCCGCCCACGCCCTCGGCCTGATGGACCTTGGCCATGGCGGCGGAATAGTTGCCGGACGCCGCCAGGCTCTGCGCCTCCTGCAGCGGCTTGCCGACCTGGGAACGCACCGCCGCATCGGCGGCCCCGGCCGTGAACGCCAGCGCGGCGGCGCCGAGAAGCACCGCCGCCACGCGGGAGGAGAAGGAAAACTTCGCAATCATCTTCGCAAGACCTCGTTGAATGCGCGGGGCCTCGGAATGCATGCGACCGCATGCTCCGGTACCGCGGTCGCCCCTCACTTATTGACTGAACTGCGCCGTGTTCGAGAACCCTATCTTCGTGATGCCCAGACGCTGCGCGTCGGCGAGCACCATTGCCACCTTGTCGTACTTGGCGAGTCTGTCCGGATTAAGGTGGATTTCGGGCTGCAGCGGCAATTCCTGGGCCGCCTGGGACACGAAGTAGGAGTCCATCGTGCCGCGGTCGATCGGCGTGCCGTTCCAGGTGATGGTGCCGTCGAAGTCGACGCCGAGATCGACGGGCGGCGTCAGCGGCGGAGGCGGCTCGGTCTTCGGCGGCTGCGGCATGTCCAGCTTCACCGCATGCGTCTGGATCGGCAGGGTGATGATGAGAAGGGTGAGAAGCACAAGCATGACGTCGATCAGGGGGGTGGTGTTCATCTCCACCATCACCTCGCCTTCGCCGCTTGCTGGACCGACACTGCCTGCCATGACGTAGCTACCTTCTTATGCGTTTGACTCAGCCGCCTTCGTTGCGCGGCTCGGTCAGGAACCCGACCTTGAGAATGCCCGCCTGCTGACAGGCGAAGATCACGCGACCGACCGCCTCGAAGCGCACGTTCCGATCGCCGCGGATGTGCACTTCGGGCATCTGCGCGGCGTTCATGCCGCGGGCCTGCGCGCGCCTGAGCGCATCGGCGAAGCGGGTCTTGAGCTCGCTCGCGTCGATGGGGGCGTTGTTGTAGTAGATGTTCTCGTCCTTATCGATCGCGATGACGATGTTCTCGGGCTTCGTCTGCGTCGCGATGTTGCGCTCGTTCGGCAGAGTGACCGGAACCGTCTTCACGATCACCGGAATGGTGACGAGAAAGATGATGAGCAGAACCAGCATCACGTCCACCAGAGGGGTGGTGTTGATCGTGGTGTTCAGTTCCGCTTCGTCGCCGGCATCGCCGGACTGGACGTTCATCGACATGCTGAAACTCCAAGCTGCTTCAGATACCCGCCAGGTCCCGAAGGGCTATTTGCCCTTCGAGATCAGGTAGGACTGAAGATCGCCCGCGAAGCCGCGCAGCTTCTCCTGGATCACCTTGTTGCGGCGGACCAGGAAGTTGTAGCAGAGCACCGCGGGAACGGCGACGAACAGACCGATGGCGGTCATGATCAGCGCCTCACCGACCGGACCCGCGACCTTGTCGATCGAGGCCTGACCGGCGACGCCGATGGCGATGAGCGCCTGCAGGATGCCCCACACCGTGCCGAACAGACCGACGAACGGCGCCGTCGAGCCGACCGAGGCCAGGAACGCGATGCCGCCCTGGAGGCGCGCATTGGCGTCTTCCAGCTGACGGGTCAGCGACATGGCGATCCAGTCGTTCAGGCCGACCAGCGTCGTGCCGCCCTGGCTCGCCCGCACGCCGCTTTCGGCGATCAGGCGGAACATCGAGTTCTTGGGCAGCTTGTCGATGCCTTCGTTGAGCGTGCCCGACGACCAGAAGCGGCGCTCGACCGTGCGCGCCTGGCCGAGGATGCGGCTCTGCTCGAAATACTTGACGAAGAAGATGTACCAGCTGCCGACCGACATGATCGCGAGCAGCGCGAGCACGCCCAGCGACACCGGGTTGCCCTTGTTGATGATGTCCATCAGGCCGTACGGATTGTCCGTGCCGGCGGCCGTGGCGGGCTTCGTCGGCGCGGGCGCGGCAACGGCGGGAGCCGGCGCGGGCGCGGGCGTCGCCGCCGCATCCGGAGCGGCCGGAGCCGCGGTGGTGGTCGAATCGGCGGGCGGGGCGGCACCGCCGTTGTTCTGCGCCAGCGCGGGGCCGGACAGAAGGACAACCGCGGCGACGATCGTCAGATATTTCGAGATCATTTTTCAGCTACTCCGTGTTTATTTCCATAACCGGCCGATCCCCTCGATCGGCCATCCCTCAGCAATCCTTAGTGCAGCTTCCACTGGACGTTGGCCTGCCAGTTCGTCTCTTGCGGCTGACCGTCGACGCTTTGCGGCTTGTAGTGCCAGCGGCCGGCGCAGGATATCGCCGCCTGGTCGAGACGGTCCGAGCCGCTCGACTTGGCGATCGAGACGTTGCTCACGCTGCCGTCGGTCATCACCTTGAAGGACAGGGTGGTCGTGCCTTCCTCGTTCAGGCGCACGGACACTTCCGGATACTTGTCCTGGCAGGTATGCGGGCGGCCGATCGAGACCGGCGTCGTCACCGCGGTGTGCACCGGCGCGGGCGGCGGCGGCGGCGGCGGCTTGTTGGTGACCGTGATCGGCGACGCCGGCGCATCGGTCTGGATGTTGATCACCGGCGGCGGCGCGACCGGCGGCGGCGGCAGGTCGACCTGCGGCGGCGGCGGCGGCGGCGGCTTGGGCGTGATCTTCTCCTGCTCGACCGCGACCTTCAGCTCCTCGGGGAGCTTCTGAATCAGCGTCGCCGCAAGACCAGACACGATGGCGTAGACGAAACCGGCTTGAAGAAGAAGCGCCGCGACCATACCTACCACGCGCGGGGGCGTGATGGTCTTGTTGGGCACGGAGCGCATGCTGTGGAAGGGCTGTTCCATGGATCTATCTTGACCTGACAAAGCTTAACCCGGCGCGGAGGCGGAACGCCTCGCGACAGAGTATAGAAACTACGCATCCCCCTTCGGGCGCCCGTGGAGCCGGGCGCTTCGTCGATGTTGGTTTTATCGTAGTCATCGTTTTTGGATCGGTCCAGTCTTTCGAATGGTTAACTCTGCCCGATGGGCCATCTGGTTAAAACTAGCACGAAAACGGATCGTTCCCGTTTCGAGCCCTGTGGATCGTTCGACTCATCGCATTTCGTAAAACGCACACCGAAGCGAATCTTCAAACGTGCAGCACTAAGAAATCGTGCCCTCTTTTGTGACAGTCGACCGCTTGCTGACAAGCGGCGAATTGTATCAGCCCGTCTTTTCAAGGCTTTATGTTCGCACCACGGCAGGATTTCGTCGCGGGCGCGGCAAAAAATTTTCTTGCGCGGGCACAGTTGCGCGCAGCCGAGGCGGACCGGCGATCAAATGACGATCGAACGGCGCGGCCGGATTGTGCGCCTCGGCCGGGGTGCTAGGGTCGGACGCGCAGCGAAAATCTGCGACGACGATCAGCAAAAAGTGAAGGCAAGTGATGCGCTATCTCCACACCATGATGCGGGTCGCCGACCTCGACGCGGCGCTCGACTTCTATTGCGCGAAGCTCGGCTTGCGCGAAGTCCGCCGCATCGACAACGACAAGGGCCGCTTCACCCTCGTCTTCCTCGCCGCGCCGGACGACGTCGAGCGCGCAAAGACCGATTCCGCGCCGCTGGTCGAGCTCACCTACAACTGGGATGCGGAGAATTATACCGGCGGCAGAAACTTCGGGCACCTCGCCTACCGGGTGAAGGATATCTACGCGCTCTGCGCCAGGCTGATGGCGGCGGGCGTCACCATCAACCGCCCGCCGCGCGACGGCCACATGGCCTTCGTGCGCTCGCCCGACGGCATCTCGATCGAGCTGCTGCAGGAGGGCCAAAGCCTCGCCCCCGCCGAGCCCTGGACCTCGATGCCCAATACCGGAGCGTGGTGACGCGTCCGGCATGAACTTCACCAGCGACAATTGCTACGGCGCGGCGCCGGAGATGATCGAGGCGCTGGCGCGCGCCAACGACGGCGCCGACGCCTCCTATGGCGACGATGCGATCAGCGCACGGCTGACGCGGCGCTTCGCCGAAGTCTTCGAGCGCGAGGTCGCGGTCTTCCCCGTGATCAGCGGCACGGCGGCGAACGCGCTTTCGCTCGCCACCCTGGTGCCGCCGCACGGCGCGGTGCTCTGCCATGCGACGAGCCACGTCGTCGTCGACGAATGCGGCGCGGTGGAGCTCTTCAGCCACGGCGCACGGCTGGTCGGCATCGAGGGCGAAGCGGGCAAGCTCGCCCCGACCGCGGTCGAAGCGGCGCTTGCGCGCTTCGTGAAGGGCGACGTGCATCATCCCCAGCCCAAGGCGCTCAGCATCACCAACGCGACCGAGCTCGGCACGGTCTATCGCGCGCACGAGATCGCCGCACTTTCGGGCGTCGCGCGGGCGCACGGCCTGAAGCTGCACATGGACGGCGCGCGGTTCGCCAATGCGGTCGCGAGCCTCGGCTGCACGCCGGCCGAGCTCAGCTGGAAGGCGGGCGTCGACGCGCTCTCGTTCGGCGCGACCAAGAACGGCGCGCTGGGCGCCGAAGCGGTGATCTTCTTTGCGCCCGCGGAATCGGGCGATTTCGAATACCGCCGCAAGAAGTCGGGGCACCTGATGTCGAAGATGCGCTTCGTCTCGGCGCAGCTCGAGGCGGCGCTCGACAAGGCAGGCTGGCTCGCGCATGCCGGCCGCGCCAATGCGCTGGCGGCCGCGCTCGCGCGCGGGCTCGAAGGCGTGCGCGGCGCCGAGATCGCCTTCCCCGTCGAGACCAATGCGGTGTTCGTGCGCCTCGACGCGGCGATCGCGGCACGGCTGCGCGCCGCGGGCGCGCGCTTCTACGACTGGGGACCGCCGGAAGCTTGCGGCCGCCGGCTCGTGCGCCTGGTGACGTCCTTCGCCACGCCCGAAGCGGACGTGGCGAAGCTCGTCGAGATCGCGAAGGCTTGAGCTAGATCCTTCCCAGCAGGTGCACCGTGCCGACCTCGGTCGTGGCGCCGTTGGTGCCGCGCACGAAGTCGAAGTTGGCGCCCAGCGTCCAGGCGTCGGTCGTCGCCGAGATGGCCGCGCCGGCGACGAAGTTGCCCTGCGCCGGATCGGGACCGATCACGGTGAAGGTCGGGCCCGGCGTATTCGAGTTGGCGCTCACATTGGCGAAGTTCACCTTGAGCTTGGTCGCGTCGTTGATGAAGTCGTAGCGATAGCCGACGCGCACATCGGGCTGCAGGAAGAAGTCGCCGAAGTTGAGATCCTCGCGGACTTCGGTGCCGAGGAAGACGCGCGCCGAGCTCGCATAGAACGACTGGGTCTGCAGGTCCATGCCCTTGCCGTTGCCGGTGGACGAGGTGCCGACATGGGTCTCGGTATAGCCCTCCTGGCGCATCGTCATGCCGTCGATGCTGAGCTGCGGCGTGATCGTGGTCGAGCCATAGGCCAGGATCGCGCCGGTGGTCATGCCGAGCGCGCCGACGATGCCCGGCCGCTTGCCGTCGGCCTCGTCCACGAAGGGCACGGTGCCGCCGGTGGTGGCGTTGGGCAGGGTCAGGTTGATGAAGCGCTTCGACTTGAGCGTCATGTAGCCGATGTCGGCCTTGGTATCGAGGAACAGGCCCTTGCCGCGCCAGTCGGTATAGCCGGTGAGCATGTACCACAGCGTGTTGGTGTGCGAGTTGCGCGGCAGCGGCTCGACGATGTCGCCGGTATAGAAGCTGAACGCGCCGCCGTACCAGCCGGCCTTCGGGTCGCCGCCGTCCATGCCCAGCACGAAGCCGAAGCCGTGGTCCTTGAAGCCGGTCTGGCCGGTCGAGCGGTTGCCCGGATCCTGCACGAACTCGGCGAACTCCTCGCCCCACAAGGTGACCTCGCCGGTCTCCTTGCCGTACATGCGCAGCACGCGCTGGCGCGCCGCGACAGGGCCCGAGGACTGGTCGGTCAGCGCGATGGCGATGGCGCGCGCGCCGCCGGTGACGTCGGGCGCCATCTCGTTATAGGCGATCTGCGCGGTCTTCTGGTCGGAGATGCCGGCGACGAAGGCGGCGCCGAGCACGTCGTCGTTGGCCAGCGCCTGGTTGGCGAAGGGCAGGATCTGCGCCGCATAGCCCGTCAGGCCCAGCTGGGACGCGTCCTTCGGCGTGATCTCGAGGGTCAGCTTGTCGTCGACCGGATCGGTGTCGTCGATGAACAGCCTTGCCGAGTCGAACAGGAACGGCAGGTCGTCGTTGATCTGCTGCTGATAGATGCCCTGGTCCGCCAAGGTGATGTCGCCGCGCGGCGCGCTGATCAGCACGAAGTCCGAGGTGCTGGGCACGAAGCTGCCGTACTGGATGTTGAACAGGGCGCCGTGGTCGAAGAACACCGGGCCCGCGGAGTCGATGATGCCCGAGGTGAATTCCTGCTTCACGGTCAGATTGAGCGTGCCGCCGGAGTTGACGGTGAAGTCCGAGGCGTTGAGCGCCTTCGAGACGTCGTCGTTGAGCAGGTTCAGCGTGCCGCCGTTGTTGATCAGCACCGAGACGCCGACGGTCGCATCCGCGGTGATCTTGCTGGTGACGGTGGCGAAGTCGCCGATGGTGAGCTTGTCGCTGCCCGGCGTGCTGCCGCCGCCGTAGCTGATGTCGCCGACGATGGTGGCGACGTTGTCGGTGCTCGCGCCCTCGACGTCGATGGTCTGGTAGTCGCCGGTGCCGAAGCGGATGTCGCCGATGATGCGCGCCGCCGAATTCACCGTCGCCTGGTTGAGGATCAGGATCGGGTCGGTGCCGTCCTTGTCGGCCGACAGGTCGATCGCATAGGAGATCTGGCCGCCTTCGTCGAGCGTGGTCGCCGTGGCCGAGATGATGCCGTTGTTCTGGATGTAGTTTAGCGTGCCCGACTGGTCCCAGATCGCGCGCGCGGCGAGCCCCGTGATCGAGGTGTCGGTGGTGGTGGCCACCGCCGTGATCGATCCGGTATTGATGAGCGACGGCAGGTTGGCGTTGGCTTCGATGTCGATGGCGATGGCGTTGCCGCCCATGGGTCCGGAGATCGTGGCGTTGATCACGCCCTGGCCGGCTTCCGCGCTGTTGACGAAGGCCGCGAGGTCGTCGTGCAGCGCGTCGCTGTTCAGCTTGCCGCTGCCGGGATTGTCGTAGTTGAACTGGCCGTTGGCGTCGCGCGT
>Ga0213876_10000751_pt1 | contig 22428 bp, 13 predicted proteins | sample BarmaccomBMRX_R9_FD_160113 | JGI IMG/M metagenome (GOLD analysis project Ga0213876, IMG submission 160113) | Root-associated microbial communities from Barbacenia macrantha in rupestrian grasslands, the National Park of Serra do Cipo, Brazil - RX_R9 | ecosystem: Host-associated > Plants > Roots... | reverse complement strand
TGGCCAGCACGCGCTTGCCCCGATCTACGAGCTGGCGGGTCAGTTCGGCAAACCGATCTTGTAACGCATCGCCCAGCAGCAAGGACACAACCCCCACCAGCAGAGGCACTTGGATGCTGGCAAGATCTTGTAACGCATCGGCCTGGGGCGATTCGGCTGGCCTTTGACGCTCGGGCGGGTCGGCCGGCACCGTCGTAACTGGCTCAGTCGCTGAGGGTTGAGGGCAGGCAAAATCTTGTAACGCAGCCGCAGCCGGCGGAGGGCGCGCCGGGCCCTTTTTGCGCCAGTAGCCAGGGTGGCGCGCGCGCCAGCGGCGCACCCGCTCGACGTGTTCGGGCCCCCGGAAATAGGCTTGGTTTTGGGGTTGCTGCCGCCAGCGGGCTTGCGCGGCGGCCTTGCTGGCCTTGCGGCATTCGGGCTTACCGCAGTAGTGCTGGGTGGTGCGATGATTCGGGCAAGGGACAAAGGCTGCCCTGCAGTGAAGGCACTTGCCGGAGGGAGGCGCGCTCATGGCCGGGGTAAAAGAACCCCAGCCTATCGCCCGGTGCCCTCCGGCCACGGCCGGAAACAAAACCCAAAGAGGAAGAAGACCGTTTGTGTGGAAGGGATCGGTAAGAAGAAACCCGAGCCGGAAGAAGAGCCTTCAGCCCGGTCAGCCCAAAGAATCCACGTTCAAATCGGCAGAATCAGACCAATTTCAGATCGGTCCCCGCATTCGAAGCCCATGAGCCCCCGATCGGCTACATCGTCGGGGTGCGGATGCGCCGGCAGAAGGAGGTCAGTACCGAGGTGTTGGGCCATCGGGGGCGCTGGTTTGAAAGCGTGCCGGAACGGAAGGACCCCAAAGACCCGGCCCCACTGAAACTCAAGGAAGTCTGGGTGGAAAATCGCCATTATGTGGTTTGCCTCAACGAGGAAGAGCGCCGCAAGGACGCCCACGACCGACAAGCCATCGTGGCCCACCTACGCCAGCAACTGCGCCAAGGCGACAAAAGCCTGGTGGGCAACAAGGGCTACCGCCGCTACTTGAAAGTGGAGGGCGAGGGTCACTTCCAGATCGATGAAGCGCAGCTCAAAGCCGAAGCCCGCTACGATGGGTTGTGGGTTTTACGAACCAACACCGGCTATGACGCGGAGACCGTCGCGCACGTCTACAAGACGCTATGGACGGTGGAGCAGGGTTTTCGCACGGCCAAGTCGATCCTGGAAACCCGGCCCATCTACCACCAAAGCGACGAAGCCATCCGGGGGCACGTCTTTTGCAGTTTCCTGGCCTTGATGCTCAAAGCGGAGTTCGAGCGGCGCCTGAAGCAAGTCGAGGCGGCTTGCGAATGGGCCCAAGTGCTGCGTGGCCTGGAGGGCCTGCAGGGCCTGCAGGAGGTGGAACTCACCTACCAAGGCCGCCGCTTTCTGCTTCGCAGTCAGCTGAGCACGGAAGCCTCGGCGGCCTTGCGGACCGTCGGGACGGCCGCGCCACCCACCTTGCGCGAAGTTGCCGCGTCAGCCGCGTGAGGCGAAATGTAGTGCCAAAGCGTTTTGGCACTTTTGTAAGTCTTTCTTGACTAATCACTTACAAATTCGTGGTGTTTAAGATGGGTCTAAAGTCGCCAGGATGCGAAGGTAACCAAGGGAAAGTCATGCAGCCTAACCCATCTTAAACACCACGAAATTGTAAGTGCCTAAGCAGGAGAAACTTACAAAAGCGATGCCACGTCACTCCGCTCCTCAATGCAGGGTGACCAATTTCACGATAAAATGTTTTGCATTGCCTTTGGCCCAGATCCTGGTGTACTGGGCCGGTAGATTCAATCCAGTTGCTTATGTCCTTGTGCGTCAACGTGGCCGGCCGCTACCTCTGTAACGAGCTCTCGTGACCGATCCTGGTCAGAAGATGTAGTGCCAAAGCGTTTTTGCTCTTTTGTAACCTCCTCCCGCCCAGGGCCTTGCAATTTCGTGGTGTTTAAGATGGGTCAAACGCTGGTGCCGTAGGCAGTTATCTCCCTTTGTCCCTGGCATCTCGATTTTAAAATCGATCCCGAGGGGCATATGAGAAACGGGACCATTAGTCCAACACCCCGGGCATGTCACACACCCTCTGACACGTTGACCTCCCAAGCGCATTCACGAATTATCTACGTGTCAAAAGCAGGTACGCAAGCTCACATCCGGGTAGTTATTTTGATGGAGTCTAAAACAGCCGTGAGAGCGGCGAGTGCACCCAGGAATTCCGGGAACCATTTAATCCTCCTCCACAGAACCTCGCGAGATGATCCAGCGCTCCAGCGTTCTCACGATGCTCGAGGAACCCGTTCCTTGGACGTAACAAAAGCGTCTGCGATCAAAGCCATCGAAAGCCCGGAAAACAGCATGTGACGCAGCCATCCAAACGAATAGCACCACATTGGCATGCCGTGCACGGCTCGTAGCATCGCCCGCCGTTTTATCTGCAACCACAGTAACGTGAGCATTGGTTCGTCGGCGGATCACGTGGGCGGCCTCGCGCGCCTGAGCCTCGCGTATGCAAACGATGGCGACGTGTTGCAATTGCGCGGCCGCAAGGGGGTCTGATTGCTCATCCTGAACTGGCGCCGGAGGAAGGTATCGCGAAATTGTTAGCTCATCAAAGCCGAGATGCACGCCGGCGCTGCGCCATAGAGCCAGATCCGAAGGAGGAAGCGCGTCAGCAGAACGCTGGATTACGCCAGCAGCGCCGAGCCAAAGGTTTGCGGTAGCCTCAGTTCCAGGAAATTCTCGATCTAATAACTCGATAGCGTCCAGGGCAAAAGGCAACTGGCCTCGCACGGGGCGGGCGGTCCACCAGCGCTCGAGGATTTCGCAGACTTCCTTCTGGGCGCAATTAAGCTGAAGGGTTGCGTTCGCGAGTTCCAGGAGGACATGCCCGTGCTCTCTTCCCGCTGAAGTGCCAGCATATAACGCGCACCAGAGGCGAAGTAAGGCCAGGTACAAATCGGCAAGATTGGCACGCGGAAACTCTGGCTCGCGAACGAATTTGTCGAGAAGTAATGCAATTCCTTCAACGATCAACTGGCGCTCGCGGGTACGCAAGGAGTCATCAAGATAAAGTTCGTCCATGCCAGCTTCGAGGGCACCTATCGCTGTGGGTGTCAGGTCGTCAGCCGAGTGGACCGCTTCATGATCCGACACGAACAGTTCGGCTGCGGCTTTGTCTCCACGCCGTACGAAATCAAACCAATCAGCCCACCCATACACCGAGGGCGGAGTAAACGCGGAAGGTGTTGCCACCGGCGGTGCATATGGCGTCGCTTGGTCGGCCCCGATTGCCTCATCGATCCAAGACTGGACCCGCGGCGGCAGTGCTTGGGTTAGCAATTGATCCAGTTGCGGGTGATGACGAATACGGTCGTACTCCCGAAAATGGTGCCAGAGGCGGATACGCATGAACTGCGTATTGACTGCAGTGTCGAGTTGGAGGGTGTCGAGGAGTTCAATCGCATGCTCAGCCCCGTTACGATCGCCGACGAGCAATGCAGTTGCAAAACGCGCCCGCAGTTCGTAAAGAGAAGGGCGTGGCGGGCGAGTGCGGGTTGGACAGCGCGCTTCTAACCCACGATACAATGTGAACTTGTCAATCACGCGGTGATAATCGGCACGGCGGCATCTCCAACGGTAGTACCCGCCTGGCGATACGCTGATAATGGCGGTCGCTAATGCGCCACGCGTGGTGCGCGGTTCAACGTAGCCGTCGCCCTGTCCTTCGCCGCCGAAACTAGGGAGGATCCAGGCTTGAAGGTCGACCACAGCGGCACGAAGTGCATCCCCATTGGGAGCCATCGTGCACCAGATTACTTCGTGATTGGAAAAGTAGGGTAGCGAGCCTGCCCGGCCACTGCAAAGCGCCGCCAGTTCGCCGTAAATAGGGTGATCGAGCTTCAATTCAATCTCGTAAGCGTCCATCTGAAGTTCGAGGTTCGGCATACCCGCGGACCAGTTGCGGTTGAACTCAGCAATGAGGGGAGCAAACAGCCCAGCGTTCATTGGCTTCGAACAACCTCAAAACTCTGGCGCGTGTCCCACATACGGCTGAACTCAAGTCCGGCGGCGGCAATTTTTCGCCGACCCTCAATCGTATCTGGCGTGTGCGCAGTTATCTTCTCATCGCGACGATAAACCCCGCTGTACGTAAAGTTCATTGAGCCCTCAATGTAAAAGGCCGCACAAACCAACCCCTTCTCGTGGTACAACTCGGACGCGTAGCGACCGGAGATCCGAGGGTGCTCTTTGCGTACGGTGCGACGAAAAAACGCATCGGCAGCTTCACCGGCGAGGCCGATCAACCGGATGGGCATACGGTACGAGAGTTCAATAAGCGTTTCACTAAACAACACTTTTCCGCGCTCGCCGAATTCAGGCCTGTACTGGAAGAGCGGTTGAAACCCGCTGAACACGTTATCGAATAAGGGAAAGTCCGTGAGATAGGGCGAGCAGATGTATAGGGGGTTATCCGTGTTGCCCGCTAAAAGGCGCGTGCAAAGAAGCGATGCCAGTAGATCGCGTACCTGTAGGCTACCGGCACGTGACCAAATATCACGACTGGCCATATGTAAAATCCGGGATGTGAAGCACGACCGAAAGGCGGCCGGCAGTTTGCTCAATGCGGCTTACGACGGTAGGCACCCTTAATTCCTCGAGGTCGATTTCAGCGACGACAAAATTCGGCAGCGCGTCAACTAGGGCGGAACGTTGGGTTGGCCCTGCAGCCAAACGCACGCGGCCGCGCCGCCGCAGAATCTCCTTTGCGCGATGCTGCCAATCTGAGGGGTACGATTCCAAGCGGAGTGTCTCGATCTCCAATCCTAGCCAGGTCCGAGCCAGCGCGCGAGACGGGCGTCCCAGATCGTAAAAGCGCCCCCGCTGGTCCAAGCACTCCGGGCAGCTATCGCTACAGGTATCAAAGAGCAACTGCTGAATTTGAGAGTAGAGTTGCAGCAGCGTAGGAGGTTCACCGCCCAAGCGTCGGAAGAAGTCCTGCAAAAACGGTCTGGTTTTCGGATGGTGGACACAAGTGTAAGCGAACGTCCGAAGTGGAACGGCAATGCCGAGTCGGGCGGAGCGACGCCGCCAGACCCGGTTCAATCGGAAAATGAGTCGGTCGCTTTCGGGAGAACTTGCCGGTCGCAGCACCTTATTCATGACTGACACCATCAGTCCGCGTACGGCCACAAAACCGAGAGATTGGAGGGCGGTTTGCATCTGATCCTTAGCATTCTCCATCTCCGAAAAACCCGCGGCAGCTCGAACCTGTTCGAAGGCTGCGGCTAGATCGCCGCCAGTACGGGCCTCAGTTGCCGCCACTTTGATCACCGCCAGCAGATCAGTGGTGCCCTGCTCCCGAGGGCAGTAGGAAAGCGCATGTTCCACCGCGTCTAGAAAGCGCCGTGGCAGCCGTTGGGTTTCGCGTACGATCATCTCGATTTGACCAAGCCCGCCCGGGGACCGTTCAGTAACGAGTAGGTCATAGCCGTGATCGTCACGTCGTAAAACATCGACATCCAAATTCTCCTCGCTTACCTGGGGCGCCATGCTGACCATAGCAGTCCGAATGGCTTGCGCGAGTGAGGCTGCATAGCGCTGTTGGATCCAGTAATCGAACTCGGCGTCAAGCCGGATCCAAAGCAGGGCTTCCAGTCGAACAATTTCGTCGTGGACCGCAGGATTTCGCCACAGTGCAATTAGCGTTGTCCGGAGTCGTGCTTCTTCTTCTGCTCCGCCGAGATTAACCCCGCGCATTTGAAAGATCACGTCAAGAACTCTACCTGCAGCTTCGGGGCGCTTGCCTGCAAGGGCCTGCTGCGCCTCAGCCAAATCGCACCTCTGGCGCATGGCGGTTGCGGTGAGCATGGCAAGCGACATCTGGGCCAACCACTCCGCTTGGAACTGATTGACGATGTCCCGTAATGTGGATGATCCCATCAAGCGGTGGGCGAAGTAGTCGGCCCGGAAACGATCGAGCGTCGGCCCGGGAACCGTCGCCCGTGAGGTGAGGTGCTCGGGGCGGAGTACAAAGCGCACACCGTCAACTCGGATGCGAAAGCCGACCGCTTCGCGTTTCACACTGCCGTCCGAGGCATTACTCTGGAGTCTGAGGGTGCCGGACGTGCTTTCACCTTGGCATCGCACATCAAAACGACATTCCTCAGCATAGCGCAGCATCTCCACCCACTCCGCATTCGAGTGCACATAGGCACGCGACTCCCCGAACACATCGCACCAAGGCAAGGCTCCCCCTACCGGCAGCGCCTCGCCTTCACCCTGTACACGGGCCAACGTTTGCCATTGCCAGGAGGCATTGCTCGAGTCGCTCAACGAGTTGGGACGATGAATAACCTGCGCGGCGTTCGGTTGCACAACCGAGACGTCACCTACAGCTTCGAGAAACGTGTGGCGCGGGAAGAGCGCCGCCGCCGACGCGATATTGTCACCAGCAGTTAGACTGTTCGAGCAGGGATGCCAATAGCCCGGTTCGCCTTGAATTGTGGCGAAGCGTTTTGACACCCGGCCCGGACAGGCTTCCTGAATCAAGCGTGCGACCGGCACCGTCTCTGACTCGCGCACCCGATTGCGGAAAGCCTCAAACTCAAGAACGGCCTCTCCCACCTCCAACTCGGAAAATGTGGTCTTTGGGATGAACTGCGGTAACGGCCGACGTGCGCCTGCATCCTCAAACGTGGCGCCAGTCGGAGGGTAAGCATACTTCCAGCAAGCTTCGAGCTTACGCAGCAGCGTGGGTACAACGCGGGTGAGCAGCGGCCTGGGTTCGTGCCAAAGTAGAGCATCTACATGCTGGCGAGCAACTTCATCGCTAAGCCCACTTCCACGGCGAAAGAATTGAAATAGTTCCTCTTGGAACTCCTGCCACGTTTGCCCCTGCTCTAGAAGTTCTTGTAGTACTGCTCGCACCTGAGCCTGCATCTGACGAACTGGTGCAATGGAACTTGGACCTTGCAAGCATTGGAACGCACTCTCCGCACCGCCGATTCGGTGACCAATCCAATCAATTAGGTAATGGGCGAGTTGTACCCGCACGACATACGGGTTCAAGATGGGCAGGGCAAGCGAATCTACTTCCGGCTGAAACAGGCGTTCCGCTGAATGAAATGTCCAGCGGTCTGCTCCATAGTCCGAAAGGACCACCACGGTCCAGGGACGGGCACCACGGGTGCGGCCGGCGCGTCCCTTACGTTGGATGAAAGAAGACATGGAACCCGGTCGTTTGTGGTGCAGCACGGCACCCACATCTGGGTCATCAAAGCCAACTTCAAGCGAACTAGTCGCGATGATCAGGTCAGAGTTAGGATCGGTCCCACGATCCTGGGAACTACAGCGTGATATTGTGAGCGGCGAATTGAGGTTATGCCCAAGCCGAAGTGGTAAATCCCATACCTGGCCTTCTTGAACGCGTCTACGGCGAATCGGTTCAGGAGTTCCGTGCGGGGGCGGCATCCGAAGTGCTGGAAGGCGGCGATTTTCCGCATCCACCATGTCGCTGAACCACCTATTTACAGAATCAAGATTGTCGCTGAACCCAAAAACCTTTCGGCGGAAGAATTCCTCGGGCCGAAGCTCAGCGTGAGGGTCGCTTGAACCAAGTTGACGCGGCGTCAGCAACCGCGTGAGTAGCATGCCTGCCTGGATGGATGTTGCCAGAAGGGATGCGCCAGCTGCTGGATCCCCTTTAACAGCCATATGGTATTCAGCACCTTCAGCCTCCATTTCGCCTTCGCCCATGAGGCCTGGACGAGGGCGGAACTCCTGAACCTGCGCTGGCGGTAGGCCAGCGAGGCGGGCTAGATGCTGCGGCGCATCCTGCAACGTCGCCGACAAGCCCGTAACATGCAGCGAGCTGATTCGGGACCAATGGCGCCAGCGTCGCAGCACCCAGGCGACCTGAGCGCCGGTCAGACCGTGATGCGCATGGACTTCATCGAGAAGAAGCAACCGCGGGGAGCGACTGGGACCACGGCACATCCCAAAAGCCCCTTGCCATTCAGGGTTGCCCATCTCGCGATTAAGCATCTCGAGTGAAAGGAACAGAACGTCCGGAGGGGAAGCGCTAAGCTCCTCCCGCGTAAGCGCAAGTGCTCCCGAGGGTACGTCAGGTTCTAACTCGCCCTCGCGAAAAAGGCAAGTACGCCCAGCATGTCGGTCTTTATCTCTCCAAATCAAGTCGGCTCGACCTCCGTCGGAGGGAGACTTGAGATAAGGGATTACAGTGCCGGCGCCACGGCGAGGCCAATGATAGGGCCGCGGTTCCGTGGCATCAAACCAGCCTTGGTAGGGCGTGTCACCCAGTAACGCCCCGAAGCGAATTGCCCTCAAGCCAGCCGCCTCCAAAACCGGACGGAGTTTGTCCGCCTCCCCAATCGCCTCGCGCAACTGATCTGCGAGCAAAACATTCCGCGGGTATATAGCTATAATCTTTGTAAATGGCTTATCAGCTAATTCTGGAACAATGCGAAGAAAGGCAGGAATGTAGAAGGCCTTTGTCTTGCCCGAGCCTGTACCGGCACATACCATGGAGCCGCTAAAACCCGGTGCACCATAGCGTCCAAGGATATGTTCAAACGCTCGTACCTGAAACCCGGAAAATTTCAGAGGAACCCCATCACGCGAGGCAAGCGCAAAGAAACAACGCTTGATCAACTCGACATGTTGAGACGGGCAGTGTGGCCGCAGTCGCTCCCAGACCGAAATCGCAATCTGGTCGCGCCGCGGGTACTGACGCGGCGCGATGTTCAGCTTGATATCCGAGACGAGCCTAGGGCCCGTAGCCCAATCCGCCTCCTTAAACATCTGCCGGAGATTCGCAACGAGTCGGACGCCCTCAGCGAATCGCGTTCGATAAGCATCCGTTGTCCCGGGAACAGCGTAAAGGAGACTACGCTGCTGCATCTGCTGCAGCACGGAGCGAATGGTGCGCCCCCTGTCGGCAAACGCGTCCCATGCCTCCCGAAGGGAGGTCGAAGCCTCTGTCTCGAACGCTGCCTCAATGTCGGCAACGGTCCAGCGGACGTTGTAAAAGCCCCATGAGAGCAGACGTTCTTCCCGTTTTTCAAGAAAGGTGAGTAACTCGCGGACGAAGGACTGGTACAACATGTGCTACGGAAGCAGTCGAACGCGAAAGACTTTCTCGAGTTCGTACTTGGCGATCGTCTCCTGAACGTCGGTCACTTGGGCCGCATCGAGGTCAGCTCCCTCGGGCGACGCCGCTGCCTGAAGAAATTTCCCGAAAGCGGTGTCCAAGCCGAGCCTGGTGACGGAGCCTTTCAGGTCTTCCAGCAGCCTTTGCGCGTTGATCGCCTCCGTTTTCGTTTTGGGCGGACTCGCTTTCGCAGATTGAAGCGAAGCGATAGTGATCCGCAGGCGGGTCCCCTCACCAGGCACTAACTTACCCACTACTTCAGCGAGCGAGGTCCAATTCCTAATCTTCGCGTCGATCTCCTTCTCCCATCCCTCTTGGCAATACTTCCAAGCCGAGTTCACATGCTCGAACAACGCTATAAATCGCTTCTCGACAGCGTTCTCCAGCACGCTTTCCGGATTGCTCGCGAGAGTCTCATGAAGGCGGAGGGCGGCAGAAACCGCGCGTCGCGTGGACCTCAGGGCCTCGCCGCAGTCCTTGGATGGCAGAATTGATGAAGTATTCGCTATAAACGCAACGGTTTTCTCGAGTTTCGCCTTCACATCCCTCGTTTTGTCCAAATAAGCAGCGTAACGCTCTTGGTGCTTTCGACCTTTGCGGACGGCAGGCAACGCGAGTAGCCGCTCTTTTAAGTTTACGAGGTTTGTCATTGGTCTGATCCGTTGGGTTCTTGCTCTTGCTCTTTTTCTGCAATGGTTCCGAAGGCCTGCAGGACCTCTAACAATTGCTCACGGCTGTCGCCGCATGGTCCACCAGCATCCTCCTCCTCCTTCAAATGCTGGTCTACCAATCTTAGATGCTTTTTGATGGTGTCGAGGCAGGAAGCCAATTCGTGCAGTCGGCTTGGGTCAAAAGCAAGGAGTGTCAGATCGTCGTCTTGATGTACGAGATGCGCTGCACCTGTCAGAGCCGATCCCCAGGAATCCCGGCGGTTGCTATCTTGAACCGTCCTTTTCTGCCAGAGTTGCTCAAAAGCATCATCAGGCAGCGGTAGTATACCCTCCCTATTCTGTGACCCCCGCTGCAGATTTATTATTTCGAGGGCCTGCTCAAAATAGGCTGTCAGTCCGCTTCGGAGATCCTCATCGTTAATTCCGCCTTGCTGTATAATGTGCCGAACCGAGGTAACGGTTGCGGCGAGAGCTGTACGTTCTGTCCGAAGCCATTCTGGAAACTCGGCGTAGGCATTAAATTGCGATACAGACCGAAAACGTGACTTCCAAAAGCTCTGATCGACTGCGGTTGGCGGCGGTTGGACTTGGATGTTGTTCTCGAATTGGTCGAGCAAGCGTAGAATCGGGACGGGATCGATAAAGTCCTTCGGATCTGCGTCGCCTTGGCCCGCGCCTAGTTCCTGAATGATGAAGTCTCGGATGGAAGCGTGCTTCTGCTCCAGGTCGGCGACCATGGCCTGCAGTTCAGGCGTCAATCCTATCGGCTTTTCCGTCGAAAGCCAAGCCGATTCCAGTATTACCTTAAGACGTTCCACGCGGCTTGCCGGCAGTTTGGCGCGACGCCGAAGCAGCGTCACCAAGGCCAGTACCTGAACTGCAATCCCCAGGCTAGCACCGACCAGAGAGGGGGGGATCGGCTGCAGGCTCTCGACTGCGCGGTCGCAATGCTTCCGGATCCAGCGCGACACGTTGCGCCTATGAAGTTCGCCGTGTTCGAAGTCCCAGGAACGATCCCCACGGTATTCGAAGAGAAGCAGCGCCTCAAGTAGATCGCGGGTTTCACGACTTCGGTCAAAGGTCACGAAGTACGTCTGCCCACCTGGTTGGGCGGTTTGGCCTTCGATCCTGGGGACCTTGTTACCCGTTACCAACCTCTTCTTTTCGGTTATCGGCGTGCCGCGCTGATCTTCCCAGATAATGGAATTTTTGAGAAACGCACAAAGCAGGTCTCGGAATTTGCTATCCTGCTGCAATGGCGCCCCCCCGATCCATCTTTCCAGGGAGGCAAGTAGCGTGTTCAGGACTGCATCCTTCGCGGGACTGGGCTGAGTCCGTCCAGAAACGGGAAGGGGATCGCGCCGAGGTTGGATCACGGATTTCGATACCGGTTGAGTTGCGGCGGAAAACTCTGGAAATGCAAGTGGCTTCAGCAGGGGTTGAAGTTGCTGAGCGAGTTCTTCCGCGGTGGTGGCATCGGTCCAGAACTGAGCGATTAAGCGAAGCCGCGCTTTGCGGTGTTCATCCCACTCAGCACCCCCGCAAAAGCGATTTGCAAATCCGGTCCACGCAGGAACGGGGGGTGGTTGCACGCTAAAGAGCGCTACCTGCGGAAACTCACCGGCGTCAAGCAAGCTGTATGACTGGTCCAGAGTCGGCAACAGAATCCGGTCGAGCAAACCGCGTTGTGACTTGTAATATGTATCGCTCAATCTACTGAGGAGCTTTTGCGGAGCTCGCTCACTAAATGGGAAGGTGCCGACCGCGATGCCGTCGAGTTGTACCGAGCCGAAACTTGCAAAACACGGTGTGCGGTGTGGACAACCGTCGCAGTGGCTATGCTGCACGTCACCGGCAAAATGCGCTTCAGCGACCTTTGCAATCTCCTCGTCGGTCATACGCACGGCGTTCAGATAACGTGCGGCGAATGCGGCCACATCCGACCCGCTGGATACCCATTGCTCTACGACCTGACCCCCAACGTCGAATTCATGCGTGGCACGTTGACGTTGGTTGGGCGCCATGCGGTTCCAACCGGTCTCCGTCACGCCCAAGACGGCGACCATACGGCAAAGGCCATCCCCCGTTCGCGGCTCAAATGCATTAACGACATCCTGGTCAAGGCCAGTGACAGACACATCCTCTATGAAAACGGCGAGAGACTTATCCGGGCCCAATTGGCGCCTTATTGCAGTAAAGATCTCGAGTAGATCTGCGCCTTTAAGGCCAGTAAGGCCCCGAATTGCATCAACGAGGGCAGTATTAAGTGCTTTGGCAGCTATTTCACGAGTATCGGGTTCCTCTGCTAAATCTTCGCTAAGGACGATAACCTGACCGGGATTTTCGGCCGAGCGTAAGTAGGTTAGCGGGACCTCGAAGTCTGCTGAAGTAAACTCAGGAAACGTGTCTCGTTCCTCAACAGTGCTGCCCTCCGCGAGTCGCCTTACGACCCGGTCAATGATGCCGCCATCACGCTTAAACCACCGGCCAAAGCCGTTGGCGCGCAACGCCTGCCCCAAATGGCGTATCGCTTGCGGCAATGGCTCCCCGTGACGGTTTGGCCAATGCGTATCAAGTTCCAGAGCTAAAGCAAGCAGTAGCGTGTCCCGTGCAGCAGCGTCCGACAACCTGTCGATGGCACCACGGATTGGCACGATGTGCCGCTCGAAACTCTTTCCAAGTTGCTGCACAACCTGGCCTAATGCATCCCTGAGGCTCCCGTTTCCACGTGAGACCAGGACGAACACAGAATTCTGCAGTCCGCCTTCGCTATGCGCTTTGGCGTGATCTGCACGTATTTTTAGCCAGCGAATAAGGTGCGACTTTCCGGTGCCTGGTTCCCCACGCACAAACGCTTGGACTTGGCCTCGAGCGGCGGAAAAGATTTGCTGAAAAACCTCCTCCTCGGTCAATGCTCGGCCGGAGGACTTCGCGTCTGTGATTCGGCGGAATGGCGAATGAGCCGCGAGGAAGTAAGGTGCAGAGCCCGCACTCGTCTGGGCAGTCAGGGATATCACTTTGCGAACTTGCTCGGCCGTCCAGCAGGGCTGGCCGAATTTATCCGGGTAACGCATAGCTAGCTCCTCGTCAGCAACTCGACCGATGTAAACCGGTCGCCCTTCAAAGACTCGTTGCGCGGAGGTTCCGCTTCTCTAAGGCTCCAATCACAGTTGTCTGCACTGCTGTCCGCCGGGCAGTTTAGCTCGATGCTGCCATCCGAATGGAGTTCGATTAACGCGTGACTCAGGCCCAACGTACAATTCTTATCTGCCGGCGGCCAGTTACGGTTTGCCTGTTTGAAGATATTACCTCCGTCCAACTCAGGGCAGACACGGGCTAACTCGGCCATAAACGCTTCCGCCTCAAGTTCTTTTTTGTTCGCGAAAATCATAGGTAGTGCGCGCTTCAACCGGTCATACGGAATGGCTTGAAACTCTTCTTCTGAATCATACCATCCAAGGCCAACGTAGTTAAACCAGCGATGCAGACCCGTTAGTTTTGTGTCGTTGAACCGATTTTCCTGCTCGACAGTGCCAAAGACGACCTCATTGAACTGCTCTGCCCATTTTTCGTTGTTTTGATCTTTGCGCGAATACACCTGCTTTCCAAGGCCGAGATAGTAACTATAGAACAGCGCAAAGTACTTCTCGATGTCGGTTTTGCCCAAAACCTGGTCATCGAATGCCAATAGGATCGCCACGCGGGCGTTTGTTTCTTTACGGCACGCGGCGCTAAGTGTCAGCGAGCCACCATTTTCCTCGGCAAGCTCCAACTCGAGGGCCGCGCGAATTGTTGCCTTTGCAGGAATGAACGGGGCATGGTCGCCGGTAAGAGGTTGGGGTTGAAGCAAGCGATAAGCGTCTTCGCGTGCTATGCCGTGGCGGCAGTGTCGAAGTAGATCCACCAGGATCTCAAGGCGCACTGGCGTTACAGCGTCGTCGGTAAACATGGGAGGGAGTTTTCGTTAGCAGACGTCAGCCACGATTCCGGCGACGGCCAAAGGCGCGCACTCTCGTTAACTGAGACGTGTCGGCCGTTCAGGTCGAAAGGATTCTGGACCCCACAGAGCAGATGCACGGATGGGAATCCGCGTGCACGGGTCAGTGCAAGTTGGTTAAGCATTCCAATATGAAGGAAAACAAGCGGTGACGTTACGGTCAGACGAAGCTTTGTCCCCTCCTCGAGGCGGTCAAGTCGATAAAGTGAGGGATCGTTCGCTGGAAAGGCCTCTGCAAAGTGGGCCAGTACGCCTCCAAATTGGTCTCCGGAGCAGTAAAACTGGCGAAGCCCCTTCTGCGTGACGCAACGGTGGACTAGGTCTACAAAATTGGCCCGTTCAGCGGGAATGGATGGTAGAGGGCACTCTGCGATCATTTCTGGATGCGAACACTGGTAATGCGCCGGGTACTCGCAAACCTCGAGCGGTTCACAACCGAGTGGTTGGCGCCCTTGCTTGCGACAGTAGGGGCATCCGGGGCATCCAATTTGATGAGAGGGAATACGGTACAGTTTACCAATTACGCGGGAGGCACATTTGCGCTCGCCGAGGAACTCATCCAATTTCTCGAAGCCTTCGCGGAAATACCTCGACTCCTCCGTGCGTTGACTAGCGATCAATCCCGCGAGATTGGTCGTATGAGGATTAAAACGGACCTTTACCATAGCCCACTCTTCGCGGTCGTTCTTCGGATCCGCCGGATGGCGCAGCTCGAGGTCAAGGATCTCCAGTTGGGCGGCGCGCTCGAGTTGAAGCAGGAGACGTTTGTTCCAACGCACATTTTCCGCATACGTGCGCGTTCCGACCAGTTTGGTATGTCGCGCGCTCATTGGGACAGCGTAGATAAATGGATCTTTACACTCGGCTCGGTTAAACATGGCCGCCCAGCGTCGCTGGATCAGCGCCGGGGTCATTAGCCGTACTGAGATATTCTCGGCAACTTCGCGGTCGCGTGGCGTGGGAAGCAGCAGGCTGACAGCGGACCACCCGTCACGCCCTCCCCGGCCCGCCTCTTGGTAAAAGCGATCGAGATTTTCGGGAAAGCACGCGTGCAACACGGCGCGCACGTCGGCTTTATCAATGCCGACGCCGAAGGCGGAGGTAGCAACCATAAGGTCAAGTTCGTTAGCTCTCCACTGGCGGAGTAGCTCGCGCCGCGCGGTCTTACGAGTGTCGCCGTGGAAGCAACCAACGCGCGAAAAGCCCTCCACCCGCAAAAGGCTGGTGAAGTGTTCTGCGGCCCGTTTTTCGGTGACATAGAGGATTGCCGGACGGGGTAAATGCCATAGTGCATCTAGTACCGCAGCCTCACGATCCTCAAGCGTGGCAAAAACTCGGCTGTAATAGCGGATTTCTGGGCGTAGCCGCTGACACACGAGCTCATTAGCGGTAGTACGTTCTGAAAACATCTCTCCGAGCAACTCCCGGCACCGTGGAGTCATCGTGGCGGAGAAAAGAAAAGTGCGCAATCGGCCACAGGAAAGCTCCAGCCACCTCCGGCGGGCTGTTGCCAGTACCTGAAATTCGACCCGGAATTGAGCGCCCCATGTCTCGACTAGATGCGCCTCATCTACGACCAAGTGGTGCAACCAACCATCTCGTGCCAATTCGTCAAGAACCGTGCGCAGGCGACCCGAAACGCAGGCCTCGGGTGAGGTAAAAAGGAGCCGGGTTCTCTTCTCTTTTACCTTTTGCGCCGTCGTATCGGGTTCGTCATCAGCAGCAAAGAAACACGGCGCAACATCATGGAAATTCGTGAATCGCTCGGCAGCGTTGCGCTGTTGGTCAATCGCAAGTGCCACCGTCGGAACAACCACAACGGTCAAGCCAGAGGAAAAGCGGGGGAGAAGTTGAAAGCAGAGACTCTTGCCAGAACCAGTCGGCAGCACAACCACCTTCGTAGCCCCGGGTGGCGTGTTAAGCGTTGCCCAAGTGGCCTCCTTCTGGGCGGAAGATCGCCAAGACGGGTAATGCAAGGCACTAAGATAAGCCTCAGCAGGAAAGCTTTCGTCGAGCGCACGCCGAATCGGCGGGTCGTCGCATCCCTCCAGATCCGGCAGCCAGTGGGGTTGGAATGATCGAGTATAGAGGTAGCCCGCAGCCGACCACTCAAGACCAGCCTTACCCAAGTGACGATTAAACGCGTCAAGGCCGAGCGGCGCGCCGATGGGGAGACAAGCTGTATTCGACCACCGCAGCACCTGGCGGAGAAGCACCGCTTGGTCTGGGCCCAGTACTCGTCCCTCGGACCAGGACTGAAGAAAGCGGTGCACTGCCCAGGTTGGCGTTGGCTCCGCGTGGTCAGAAATGGATGTCAGGTTCTCTGGCGGGCGTCCAGAGCGAAGCGCATTTCTTAGTTGTCCGAGCGGATCGGTCACAGGAGAAGCCCCCCGTTGACCGAGAAAAAGCCGGCGATGACCAACTCCAACTCCCAATTACTTAATGCTTTAAGAAGCAATTCCAGCGCAGTGACCTCATCCTCCCAGTCTATTGTTCTTGAAACCCGCAGTTGGCGAATTTGCTCCTCGATGCGGACACGCTCGGCGTCCAGATCCGGTGCAAGCGACTCCACCAGACGAGCGCGGGCCACCCTGCTTCCATGGCACTCGGCCTCCGTAACCAGTTTGGTCCAACCCGGATTAGCATAGCGATTCGCCAGCAGTTGCACGCGAGTGTTTTTGAGGGTGAAATTCCACCAATTCTGATTTTTGTCCTCTGGCCTGAGGGATTTTCTAATCGTAAGTAGGTTGAGATCGTCTCGCGCGGGTTGCAGGTCTTCCCCAATAAAGCAGTGCTCGGTCTTCACTCCAAAAATGCGGCCAAGGTCGTTTGATAGCCATGGATGTGCGGCGACGATCTCGCGACAACCCGTTGGGCGGTACGCAAATTCAAAGCCGCGCCATGCAGTATGGTCGGCCAAACATTCGACTGCATAACTGCGGCCTTGAGGAGACCGATGCAGGATGGCGCAGACGGCATCAAAGAACTCGTTGCCCACGCTGAAGAACTCAAGGTCAGGCCGCTCTTGGGCCAACGCTCTACGAAACGTGCCCAGGCGATCCGGAGGTGCACCATTTAATCCTGGACGTAGCGAAAGGTCGATACCTCTTGCCTGGTCCGGACGGAACTCGATAATTCCGTCGACGCCATCATTGCCACGAACGAAGCGGGCTGCATTACTTCCAGCCAAAAATGTAAAGTACCGATGAAACGCATTTTCCAAAGCCACGTCTCGTTCGGGCGTGGACTGGACACGCTTGAAAGCTTCCGCTTTGCTTCGTTCCAGCGATGCGACATCTAAAACACATAGGGCATCGTCCTCAGCCCGTTCGGCGTCGGCTTTGCTTTTAATCTCGGCCACAAGCGGATTTAAGCTGTCACAACCCTCATCAATTGCGGCAAGCACCATGCGCGCTTCCAGTTCGCTTAGGGCAAACTCAAGCCCGCTGACCGAGCGCGTAAAAATCTCGAAACCAGACTCCAAGCAGTCAAGCAGATTTTCCTCCTCCTCGCCTCTCGTGAAAATTACGTTTGAACAAACGTCGGGTTGCTCGCGGCCAAGCCGATCCAAGCGGCCGATTCGCTGCTCAATCCTAGCGACATGCCAAGGCAGATCATAGTGGATCAGTTCATTGGCGAACTGGAAGTTGCGGCCTTCCCCGCCGGTTTCGTCCGACACCAGAATCCAGCATTCGTTGTCGCGCCGGAATCGATGCACATTCCGCTCCTTTGCCTTACTGTCCATCTCCCACCCGAACTGTGCGAGTGCAGTCGGCCCGAACTCTTGCGTTAAGACGCTTGCTACACGCTGCGCGGCGCCGGGAAATCCAGCGAAGATAAGGAACTTCTGTCGACGCGCTTGCCGGTGTCTTCTTCGGAGAAAACCTACAAGGGCATTGATCCTAGGCGTTGTCTCGGCATTGGCGCTCCATGCACCGGCCGAAACCCGAACGCGATGCATTAACTCCTCCGCCAAGAATGGGTCGACAGTCCTCCAAAGAGCTGACACGTGATCAGTCCACTCTGCATAGCCGATGTGCGTGGCTAATGCGAACCTCGCTTCATCTAAACTGCCCACTGGTTTACGAGCTAGGGCGAGTACGTTCGCTAGGCAAACCGGATCGCAAAGTGATTGCAGAAGTTGGCGAGCCAGCGCAAGAAGGGTTTGGATACTAATGCCAGCGGCACGCAGTGAGAGGAGGAGTTGGCGGACGGCAACGCGTGCATCGAGTTCGAGCTGTTCTGGCTGGCAAGGAATCCGGTTCAGGCGCCGGGTTATCCTGAGGTCGGGCTCGATCTCGATTAGTTGACTACGGCGGTTGCGGAGAATGCGACGGCTGATTCGGTACCGATCGCCCACGTAGTGCAACAAGGCTTGCGTTTGGTCGGCGAAATCCGCCGCTGCCGGATCGAGTCGGTTTGCCATCCCGTGTAGCACCTCGTCTTGCGCGAGCACCGGTAGCGTCGTCAACTCCCTAATCTTGGGAAGAATCCGTTCGTGTCCTTCTTTGCCGGTAGCGAAACCGGAGAGCCTGCGAGAGATGTAACCTATCTTTCGCCCTATCTCGATTTGATGCCTGTAAAGTGCCTTAAACCGCTCCTTGGCTTCGGGCGCAGAAGGATCGTAGCGATGCGGTTCCAGCAGTGCCAATAGGCGCAGGTACTCGTCTTCGCGATGTTGGGCAGGAATGGCGCTGAGGAGTAAATAGCCTGGAGCGACCCGCGAAAGGCTTCTAGCAAGTTCGTAAAGAGGGGGCGCGCCTAGAAGGTGATGCGCCTCGTCAACGACGACGAGATCCCAACGAGTTTCCAGTAACCGCTGGGAAAGTGATAGCGCGCTGGTGAAGGATACGATCCACTGGATCGCACCAGTGCCCGGCGGATGCCCGGCCGGATGCAACTCAGGTAACTGAAAAACCCGACCGGAAAACTTGGCGTAGAGTTCACAGAGCCACTGTTGCGCGAGCGTACTCGGGCAGAGCACCAAGACATTGGCCTCAGGTCGCCGCCCGAGCAGGTCATGGATGATGATTCCCGCCTCGATCGTTTTACCTAGCCCGACCTCATCCGCCAGCAAGTACCGCTGCTGCCAATCGAGCAGTACTGTGCCAGCTACGTAAGCCTGATGAGGTCGGAGGTCGATACGGCTGGACAGCAGTGCCCTTACACCTAGGCCTCCACGGACAACTTGCCGCCAAGCCTCAGCCATCGCCTCACGCATTTGAAACGTCCCGTACCCGTCCAACTCCAATTCACGAAGCACTTCGAGCGGAGTGTTCGGTCGGGGTACCTCCAACGGAATAAGACCCGTCTCTGGTATGGTGGCCGCAAGCCCAGTTTCAAATTCCACTTGGTATATGACTGGTGCATTCTTTGTCGGGGCTGGCGTCCAGCCTTTTATGCGACACTTGCCATTTGGGGTCTGGCAGAGGGTTTCAAGAGATAGTAGAATCCGCCGTAGGACCGGTTTTCCCGCTGACAGTGCAGCAAGTTGCATTTGCTGATACGGAGAAAAGAACTGAACGGTAAAACCACCATTCTGTGCTGCCACGATTTGGCCCAGACCAAATCCAACGTGTTTCACAAAGAAACCGATCATCTGGGATGGTGTTGCGAAACACACCTTAGGCCGCCAAAACCGCGGTTGACGACGGCAGGGTGATAAGCCATCCTTGCGGATTTCGAGGCCGACCTGCCGGGTCTGCGCGCTTGCTTATCGGGCATTAAACGCTCTTGCACTGGGATTTCCATTGGAACGTTGATGTGCGTGTGGACCTCTCATGGCCTATTTTGTCCGTCGTCGCATCGGTCTATTGGCCGGTAGGGGTGGGATTAGAACGTCGATTCACGATATAAAAGTCAAATTACAGGTGTCATGAGGCCCACTGTGCTTTTGTCCAGGTCACCGACTCGCAATTTATCGGTTCCACTGGGGTGATCTTTAGACGCCCTCTGCAGATTCGGATCGCCAAGCCTGGGTGACTGATCTGAGTTGCAACGAGGGATTCTACTAGGGATCGCTCTATGTAAGCGCTCCAAACCAGCAAGTTACGTTTGAACAGGACTGTGAAAACAAGGGGGAATCATTGTAACCAAACCGGGAATCGTGCCAGCACGGCGCGAACCGATTCGCTCCAAACGCAATCGCAATCGCCGGGAATTGGCGGGATCCAAACTGTTCTTAGCACCTAGTCCGTGAATCCGTCCCCGCCACCCGGGCGGGCGCCGCTGCTGAAATTTCTCCTTACGATCTCCATCTACGGGATCGCACGGTAACGAAGGTAAATGGACTCGTCCAGTTGCGCCCCATGTCTCGTCCGAAGCAAGTTATACTAATTACAATTTCCATGTGTACTCAAGATTTACGTGATTTTTTCCGGAACGTCGCTCAAAATGACTGAATCCAATCGGTCACGTGGACTCAGCGGTCCGCACCCGGGGTGACTTGAACCTGCGAGCTTTTTATCCTGTAAGGATGCTCAGCTACGCACGGGGCGACCAAGGGTGGCGCAAGACCGACTCGGACACCACCGCACGTTCCCAGGAGGGAACTAGCTAGACAAGGACTGTGGAACACCAGATTTGCCTAAGCGAGCATCGTTCAAAAGTTTATTTTCGTGACCTCGCTTACATAAGGTGCCCTATATGAGTTCATTACCGCAGCGCACCCTGCAGGACTCGAACATGCGACCTGCGGACTCTGTCGATCTCTGGGGTGGTAATGGTGCCGAAGGGCGGCGGTTGATGGGTGCGGTCAATAAGAGAGCGTTCCGGAACCTCAATCATGGCTTTCGTCCGGCTTCAGGCGAGCAGTTGACGACCCGTTTGGATGAGGACCGAACGCCGGGGTACGGCCTTACATGCTTGGTTCCAAAGCCGACGTCGGTAAGGCAGAGCGACCCCGTACCACGAAGCAGTACAACGGTGGAAGGCACCGTTGGGGCCCGATTGGCTGAAAGCGGTGCACTCGACCCGCGGACAAGCCGATGAATAGGTGCGCACCTTCAATGAGGTATTGAAACACGCCGTGGCGGACGGACTTGCGCGTGAATCGATCTTACGCGAGGGGATGTTGGCGACCGAGACCGTAAAAGCGGACGTGGGTGGGAGACTGAGCCTGGGACAGATTGGCAAGATGCTGAGTTGGCCGACCTTCGTGAGCAACGGGAAGGCAAGCGCTACGCCACCACCACCGAGGTACTCCCGAAAGGGAAACGATCGGTTGATTTGGTCTGCCCGGCATAGGGAATTACTCTTGCGCCGCTTGGGCTCATTTTCCGTCGTAAATACCTCCGGGCTGTCAAATGTGGCTAAGAAGTGGCTAAGAGCCCACTTTCAGAGTATCCAGAATCTTGCGTAAGTTCCTCATGCTGAGGCTTGCACCCGGCATGACTCGAACATGCAACCTTCTGATCCGTAGTCAGATGCTCTATCCAATTGAGCTACGGGTGCGAATGGGAGGGTATAGGTACGCAACGTCGGTTCGAAGTCAAACGGGATTTTCTCGCCGCTGCGACCGAAACGAATCCCGAGTTGTAGGTCAGGGCCGCGCGAGAAGCCGGGAGCCGGATCGGGCGAAAAAGCGCACGAGATAAATTAAATAGCCGGTGAGGCCAAGGGTTTGGCCGGCGGCAAACCAGAGGTGGAATTTGGAGGCGTGACCGCTCGCTTGCTCGCGCCAAAGTAGCCCGGCGGCAACGAGGTAAAAGACGAGGAAGAGGGGAATGGCCGCAAAGATGTTGAGTTTCTGGTCGCGCTCAATCGCCGAAAACAATGGGGCGAGCCGTGTCCCGGCAAATTCGGTTTGCCGCGCTCGGACCAGGCGCAGGTCCAGGGCGAAGAGTAACCAGACCAGGGCGGCAAAGACGGCTTGCAACCCGTACCAAAGGAGGGGTTGGCCCAGGTTGGCAAAGCTGATGCCCTCGAACAGGGCGCAGGTGATATACAGAAAATTGTGCCCGAACTCGAGGGGCCACCGAATGACGGTAAAGGTGTGGATGACGGCCCGGGACCAGAAAAGAAAAATGAGGAGCAGGCCGTTCAGAGCGTACGGAAAATACTCGAACGAGCCGGCGGCGATGAGTTGCCGGGTGGTATCCGCCAGGAAATACAACGCGACCCCCTGGATGATGCTGACGAGGGTCAGTTCGATGTTGATGACCAGCCCGTCCAGCCGTTCCCGGGAGATCTCGACCTCGTTGAGGTTGGCGGCGTCCGGGGTCGCAGTCTCCTCGGGAGGCCCAGAGGCCAACGGTTTGGCGTTCTCAGCCGGAGGGGGCACGACCGCATGGTACGGGTTTCGGTGGCGAGTGTCGAGTGCCGGGTGTCGGGTGCCGGGTGCCGGGTGGCGGGAGTGGGGTGGGTCGGTGACGCGACGGCGGAGCGCACGGCGTCGAAGGGCCTCGTTTACAGGTCAACGGGATGACTTGCGCCGCTTCAGGCGCCCTTGATACGGGACGCAACCCGTTTTCGAGGCGAAGGTCTGGCGCCCGTTTCAGATTGAGAGCGGCTCCGTCCCCGGGCTCGCCGGGACGAAAGCGCCGCACTCCTTCTGTTATTTTCTATTATTTGAGGATATG